>Ga0172372_10000742_pt1 | contig 50085 bp, 43 predicted proteins | sample LakKiv5m_2_FD_114544 | JGI IMG/M metagenome (GOLD analysis project Ga0172372, IMG submission 114544) | Freshwater microbial communities from Kabuno Bay, South-Kivu, Congo - kab_092012_9.5m | ecosystem: Environmental > Aquatic > Freshwater > Lake | place: Democratic Republic of the Congo...
AAAGTTGTTATTGTGCAAATCATGGGAACATGGTGTCCGAATTGTCTGGATGAAACCGCGTGGATGCAGGATGTTTACAGCCAATATCATTCACAAGGATTGGAAATCATCGGGCTCGCATATGAGCGTAAAGGAGATACTGCAACTCAGAACGCAGCAATCAGAAGAATACGCGATCGTTATCACGTAACTTATCCGTTGTTGAACACCGGCAAGAGCGGTAAAGATTCTGCTTCGGCAAGTTTACCTTTCATCAGCGGAATATTCTGTTTTCCGACATCGATTTACATTGATAAAAACGGAAATGTTCGCCGCATACATAGTGGATACAATGGTCCAGCAACAGGTGTTTACTATCAGCGCGATTCCGAGGAAGCTTTACGTTTCATACAGCAGTTGCTTGCTGAAAGGCCTAAGCAATAATGGCTTCAGCAACGAGATATTTTCTGCAGCTTTCTTACAACGGCGCAACATTTTCCGGATGGCAATTTCAACCCGGCCTTCCAACAGTGCAAGGAGAATTGGAGCGCGCGTTGAGTGCGTTGCTTCATGAAAAGATTACAGTAATGGGTTGCGGAAGAACTGATGCCGGAGTTCATGCCTCAAAGTATTACGCGCACATTGATACATCTGCGCAAGGATTGGAAAACGATCAGCAGTTTCTGTTTCGCTTGAACAAAACATTGCACGAAGGAATTGCAGTACAAAGAGTTTTCACGACGCCTGACAATGCACATGCAAGATATTCAGCCAGAATGAGAACGTATGAGTATTTCATTTGCAGGAATAAAAATCCTTTTCAGAAAGATCAACGTTGGTTGCTGCACGAAGATCTTGACATCGGAAAGCTGAATAAAGCAGCAGCAATTGTAGCACAACAAAGCGAATTTATTTCATTCAGTAAATCGGGCAACGACTCGATGACAACACTTTGTACTATTCATGAATCAGCGTGGCGAATTCAGGATGATCTTTTGATATACAGAATTTCCGCAAATCGTTTTTTGCGTTGCATGGTAAGGATGCTGGTTGGCGCAATGGTTGAACATGCGAAGGGGAGAATTTCAGCGGAGCAGTTCGAAGCTATTTTTCAGCAGAAAAAGCAACCGGATGTAGTATACATTGCACCGGCAAACGGTTTGTTTCTGATTGATGTCACATACGCGGAGGAGATTATTCCGCGCTAAATACGCGAAAAAAGGCTGAAAAGTCTTTCAGAATCAACGAATTAGCTGCTTTACAGTAGCGATTATTACTATCTTAGCTACGGCTATCAACCACTCACGATGAAAAAACTTTTACTCGCGGGGGCTTTTGCCTCTTTAACTGTTGTTGCTTCTGCGCAATGCACAGTTACCAATGCTACAAGCTGTCAGTGTGATTCAGCAACGCAAACTAACTGTTATTTACTCCCTGACATGACTATTTCATGGATGGGCGTTTCCAATGGCGGGTACATTGAATATTCCCAAACCAGTACTGATCAAACGTACAGCCAAGGTCCTAATGCAGGCCGTTTACGTGTTACAGGTTCTACTCCGAATATCGGACACGGACCATTAACGGTACGCGGTGTTGACTCTCTCGGCTACCGTTGGTTTGTTTGCGGAACTGATACGTTCAGTATTTACGATCCAACTTCGTCACAGAGTTTTGTTTGCCCGAATGGAGATCCGAACCCACACCAGATCATTTTTCAACGCGTCTACCACAAGAATGGTAATACGATGACTTACTATGAGCGTGAATCAGGTACAATGACGTACCATCCGTCTCACGGTCATAATCACGTTGACGAATGGGGTGTATTCACACTTCGTATTGACAATGGAGATCCGAATCCGCTGAACTGGCCTATTGTAGGTCAAGGTCAGAAAATGGGTTTTTGTCTGATGGATTACGGTCAGTGCGGAACTAACACATCATCTACTTACTACGGACACTGTCGTGATAACAACACTGTATACAATCAGGGAAATATTCTTTTGAATGCTGATTTCCCGAACTTCAATCTTGGTGGCGGTCAATACAACTGTTCGCAGATTGAGCAGGGAATTTCATCCGGCTGGACAGATGTTTACGGGAAGCATCTCGACGGTATGTGGATCAACATTCCTCCGGGAACGTGCAATGGAAATTATTACATCGTAGTTGAAATTGATCGCAATGGTAATTTTCTGGAAGAAGATGATACTAACAACTGGACTGCAGTGCCTGTGACATTGACGTTGCAGAACAGTTCGAATCCTGTTTTTGATATTACCGCAAACAGAAACGGAGTTATCTGCGACAACGAATCGATTACTTTGACTGCAACTGCAGGAACAGATTTCCTTTGGAGCAACGGAGATACTACTCAGTCAATCACTGTTACAACTCCGGGTGTTTACACTTGTACAATCACAACTTTCTGCGGAACGGGAACAGCAACGTACGCAGTTTACGGAGCAACTTCACTGTTGCCAACGGCTAACGGAGATACTACGTGTGTGAATAATTCCGCTATTCTGACAGCAACAGGTAACGGAACAATCCGCTGGCGCGATACAAACGGCAATGTAGTTGGAGCCGGGAATACATTTATTACTCCTGCATTAACTGCAACAACCACATTCTTTGCGGAGAATGTTCAATCGCACCTCGACACAACATCAGCGACGCCTCACAATTCCAATATCGGTTCAGGCTCGTTCGTAACGTCGGCGCAGTATCAGATATTTTCTGTTTACTCACAAATGACTTTGTTAAGCGTTGAAGTTGAAGCAAACACTGCAGGTAATCGTACGATCCAGTTGCAGGATTCAACAGGCGCAATGCTTCAAACTACTACTGTTAATTTGCCGGCAGGCATCAGCCGCGTTACTTTGAACTGGCCTGTTTCTGCAGGTAATAATTACCGCCTGGCTGGTACAGGAACTACAGATATGTACCGCAACAACGGTGGTGTAAGTTATCCTTATGTTGTTCCTGGTGTATTGAGTATTACGAATTCTTCTAACGGTGCTGCGCACTATTACTTCTTCTACGATTGGGAAATCGAAACCACAAACGAAACGTGTACCAGTCTGCAGGTTCCGGCAATAGCAACTGTAGAAAATTGTCTTGGAACAGGAGAGAATGTGGTGTTTAAGAATTCAATCAGCATCCTTCCGAATCCAAACGACGGCCAGTTTGTGTTGCAGTGTGACGCCGCACAGAAAGATGATATGACAATTGTTGTAACTGATCTTTCCGGACGCACAGTGTATTCTGAAGTATTACAGAATCAGCAGGGTCACGTGAATCATCAGATGGATCTGAGCATGCTCGCTAAAGGCGCATATATGCTTACGTTGGTGTATGAAGGGAATTCTTATACTTCGCGTACCGTAATCCGATAAATGAACAGAAAACTTCTGTACTTTACCATAGTTCTCCCGTTGCTGCTTTGCTTCGGGAGAATTTATTTATACGCTCAACCCACGTGGACAATTTTCAATACGCAGAATAGCGGATTGCCGGATAACAATATAAAAGCGCTTTGCATTGACAACTTCGGGCGTAAGTGGATTGCTACGGAAGGTGGCGGAGTAGCAGTATACAACGACACGTCCTTTACTGTGTACAACACCTCCAACTCGGCTTTGCCTGACAACTTTGTGAAGTCTTTGTTTGCCGATACGGGGAATACGGTTTGGATCGGTACGCTTAACGGCGGAGTTGCGAGGGTCAGCGGTGCTCAGTGGACGATCTGGAATTCAGTTAACTCCGGCATGCCTAATGATTTTGTGCGTTCCATCACAAGAGATTCTGCAGGCTACATGTGGTTCGGAACAACAGATGGATTGGTGCGTTTTGATGAAGATACCTCATGGGTTGTGTGGAATACACAGAATTCACCTTTGTTGTCGAATAATATTACTTCAATTGCAATAGCGCCTGACAACACAAAACATTTCGCCACGGTAAATGGGGGAATGTGCGAATTCAACGATACAGTATTCACTATTTATACTGTGGTAGACAACGGCATTCATGACAACACGGCGACATGCGTTGCGCTGGATACGCAGCTCACGCGATGGTACGCATCTCCCGCCGCAGGATTAATGGTTCATTATGATTTCGGTTTTTGGAATTACTACAACACCATTGGGGGTTTTGGTTCTGACGCTTTAACATGGGTTACGATCGACTCAGCACAGACGATTTACGTGGCGACAATGAATCGCGGAGTAATACGATTTCAGCAGCCGGCTACTTGGGTAATTTGGGATACGATTTCTTCACCTATGCCTGACGAATATGCACAATGTGTGGTTAAGGAAAATGCTCACATCGTTTGGGCGGGAACGCGTGAAGGAGGGGTGGTTCGCATAGATGAAAATCCTGTTGCAGTTCCGGAACACGAACAAAATTTGACCGGCGTTGCGTTGTTTCCCAATCCTGTTTCAGCCGGTGGCACTCTAATGTTTAACCGTCTCTTACCTGACGGCAGTTTGTATACTATTACGGAAATTACCGGCCGCGAATCGTACAACGGCTTAATCGAAGACAACGCTATTCACGTTCCTTCTACGCAGTATTCAGGAATGTATCTTGTTTCGGTGATAACTCCCGGAATGCAAACTGCAGTGTACAAAATTGTTGTACGCTGAGGTTAGGGCCTCCTCTCGCACGGATGTTCAAAAAAGCAGGAAGCCGGCATTTATGTTCATCCTGAAATCAGCGGAACGATCAAGCTTGGATTTGATTTTGGAGAAAAACAGAAGGAGTTAAGGTCCTTTTAACTCCTTCTGTGAGATTATTTCAGTAATGAAACATGACCGTCATAACGGTGTGTTCTTCCTTCAAAATCTTTCAGCATTACTTTGTAAACGTAAACATCCTGCTGTGCAATTGCCGAACCGTCGTTTGCGCGACCATCCCAACCTTCACGCAGATCTTCGCTTTCATAGATCATATTTCCCCAGCGATCGAATATCATCATTTCAAAAGTTGTAATCTCTTCTCCGTACACGTAAAACACATCGTTGGTGCCATCCGAGTTCGGAGTGAAAGCATTAGGAATGAATACAGTGAATTCCGGAATGATTTCGAGTGGCTGAACCAATGTATCGGAGCAACCTCCGTTTGCAGTTGCGACCAGCTTCACATCGAAATTGCCTTCGCGCTGATATATATGCGTTGGAGATGCCTGCGTAGATGTTGTTGAGTCCCCGAAGTCCCAGAACCATCCTATTGTGTTAGCGCTTGATTCGTCAGCGAATATTATTGTTGGCTCAATTAATGACGACTCGTTTCGCGACATTGAGAAGTTTGCTACGGGAGAATCATATACCACCAGAGAAACGAGTGAATTGGAGTTACCGACACAACCGGCGGGACTTGTAGCTGTGATGCTTACGGTGTATGTGCCGCTCGAATTATAATTGTGTTGAGGATTATTTCCTGTGCCTGTACTGTTATCGCCGAAGTCCCAGAAGTAAAAACAGTTTTGATTGGCTGCAACTGTATCGTTGAATGCAATTGTAACAAAGTCACAGCCGGTTGCGTTTTGCGAAGGAACATTAACGAGCGGAAGAGGATTAACAGTAACCGTTGTAACAGCCGGCACAACAACTCCGCAGATGTTCGAGACATTAACAGAGTACGTAGTTGTTGCTGTAGGATAAACTGTATGCGGACCAGGACCAAAAAGATTGTTGTTCCAATTCCATGTTAACGGACCTGTATTGCCATTCACCAGCGTTGTTATTACAGCACTTCCTCCTGCGCAGATTACAGGAGTGGAAACGATTTGCAGATTCGCAGGAGAGAACTGATAAACATCTGCGGTTATCGTCGACGGCATACTTGAACAACCATTCGCGTCAACGGCTGTAACAGTCCAGGTTGTTTGTGTTGATGCATACACTGTGTAAGCATTTCCGTTACCGATATTCGGCGACCAATTGTAGGTGAAGTTGCCATTTCCTCCGCTACCGATTGCAGTGATGTAGAATGGAGAGTTCGGACAGATCGTATCGCTTGGAGAAACAACAACGGTTACCGGTGAGGGCTGCGTGATTGTCACCGTGCTTATTGTTGCGCAACCGTTCGCATCGGTAACCGTTACGGTGAATGTTCCTGCAATCATGTTTATTGCAGCCGGAGTATTCTGAATCGGATTGGTATTCCAGTTGTAGGTGTATGGCGCAGTACCACCTGCCGCTTGCACAGTAGCCGATCCGTTGTTTCCTGCATTACATGAAACCGGAGTAACAGAACTTATCAGCGCATTGAGAGCCGGCGGTTCAGTTATTACCGCGTTGGCCGTAGCAATGCAACCGTTAGCATCTGTAATTGTTGCCGTGTAATTTCCTGCTTGCAGATTCAATGCACTGTTGCCGGTTTGAATCGGTGTAGTACTCCAACTATAAATATGTGCACCTGTTCCTCCGCTACTGTTAATCGTTGCAGAGCCGTTTGAACCTCCGTGACAGGTAACATCCGTGCTGCTTAAGGAAGCGGTTATCGGCAGAGGTTCAGTAACAGAAACGGACTGTGAAGTTGTACATCCGTTTGCATCGGTTACAACTACATTATAGTTTCCTGCAGTGAGTCCGGCTGCTGAAGCGGTTGCCTGTGCCGGTGTTGAATTCCAACTGTAACTGTACGGAGATGTTCCTCCTGCAGCTGTTGCATTTACTTGGCCATCATTGCCGTTAGCGCATGAAACGTTGTTCACAAGTGCCGCGTTCACGCTCAAAGGTGATAGAGGTTGTGTAATTGTATACGTTGCTGAGGCGGTACATCCGCTTGCCGTGGTTACCGTAACACTGTATACACCTGCACCTATATTCAGCAGATCCTGATTCGTGGTATTGTTCGACCACGAGTATGTATAAGGTTGCTGACCACCGTTTACGTTCAGATAAATGTTCTGTGTTCCGCCAAAGCAATTGATGCTCGAATATGTAGCATTGATGTTTGAATTCGCCGGACCTGAAGGAACAACAGCCACCGCAGACATTACACATCCTGCAGCATCGGTTACGTACACTGTATAAGTTCCTGCGGTTAACCCATTGGCATTTGCGTTGTTCCCTCCGCTTGGTTGCCAGTTGAAACTATACGGACCGGTCCCTCCGGTTGCCAGTGCACTCGCGGTACCATTAGATGCGCCGCAATTGGTGGCTGTTGTTGTCACACCTACACTGAATCCTGAAACTGTAATGCAGAAAGCGAATGTCTGTGATCCGGAATACGGACATGCATCATCGCTTACCGTTACTGTGAAGCAATATGGAATTGTACTGATGTCAGCTGTTGTTGGCGTCCAGCTGAATACTCCTGTAGGAAGCGGAGAGCCGGTTACTGCGAATGTTGCAGCAGGAATTCCGTTATTCCATGACATTGTTACCACTTGCCCCGCATCTGCATCGAATGCATTTACGTTAAACGTGAACGGTGATCCGGCGCAAATTGTTGCGCTGTATACATTCGTGTTGTTGATTCCGGCTGTATACGGAAGTTGGTTGTTGCACATTACAGTACGCACCTGAATATCGCGAACAACTGTACCGATAAGAATGCCGTTTCTCCATTCTTCAACGCGCACAGACATTACAGCAACGATAATCTGACTTGGCGTCATACAGATATCACCTGTAACCGGATTCAATGTCATTGCAGGAGAAGAAGGAATAGGTTGTGTAGTAGAGTAGGGAGCAATGAATGTTACAGGTTGTGCGGGTCCGCTCATCGGATTCACAAGTGAATATGCAAGAGAATCGCCGTCAGGGTCCAGTGCGCCGTGATTGAAACAATACGTTTGTCCTGCACAAACAAATGGTACAGGATCGTTAGAGAAAGCAGGAGAGTTGTTGCACGGCGCAGCAACGTTGTTGAGCGTTGTTTCGATGTAGATGTTTTGTCCTCCGGGATTTACTATCGTGTTGATTGCCGCATTGCGACAACACAGATTGAAACTGAAAACCCAGTCTGTACATGCTGCAGGCAGATTGATGATGCCTTCGTAGATCCATTCCTGCACCCCGGGATTGTTACCTCCATTGCAAACAGTTTGCATTTGCGGACAAATCGGAGTAACGTCGATGCCGGTTCCCGGAATCGGGTATAGCGTGGTGTTGAAGTTTTGGTTACAGGATGCTGATGAAGTGTTTATTATTACTGAACCGGGTGCTGCGGTTCCGGAACAATCGCGATAAAAAGACAAACGCAGCATATACTGATTTCCTCCAAGGCAAGTGTAGGTAAGATCTCCGCCTTGCGCATGCGAAGCATAAGCTTCTCCGGATAATTGTATGAATAACACTATAAGCAGTAACCGCAATTTCCAGATAATCGTGTAAGCGTTTTTCATAGGGACCTCTCTTTTCTGGTTTAGTGTGTGTGATTCAAGGAACTGTTATTTTGAACGGCACAAGTTCCGTGTGGTTACATCAATTCATTCGTTAAGGGCTGTTGATAAATTATTATGCATGCATAATAAATCCCTAACACCCTGAAAATGTGAAGTCGTTAGAGCGCATGAAAAAAGGGTTCACGTTTTCACGGAAACCTAAAAAAAGTCCTGTCGTATAATATGTTTGTGGGGTTTCGCGAAAAAATCGCGAGAATAGGAAGGTATTGTGTCTTAATTGATTTTCACCCCGATCACCAGCACATCATCCACCTGATCAAGTGCACCTTTCCAATTATTGAACGCTTTTCGCAGTTCACTTTCCTGTTCTTCTACTTTCATCCCTGAAATCCGCGTTAATAAATCACGAAGTTGATTGTACTTGAATTTCTTTCCTTGCGGTCCTCCGAATTGATCAGCATAACCATCTGAAAAAAGATAGATCATATCACCCGGTTGCATCTGAATTTCGTGATTAGTGAATGTGTCGACGATACCATTTACATTCACTCCGATAGGAGATTTATCTGCTTTAATCTGATTCAACATTCCATTTCGTACAATGTAAAGCGGATTAAATACGCCGGCAAATTGAAGAATGCGATTTTCTTCATTGTAACTGCATAATGCAATATCCATTCCGTCCTTAACGGTGTTACCTGATTCAGATTGCCGCAGTAATTTGTTGACACCGTAATCCAATTCGCGCAATATCTCTGACGGTTTCGTAAGTCGCAATTCATTGACAGCACGGTTTAGTAAGTTGAAACCTACAACGGACATTAACGCACCGGGAACACCATGACCCGTACAGTCGACAGCTGCGAATATTTTCTGATTGTCAATTGTGTCGATCCAATAAAAATCACCGCTCACAACATCTTTCGGCAAATAGAGAATGAAACTTTCCGGTAATGTTTTCTTCACAATTGAAACAGGAGCCAATATGGAATCCTGAATTCTGCGCGCATAGTTGATGCTGTCCGTGATTTCGTCTTTCTGTAAAGTAATTTCATTGTTCTTCTTCTCAAGAACATCAGCCAATCTGTTTTTTGAACGAAACCGATTGTACAGCAACAATGACAACAGTATAAGGACAGCAACACCGCCAATCAAAATGAGAATACGATTGTTCAGTGCTTCCTGTTGCAATTCTGCTTCCGCTTGCCGCAGTTTCAGCTCCTGATCTTTTTTCCCGATGTTATATTTCTGCTTTTCCTGATCTACACGGCTCTGTTCATCTTCACCGTGTAATTGATCATTTAACGTTATGTATTTGCGCAAATAGATAAGTGAAGAATCGTACTCTTTCTTCGATTCGAAAACCGAAGATAAACTGTAGAACATATCCATCAGATTCTGTTTCAAATTGTGTTTCATTGCAATCGCCATCGCATTTCTGAAATAGTGCAATGCTGAATCGCGATTACCAAGGCCGTCGTGAATTTTTCCGAGCGTGCCCAGATTTGACACGGTTCCATCCGGGCGATTCAGTTTCATATTCATGGTGAGTGCAATATGTGCGTAATGCAGAGCGCTGTCCAATTTCTCCATGTGTAGAAAGCAATTGGCAATATTGTTCACCGCCATACTTACTTTTGAATCGGCTCCTATAGAGCGAAATGTTACTTCTGCCATTCGCAAATAAATCAACGAAGAATCATAGTCGCCGCGCTGATCAAGAATTGCACCAATGTTAGATGCCGCCGCAGCTTCAAATCCCGGATTATTCTGACTGCTCTTGTTCATTTCCAAAGCAGTGATATAATTGAATAACGCAGAGTTCAGATCTTTTTGCGAGTAATAAATGTTGCCAAGCGTGAGTCTGCACACTGCAATTGCAAAAGTGTCGTTGAGTTTTTCATTGATCTGAAGCGATTGCAAACAGAGTGCTGCAGAGTTTCCGTAATCTCCTGTCTTCTGATAAAGATTTGCAGTGTTGAGCAAAATCTTTGCCTCTTCTCCGGAAGACTTCATTGTGCGCGACACAATCAACGCACTGTCGTAATACATGAGCGCATCGGCAAATTCCCCTTGACTTTCAAAACTCTGAGCGAGCAGGTTGTATCCATTTTCCAAACCGAGGTTGTAATTCTGCAATCGGGAATATGCAATCGCCCGTCGGGAATATTCTCTTGATTTGTTTGCGTCAGTAAATCTGTAACTATCGGCAATGCGGTTGCACAGATTAGCTTTTGCAGTATCATTCTGTTCAAGCAAAAGCAGTTTTTTTAAACTGTCCGCTTTATGATTTTGTTGTCCGAACAACGAATCACTGCCCAATGAATAAATGAGCAGCAGAATAAACGAGCAATTGCTAAAGTAAGATTTGATCATCAGAGTCTGATTCCAACAATTAAAACATCATCCACTTGCTCCAGATTTCCTTTCCATTTTGTGAACGAAGAATGAAGAATATCCCGTTGTTGCTGAAGACTGAGATTGTAATTATTCAGCAGCAACTCCTGTAGTTTTTTTACCATGAACTTCTTGCCCTTCGGGCCTCCAAATTGATCGGCATAACCATCAGTTGTCATGTAAATCGCGTCGTTCGCTTTCAATTGAATATTATGCGTATTGAAATGTCTGATTTCTTCGTACTGATCACCGGCAATGCCGCACTTATTTGCTTTTATTTCAGAGAACGATCCGTTGCTGATAATCCACATGGATCTGTTAGCGCCGGCATACGCTACACTACGGGTTGATGGATCAACAGCACAAATTGCAATATCCATTCCGTCTTTTGTGCTCCCACCTGCATCTTGCTTCAGCGCTTTACGTACGCGAATATGAAGTTCCTGCAGAATTTGTCCAGGGTCGACAATTCCATCTTCAACAATAATCTGATTGAGTATTGTATTTCCAATCATACTCATTAACGCGCCGGGAACTCCGTGCCCTGTGCAATCGGCGCAGACAGCGAATGTCAAACCGTTTCTTTGCGCAAACCAATAGAAATCTCCGCTTACAATATCACGCGGTTCAAACAGAACGAAACTGTCAGCGAAAAGTTTCCGCAATTCTTCTTCTTCGGGCAATATTGCGGTCTGAATGCGCTTAGCGTATTGTATACTGTCCTGAATTCCGGTATATGCCTCCTCAAGATCTTCCTTTTGTTTTTCTATCTGATGTTTCTGTTGTACGACTTCCTGCGTACGCATTTGGACGATACTTTCGAGTTTTTCTTTCTGCAAACGTAATCGTCGTGCGCTCAAACGTACGGTTGCAAACAAAGTCAAAAAGAAAACAATTCCATATCCTGCATAAGCCCAGCCTGTCCTGTACCACGGAGGTAATATTGTAAATGTATAGCGCGACTCAGTACTTTGCATTCCGAAGGAATTGGATGCGCGTACTACAAATGTGTAAGTTCCCTCATGCAGATTTGTATATTCTTTCCACGCTACAGCTGAGAGTGACGACCATGTTGTATCAAAGCCGATGAGTTTGTATTGAAAAGTTACGGATGTATTGTAAGTGAAGTAAGGTGCAGCAAAGTAAAAGGCAACGGAGTTTCGTGAGTATGGAATCTTAAGCGCGACGGACGGGAAGAAAACCTCGGACGAGTCGCCGGTGAATTTTACTCCGGTAATCAATGCATTGAACGTAACAGCAGTGTCAATGTGATTCGAAAGATCATATTGAACGAGTTGCTGCTGATTCATGATCCACAGAATACTATCCGGCATTGCAATTCCGAATTGAATGTTTTCTCCTGCGAAAAGTTCTCCTAGTAATACAGGTACAGGATAAACATAGTCTTTGCGCCATCCGTAAAACACCGTATACTCGTTGCCTTCCTCTTCGCTGAACATTCGGAAGTTGAACCCGTCGGATTTTATTTTAAGTATTCCGCTTCTGACTTTTTCATTGATGTCAGGGGCAAGACGAAAGCAAACGGAAGAATCATTTTTGTCAAGAGCAGGAAGATAACGGTACGAACCGAAGTAACTTACATAATATACCGAGTCACCAATTGTTACGGGGAAGTAATTGTCCAACGGCAAACCGTTGACTGAAGAATATTCTCTCATAGAAAATACTGAATCAGTAATTCCTGCATTGATTCGCAGCACTGTTTTGAATCTTGTGAATGCTGAAAAGGAAATGGTTCCGTTTTTTTCACGTTGCGCCGGCGACATACGCAGCAACTCTGTGCCCGGAAGTTCGTAGGTAAATGCAGACACCCATTTTCCGTTCGTGTTTTTGATTACAGATAGTCCGCCTTTTTCTGCAGTCATAAATACTTTGCCCGTATCTATCCACTGCATTTCATTGGTGTACCAATTGGTAATGGCAACGTTGGAATTATTGACTTTATCGTATTCAAAAACTCCCATGGATGAAGAGATGAGCAGATAGCGTCCATACGGTTTTACATCCCACACTTCATTCTGCGGAATATTCAATTTAACAAACTGCAATGGACCACCGGGTATTGAAGGCCTTGTTTTCATGTATAAACCTTCGGAAGTTCCGATGTACATTGTGTCACCTGCAAAAACACCGACCTCCAATGTGCCTGTTAATCCGGTTTCTTCGCCATACGTTACTGCCGGAACATCATAACAAATCATAGAGCAACCATCATTGTGCATGAGCCAGATATTTTTTTCGCGATCAACAAACAGCTCCGTTATCGTTTCATTACTCAAACCGCTTTTACGATTGAAAAATGCTTTCATTCTGAATGAACGATCATAGATCGCAAATCCGATGCGACTGTTAACGGCAAACTCACTCGCATTAATCCATTCGCAACCAAGCACAGTACCGCTCGTAAGTAACGTGTCGCCTGGCACATTGAATAAAGTGAATGATGGGTTGTCTGAATTGACATTCCCCATTTTGTAAAAACCGTGATCACCGGTAAGCAGCAGAAGTGTATCAGCTGTATATTCCAATATTCCCAACAGGCGCTCTTCTCCGATGAATTCAGAATTCGCTAGCGCCTTCATTTCAGTTCCGACAATTTCCATTAAACCGATACCGCGTTGTTTTACAAACAGTCGATTTCCTGCACCGAACATCAACGCGAACGAATGACCTGATTCCGGCTCAATTGCTCCGGTAACTTTTTTTCCTTCGAGAATGAAAATCCGTTCGCCGCTTTCAAAATAGATCCTGTTGCCTATCTGATATGATTCCCATATATCCGTAAAAACTGCCTGCTCCGGAGTGAGTTGATCGATAAAACTTCTGTAGGTAAACATACCGCTTGCATCACGCTCGATACAACCGAATTCACCAACGGAACCGACGTAAATAATTCCGGATTTCTCGTCAAGATGTAATTGTCGTGTTGCCGCGCCGCGTTTAACAGGCACAGTGTACCAACGAATGCCGTCATAAACATAGATCGCCGACGTGGAAGCAATGTAAATCAATCCACTGCTGTCCTGTACGCATTGCCATGTTTGATTGAAACCGTGATACTCACTTGACTTATAGTTGCGGATGTAATACGGACTTTGATGTGCATCACATACGATGCAAAAAAACAAAATCGAAATTACAATCAGCGCTGCTCTCATTTGCTTTGTTCAAGTGCCTGTTCGAGATCTGCAACTATATCCGTGATGTGTTCCAATCCTACCGAAATACGTACAAGTCCCGGAGTAATTCCAGTACTGAGTCGTTCCGCTTCGGTCAGTTTTGCATGAGTAGTTGATGCCGGATGCGTAACAGTTGTGCGTGTATCACCGAGATTCGCAGTAAGTGAGCACATCTTTATCGCATCAAGAAATCTGCGTCCCTGTTCGAGCCCGCCTTTCAATTCAAATGTAACAACACCGCCTCCGGCTTTCATTTGCTTTCTCGCGATTTCATATTGCGGATGTGAAAGCAACCATGGATACTTAACGGATTTCACTGAGGGATGATGTTCCAGCAATCCTGCAAGCTTTAATGCATTTTCTGAATGACGCTCCATGCGAAGATGCAAGGTCTCCAGACTTTTTGAAAGTACCCACGCATTGAAAGGCGACAATGAAGGACCTGTTGCGCGACAGAAAAGATAAACTTCCTTCACCAGATCTTTTCTTCCGCACACAGCACCACCCATCACGCGACCTTGTCCGTCAATGAATTTGGTAGCCGAATGTGTAACAATGTCGGCACCGAACTTTGCAGGTTGCTGCAATGCCGGTGTTGCAAAACAATTGTCAATATTCAGAAGGACTTTGTGTTTGCGCGCCAATTGTCCCAGCCATTCGAGATCAACGAGATCGAGTCCGGGATTTGTTGGCGTTTCAGCAAAAATCATCTTTGTATTCGGGCGAATCAACGCTTCCCACGTTTCAGGTTGATTGATATCGGCGTACGAATATTCAATTCCCCAGCGTGTAAGATATTTTGTGATAACAGTGTGCGTTGATCCGAAAATAGAACTGCAGGCAAGCAGATGATCGCCTGCTTTCAGAAACGCAAGAAATGACGCTGTGATCGCAGACATACCTGAAGCAGTTGCAAAGCAATCTTCTGTTTCTTCAAGTGCTGCAAGTTTCTGTTCGAACTCAGTTACGTTCGGATTTGAAAAGCGACTGTAAATATTCACGTCCTTCTCATCTGCGAAAGCAGCACGCATTTCCTCCGCATTATCAAAAACAAAACTTGACGTAAGAAAGAGCGGAGTGGAATGTTCTTTTTCTCCTGTTCTTTCATTCTGAATTCGAATGGCTTTTGATTCCGGTTTCATACTTTAACTGTTGATTCGTTCACTGTTGATTCGTTCACTGTTCTTGAATTAAAAGCGTTCCGGAAGGTGATCTGTTAAACACTGAACGCTATACTATAGTTCCATTCAAGTGGACTTCCCACGAAACCTTACACCCTGCAACTTCCAGAGTTTTCGATACAGAGCAATACTTTTCCATGGACAACTGACAGGCACGTTTTGCTTTTTCAGGATCGATAGCTCCATCCAGGTGATACACGATGTGCGCCTGTTGCCACAATGCAGGTTCTTTGCCTTTCTCCCGCTCACCATCAATTTCAATTCTGAAATCTTTGATTTCCTGTTTTTGTTTTTTCAGAATCATGATGATGTCAATTGCACTGCAACCGCCAATTGACATGAGCAGCGCTTGCATAGGACGAACGCCTTTACCTTTTCCTCCGATTTCCGGATTCGCATCAAAATGCATGATTTCTTCTCCCTGACCTTTCGCTTCGAAATGAAAAGCATCGTCAAGTCGCTGAAGTGTAACTTTCATGGGTAATAATTTATATCTGTAAAGATAGAAATTAGCGTATCATACACTGTGGTATATTTGCAGTGTTATGAAGGAAAACCTCTATAGGTTCAATAGCGATTTTCAGACGGAATCAGGGATTGTGATCTCCGGACTGGAACTGTTTTATTGCACATCAGGTGAATACGTTCGAGGTAAATCGCGCGTTGTTTGGGTATGTCATGCATTAACGGCAAGTGCTGATTGCGAATCGTGGTGGCCCGATTTGATTGGAGCAGGGAAAGCGTCAGGTAGCGCCAATGAGTTTGTGATTTGTGTCAACATTCCTTCCAGCTGTTACGGCAGCACAGGACCGATGAGTGTTAATCCGAAAACCGGAGAGAAATATTATTCGGAGTTTCCGATGTTCACCGTGCGTGACATTGTAAACGGGCTTATAGAATTGCGAAAGCGTTTGGGTATCGATACTATTGATTTACTCATTGGAGGATCGATGGGCGGATATCAATGCGTAGAATGGGCGATCATGGAACCGCAAGTTGCGAAGAATCTTGTTTTGGTTGCAACAGGCGCACGCGAATCGGCATGGGGAATTGCAATTCATACCGCACAGCGACTTGCTATTGAAACAGATCCTTCATTCGGTGAGAAGCGAGATGATGCGGGTAGCAAGGGTTTGAAAACGGCACGCGCGATCGGGATGCTTACGTATCGCAGTTACGAAGCATTTGTCGCTTCACAATCGGATCAGGATGATCGCATTGACGATTTCAAAGTTTCATCGTACATACATTATCAAGGCGAAAAATTGGTGAACCGTTTCAATGCTTACTCGTATTGGCTGCTGACAAAAACAATGGATTCGCACAATGTTGGTCGCGGAAGAGCAGGCGTGGAGTCAGCGCTGAAATCAATAACTGCACGAACATTATGTATTGGTATCAGCACTGATTTTCTCTGTCCGGTAAACGAGCAGAAGTTTCTCGCCGCAAATATTCCCGGCGCAACTTACATGGAAATCGATTCACCATTCGGGCACGATGGATTTCTTGTTGAAGGGAAAATTATCGGTGAAACAATTCTGAACTGGGAGCGCAACAGGTAAGAACTGCTCTTGGAACATCTGCGCTAAAAACTTTCAAGCGCTTCCCACAACTCAATCTTGTTTCCTTCCGGATCCATGATGTGCGCAAACTTCCCGTAGTTGTAAACCTGCATTTCTCCAATAACCTGCACGCCTTCTGTTTTCAATTCTTCAAGAAGCTCAGCGAGATTTTCAACGCGGTAGTTAATCATGAATTCTTTTTGTGAAGGCTCAAAATATTTGGTGTCGTTCTTAAACGGATTCCAAACGGTTTGTCCTTTCACTTCGGGTTTTTCCGCATCACGCCAATCGAATACAGCTCCGTATTCAGTTGTCGGTATTCCTAGATGTTTCGCATACCATTCTCGTTGTGCTTTGGGATCAGCACATTTGAAAAATACCCCGCCCAAAGATGTTACTCGCTTTTTCATATTCTGTTGTCTTTAGTATCCTAATCTCCCGCCTGCAGATGATTGCACCCCGGTTTCATATTTGCCTGTTTTCTCATCAATGAAAACATCGCGATCTTTCCTCCGTTGAAGTTTTATGTTGATCAACACTTCATCAGAGCCGGCTTCGAAAACAATCTGCTGTATTCTTTCCACTAGACCCATCACTTCAGAATATCGTCCTTCAATCACAGTTTCAAATGGACACACTTTATACTTCAGTCCTGATTGATGAATGCAATTTATTGCTTTGTCAATGATCTCATACTTATCTCCCGGTCCTGCAAGTGGAAGAACCTGTATTGCCAGATTAATGATGTTGTCTGTCATACGCTTCAATTAATAAAACCGAATACCTGCAATCAACACATCGTCAACCTGAAACATGTTTCCTTTCCAGGTCTCAAACTCTTTCACAAGTTCATCGCGTTGTTGCGTCGCTGAAGATTGCTGTATTGCAGTCATTTTTGCTTTCAGTCTGCTGTATTTGTATTTCTTACTGTAATTGTCTCCCGGAATTCCGCAGAATTGATCGGCATATCCATCGGTACACAACCAAATATTAGTGACGTCTGCAAGTGGAACGGAATGCATGGTAAATCGTTTGTGTCGATCCATGTAATATCCGATAGGTTGACGATCACCTTTCAGCTCCAGCAATTCCTTTGATGTTGTAGAATAGAAGAGAGAATTGTTTGCGCCGGAAAAATGCAGCATCTCGTTTTCTTCATCAACAACTGCAATTGCAATATCCATTCCGTCGCTGGTTGAATCCCGATCTTCATTCTGACGTAGCGACTTAACAACTTTTTCCGTCAGCAAATTCAGTATCTCATCTGGCTGGATTACTCCTTTTTCATTAATGATTTCGTTAAGCAAAGAAGTTCCGATGAGCGACATAAATGCGCCCGGAACACCATGACCGGTACAATCGGCGACAGCAATAATCTTCAGATTGTTTTTTTGTGTTACCCACCAGAAATCTCCGCTCACAATATCGCGCGGTTTGTAAATGAGAAAAGATTCCGGAAAAAGTTCTTTGAAATATTCTCGCGATGGCATCACTGCATGCTGAATACGCAGTGCATAGTTGATACTGTCCACAATATCACGATGTTGCTCTTCAACTATTTTTTTCTGTCCTGCAATTTCAGTTTTCTGTTCTTCAAGAAGCACGTTCACTTTCCGTGTGCGACGCATGTTTCTCCAGATTACAATCGCAACTATTAATACAGCAACAAATCCAATGGCGAACAACCAACCTTTAGCGCGCTCTTGCTGCAAAGCCGCTTCGCGTATCGCACTTTCAGATGAAAGCTGATCAATTTTACGTTGATTGCGTTCATTCTCCAGCGAGGCATTCAACTCATCAATGCGTTTGCGACTTTCTTCTCCGTTCAGTTGCTCATACGTTGCATGATATTTACCGTAATATTCGTAAGCGGTTTTGTAATCCCCATCAACGGAATAAATACTTGACAGCGACAGATAGTTCGTCGCCATCATGTCTTTGAACTGAAGCTCCGTTGAAATTTCCAGACTTCGATTCACAAAATACAATGCGCTGTCAATTATTTTACGCTGACCGTAAACTTCACCGATGTTGTTCAGCAATATTGCAACACCGTTTCTGTCTCCGATTTCTTCACGAATCTTGAGTGCCTGATGATACATCGCTGCTGCACGTTCAAGATCACCGCGCTCGCTGTAAATCATGGCCATGTTATTCAGACAAATAGCTACCAGACGATTGTTATTGGTCTGTTGTGAAAGTGCAAGCGAGCGCTGATAGTACAAAAGCGCGGACGAATCCTGCTTCATGTCCAGATACACATTCCCGATGCGCGCTAATGCGTTTGCAGTACGTTTGTTGTCGCCGGTGGATTCATACATACTCAATCCGAGCAATTCGTATTTCAACGCGTCTTTGAAATTGTCCTGATCGTGGTAAATCACTCCGATGTTGAGATAGGAATTTCCTGCCTCGGATTTATCGGCTTCATTTTTATTGCTGCGTAACGACAGATTATAGTGCTGTAACGCTGCAACCGGATCGCCTTTCTCGCGATGAATGAACCCCATCTTGTTGTAACAGGATGCAACTTTTGATGAATCGCCAAGACTTCTGTATTCCGTCAGGAGATTCGTGTACATCTTCAAAGCGCTGTCCGGCTTACCGGAATAGAAAATAGCGTACGCACGTTCATATTGCGAATCCGCAACTCCCTTTTTATTGCCGGAACGCTCCGCATATTTCGTGGCCTGATCGCAATAGAAAAGAGCGCTGTCAAGATTGTTGTTCGTGAATTGTGCAGCCAATGAAATGCAAATTCGTAGTCGAACCGAGTCGTGTGGCGCCGACTTGATTTCGGAAGCCGACTGTGCACTAATGCTGCACAATGAGAATAACGTAAAGAAAGAAGTAAGGAGTATGCGCAGGGAAGACATGACCTTATTCCGTGTGGATTAGCTTACAATATAGGAAACTTAACTTCAATTTGCTCTGCAACGGGAGTAAGAATACGGCGTTACACTAAAAACGAAACCCTCTTCAATTTGAAGAGGGTTCATTTACGTTTTCAAAACACTTAACTGATTAGCTTCCGCACGCCTCGCATCCTTCCGGATCATCGAGTGAGCAGGTGATCTGTTCCATTCCGACTTCGGCTGAAATCGTTGTGTCTTCTGCTTTCGGAGTGAGTTGCAATGCAGCCTGATCAACAGTAAACTTGATCGCGTCTGCTGCAGCTTTCGTACGCAGGTAATACATGCCGGTCTTCAAACCTTTCTCCCATGCATAGAAGTGCATAGAAGTCAGTTTTCCGAAGTTCGGGCTCGACACAAAGAGGTTCAGAGACTGTGACTGGCAGATAAATGCGCCACGATCAGCAGCCATATCAATCAATGCACGCTGCGGGATTTCCCACACAGTGCGGTACAGATCCTTGATGTTTTGCGGGATCTCAGGAATTTCCTGGATAGATCCGTTTGCTGCGATGATCTTGTTTTTCAGATTGTCATTCCACAATCCGAGTTTCACGAGATCCTTCAGTAAATGTTTGTTCACCACTACAAATTCTCCTGACAGAACGCGGCGTGTATAGATGTTCGAAGTGTACGGTTCGAAACATTCGTTGTTACCGAGAATCTGTGAAGTTGATGCAGTTGGCATCGGTGCAAGCAACAATGAATTGCGTACGCCGTATTTTTTCACCTCATCGCGAAGGATATCCCACTCCCAACGTGCGCTTGGTGTAACACCCCACATGTTGAATTGGAAAATACCTTTTGAAATCGGAGAGCCTTCGTAAGTTTCGTAAGGACCTTGTTCTTTGGCAAGATCTTTAGAAGCTGTCATCGAAGCGTAATAAATTGTTTCGTGAATCTCTGAGTTCAATGCGCGGGCCTCAGGAGAATCAAACGGGAAACGAAGTAGAATGAATGCATCCGCCAAACCTTGTACGCCAAGACCGATAGGACGGTGACGCATGTTGGAACGACGCGCTTCAGGAACCGGATAATAGTTTCCGTCAATGATTTTATTGAGGTTCTTCGTTACAACGTAAGTTACATCGAACAATTTCTGATGATCGAATTTTCCGTCGATCACGAAACGCGGCAATGCCAATGATGCAAGGTTGCACACGGCAATTTCATCAGGAGATGTGTACTCCATGATTTCCGTGCAGAGGTTTGAAGATTTGATAGTACCGAGATTCTGCTGGTTGCTCTTGCTGTTGGCAGCGTCTTTGAACAACATGTAAGGGTTGCCGGTTTCAATTTGCGATTCGAGAACTGCAAACCAAAGATCCTGAGCAGGAATTGTCTTGCGACCTTTTCCTTCAGTTTCATACTTGGTGTACAACGCTTCGAATTCTGCGCCCCAGGTTTCAGAAAGTCCCGGACACTCGTTCGGACACATCAGTGTCCAGTTGCCGTTTTCTTTCACGCGCTTCATGAACAGATCAGGAATCCAGAGTGCAGTGAACAAATCACGTGCACGCATTTCTTCTTTACCATTGTTCTTGCGAAGATCAAGGAATTCGAAAATGTCAGCATGCCAAGGCTCGAGGTAAATTGCGAAAGAACCTTTACGCTTTCCGCCGCCCTGATCCACGTAACGCGCCGTGTCGTTGTAAACACGCAACATCGGGATGATTCCGTTCGACGTTCCGTTGGTGCCTTTGATGTATGAACCTGTTGCACGCACGTTGTGAATGCTCAGTCCGATTCCACCCGCGCTCTGAGAAATCTTCGCGCAATTTTTCAATGTATCGTAAATACCGTCGATGCTGTCTTCTTTCACTGTGAGAAGGAAGCAAGATGACATCTGCGGCTTCGGTGTTCCCGAGTTGAAAAGTGTTGGCGTAGCATGTGTGAACCAACGCTCGCTCATCAGGTTGTAAGTTTCAATCGCAGACTGAACATCTTCCTTGTGAATACCAACGGAAACGCGCATCAGCATGTGCTGCGGACGTTCTGCCACTTTGCCGTGAAGTTTCAGAAGGTAAGAACGCTCCAGCGTTTTGAATCCGAAGTAATCGTAACCGAAGTCGCGATCGTAAATGATAGACGAATCAAGAAGTTGCGCATTGTTCATTATGATTTCATACACATCATCAGCAAGCAATGCCGCTTTCTGTCCGGTTTTCGGATCAATGTATTTGTAAAGATTCTCCATTGTTTTGGAGAATGATTTCTCTGTGTTCTTGTGCAGGTTGGAAACCGCAATGCGTGAAGCGAGCAAAGCATAATCAGGATGCTTTACCGTCATCGAAGCGGCAGTTTCTGCAGCGAGGTTATCCAGTTCGCTCGTGGTAACTCCGGGATAAATCCCCTGAATTACTTTCATGGCAACTTCAACCGGTTGAACATGCACAGGATCCAGTGCATAACACAGCTTCTGAATACGCGCTGTGATTTTGTCAAACTTGATTGATTCTTTGCTGCCGTCTCTCTTAATTACGTACATAAAACGTGCGTTTTATCGGGTGGGTGAATGGGAGTATTGTATTGTGTAGGGGGAATGTTCTGTTAAAAATCTTCGTCGAGTGAAAACACATTCTGACTGCGGTCGGTTGTTACGCCGGCCTTCTGGTATTCAGCAACACGCTTCTCGAAGAAGTTTGTTTTTCCTTGCAGTGAAATCATTTCCATGAAGTCAAAAGGATTTGTTGCGTTGTACACTTTGTCGCAACCGAGAGCAAGAAGCAAGCGATCTGCAACAAACTCAATGTACTGGCACATCAATTCTGCGTTCATGCCAATGAGTTTTACCGGAATTGCATCTGTAACGAATTCTTTTTCGATTGTCACTGCATCAGTGATAATTCCTGTTACAGTTTCTTTCGAAAGTTTTGTATTGAGGTGCGAAGAGTAAAGCAGACATGCGAAATCGCAATGCAAGCCTTCGTCGCGTGAAATCAATTCATTGGAGAATGAAAGTCCCGGCATCAAACCGCGTTTCTTCAACCAGAAGATAGAGCAGAATGAACCGGAGAAGAAAATTCCTTCAACGGCAGCAAATGCAATCAGCTGTTCAGTGAAAGTTCCGTTGGTGATCCAGCGCAAAGCCCAATCTGCTTTCTTGCGAACAACAGGAATGTTGTCGATCGCGTGGAAAAGCTTGTCTTTCTCTGTCGGATCTTTGATGTAAGTATCGATCAGCAGCGAGTAAGTTTCGCTGTGAATATTCTCAATCATGATCTGATAGCCATAGAAGCAACGCGCTTCCGGATATTGAACATCATTGATGAAATTAATTGCAAGATTCTCGTTAACGATTCCGTCAGAAGCAGCGAAGAACGCAAGCACGTGCTTAATGAAATGACGCTCATCGTCAGTCAATTTATTCGCCCAATCCTGTAAGTCAGCAGAGAGATCAATTTCCTCTGCAGTCCAGAAGCTGGCTTCAGCCTTCTTGTACATTTCCCAGATATCGCGATGCTTGATCGGGAACAAAACAAAGCGGTCTTTGTTTTCTGCGAGGAGTGGTTCGTTGGCTGTACTCATAAAATGGGTCCTCTTCCGGGGTTATTTGTTTAATTCCTTGAATGTTAGTGTCTTCTGGCGAAAAAAGCAGGCGGGTAGCCTGCTGTTATCTCGTAAGGTGTTTGCTTTGAATTACTTAAATCAAAACGGATCCGCGCATCGACCTGGAACAAATTTTTGCAAAATGCGGATGGAAGTCAAGTCCATTCCATTAACAAAACACCGGAGTTATTCACACAGTAACGCGGAGGTGCCTGTTAGTAATGTGTGATAAGTAGGCTACTTTTCAATAATGACGCGGACTTCAGAGGATCGTCCAAAAATTCTGATAAAAATCGTGTCCCGGTTTTAGGAAGTTCAGGAAATTTTGTTTGGAGGCGCTCACCGTTCACTGTTTACCGTTGGGTCGTTCACTGTTCGTTCGTTCACAGTTCACCGTTGTTTCGTTTACAGTTCGCTCCCCCGAATGCCCCAATTCCCAATCCCCAGTCCCCGATCCCCGATCCGCACGAAAAGCGCCCTCAATTTCCCCGTCCAATATCTCTCGTCTCAGGTCTAATTTCTCAGGTCTCACATCTCAAGTCTATTTCTTCGACTCAATATAATCTGCCGCCAACTCCAATTGTTGGTACCATTCTTTCCCGAATTTCCGGAGCAAGGCGTTCTTGACAAACTTATATACCGGAACTTTCAACTTTTCTCCGCACGCACACGCCGGTTTGCAGATATCCCACTTTTCGTAGTTCACGAGAACATTTCGTTTCCCGTTTGTGATTCGTATCGGATACAAATGACAAGAAACCGGTTTCGCCCATTTTACTTTTCCATCGCGGTACGCTTTTTCAATTCCGCAGAAGGCTATATCATTTTCGAAAATCGTGTATGCACATTCCTTATCACCGCCAACCAACGGCGTTACTTTATCGCCATCGCTGTCAACCAACCACTTTCCGTATTTCTTAATCGCTTTTTTGCCTTTCTCTGTAAGATAAGGCTCTACATCATCATAAATTTCTTCGAGAATGGTTTCTTCTCCATCTTCAAGCGGCGCACCTGAATCACCGTGAATACAGCACGCTCCTTTGCACGCATTCAGATCACATACAAATTGTTTTTCCACTACATCGAGTGAAACGAGCGTCTTTCCGATTTCAATCATGACGCAAATTTACTCAATCACAACCAGATGTGACTATGCTTTGGTTCTGTGATAATTTTTCACCCACTCATATCCCGCCACATTCATCAGGATGAGCAGCATTCCGTAGAACAAATCTTCAAACGGAATTGTGAGCATGCGTATGCCGAGATTCTCATCGTTGTTGTACCACACCACAGGTGATTCGAGTCCGGTGCCGGTGAGAATTCCGTTAGAGAGCAGAAAGAACGGAATCACTGCGATGTAACTGAGAATGAAAATGCGAAGACGTTTTACGTTGCACCATGCGAGTATGAGCAGCAACGCTGCGTTGGAAAATGCAGTGAATGCCGTGTAAGCTTTGTGTTGGAAAATGATTCCTGCAATGAGAAACAGTACTGCTGAAATCAACAGAATTGCTCGTGCGTTTTTCCACTCCGGATTTTTAAAGAACAGTTGGAAGCAGTGATACGTGAATACACATGAATATGGAATGCAGATGAAAAACAGTATTTCCTCCAGCGGAAGATTGTAAATGAAAATCCCCGTTACGTATTGCGGATTGAATCCCCATACACCTGCTTTTGTGAATGCTGCATCCCACACTAAAAAGAAAAGTGCGGTGATGAGTCCGGGAAGCCACAAGTATTCCCAATCGCGGTGAAAGCGAAGTTTCGGATGAAAAGAAAACAGAAACGGAACTATTATGCAGCCGATATCAACAAGCAGGTAGGTGAGGTGCGGATTCATTTCACTGCTGTGATTTCAGCGCGTCTTTAAAATAGCGAACGGGAACCCACAACATGCCGAAGCATTCTCCTTCTTCTTTGCCGAGATGCTTGTGATGCACTTTGTGCGCTTTGCGAATGGCACGCACATAGAAATTGCTGCTGCGTGTAAATAATTTGATGCGCTGATGTATGATGATTTCATGCACCACGAAATATGCAGATCCGTAAGCGGTAATTCCGATTCCGATGAAGAGCATGTACCATTTCGCGGGATCGTTCACACCGAACCAGATTAATGCCATTGCAGGAAGAGCGAAGATCACAAAGAACAAATCGTTCTTTTCAAACACTCCGTAACCGGGCTGGTGGTGGTCTTCATGAAGTACCCACAGAAATCCGTGCATGACAAATTTATGCGTGAGCCATGTTACGCATTCCATGAGGATAAAGGTTCCCAGAACGATGGCAAATCCTGTCATGCTACGATGGTCTGCGGAGTAAGATTGGGATATATCATGCGGAACCACACAGTGAAAAGTTCCGGATTATCACGCAATTCAAGAGCGAGATCTTCTTCGCAAATGTATTCCCATGCTTCCACCTCATCGGGATTCGGCGCAGGCAAAGCATCACTGATTCCGGTAAAAACGTGATCGAACTCGTGTTCGGTTAAACCGTTCTCCAACTCTGCTTTGTACGTGAAATCAAATGCATGTACGAGTTCGCATTTGATACCCATTTCTTCCTGCAGACGGCGCATTGCGGCTTCACGTGCATCTTCTCCCGGACGCGGATGACTGCAACAAGTGTTCGTCCACAATCCTGCTGAATGATATTTACCTGCTGCACGTTTGTGCATGAGCAATTCACCTTTGGAATTGTAAATGAAAACAGAAAGTGCACGATGAAGTTTACCCGAGCGATGCGCTTCCATTTTCTCCATCACACCTGTTTCGTTGTTTTTATCGTCAACAAGAACTACGTATTCGTTCTGCATGGCTGTGTAAGTTACGAATGATTAATGGATCAGAACATGCGCATACTGTGGCGGAAATAGGATGTAGCAAGCAATCCCATTTTGCGGTAGTTAGGAATGCGTACGCGCTGCGTCATGATCTGCACCGGACTTACTGCGCGGATTTTATTGAAAAGCTGACGATAATACACATAAGCGACATAAACACCGAAGCGTGAACTGGTCGGGAGTTTGCGAATGCCTTCGAGGGCTGCGTCAAAATCCGCTTCAATATCTTTTTCCACTTCTGCTTTCACATCGGCATTGAATTGCGACATATTCACTCCCGGAAAGTAAATTCGTCCGAGTACGTGATAATCGCTTTTCATATCGCGCAGGAAATTCACTTTCTGGAACGCTGCGCCCAATCGCATAGCGGCCGGCTTCAGTTCGCGATACATGGCATCATTGTTCTCCGTGAATACACGCAGACACATCAGGCCAACAACTTCCGCAGAGCCAACAATGTATTCTTTGTATGAATCTTCAGAGTGACGAGACTGATCGAGATCCATTTCCATACTTTTCAGAAACGTATCGATCAATTCCCATTCGATGTTGTACTTGTGTACAGTTGCCTGAAAACTGTTCAGCACCGGGTTGAGACTGATTTTGCGTTCGATTGCCTTAACGGTTTCGCTGCGGAATTCCGCCATAAGAAGTTCACGATCGTAATCGAGAAACGAGTCTACTATTTCGTCTGCGAAGCGCACAAATCCATAAATGTTGTAAATCGGCTCGTGCAATCGCTCGTTCAGACAGTAAATGCCCAGCGAGAAACTTGTACTGTATGCTCTCGTGGTTTTTTTACTGATCTCAGAAGAGATCTGGTCAAACAGTTGTTTCATGGTAGCGGGTTTGTAATTGCTTATTTATTTCACTTGCGGCAATTTCTCCTGATATCAAAGCAGGAGGAATTCCCGGGCCAGGAACGGTGAGCTGTCCGGCGTAAAACAGATTTTCAACTTTACGGTTCCGCAATGATGGTTTCAGCACGGCGGTTTGTGATAATGTATTCGCAAGTCCGTATGCATTGCCTCCGTACGCATTGTAATCGTTAACGAAATCGCGGATGCAATAACTGCGGTTGTAAACAATATCATTTACGAAAGAAGTGCCTGTGAAGGATTCCATTCGTGAAATGATCATGTCGAAATACTTTTTGCGTGTTGCATCGGAATCTTCGAGACCTGTTGCAACGGGAACGAGTATGAAAAGATTTTCAGACCCGATTGGCGCAACAGAAGGATCAGTTTTCGAAGGGCAACACACGTAGAAGAGAGGATTTTCCGGCCACTCCGGAGTTTGATAAATTTCTCTGGCGTGCTGATCCAGATCTGCGTCGAAAAATAAATTGTGGTGATGCAGTCGATCTATTTTCTTCGAAACACCTAAGTAGAAAATCAAACACGAAGGGGCGAATACTTTGTTCTTCCAATATGTTTCGCTGTAGTTGGCGAATTCTTTTCCAAGAAGGCCTTGCTCCGTGTGGTGATAATCTGCAGAAGAGATGATGCCATCGGTTTTCAAATCCGCACCGTTCACATTCAACGAAACGGCACGCTTGTTACGCACATTGATGCGTTTCACTTCAGCGTCTGTTTGAATTTCAACACCGAGTTCTTTCGCCAGCGAAGCCATTCCCTGAATGATATTGTGCATTCCGCCCATCGGATACCATGTTCCCATGTCCAGCGCAGCGTAATTCATCAACGTGTACAGCGCAGGAATCTGCTGCGGCATTGCCCCGAGAAACAACACCGGAAATTCCATCAACGCAATCAGTCGTGGATCTTTGAAATAACTGCGAACATAAGAACGCACGCTTTTGAATACGTGACTTCCTGCAACACCGCGCAACACATCGTAGTTCATGAATTCGAACCAGGAATACGCAGGCTTGTAAACCAATTGCTGCATTCCCACTTCATATTTGAACTTACCTTCTTTCAAAAACTTCTTCAATTTTGCGCTGCTGCCCGGTTCAATCGACTCGAAAAGACTTTCGATGTCATTCATTTCTGCAGGTACATCCACCACATCATTCTTCCCGAAAACCATTCTGAATCCCGGATCGAGCTTCACCAGTTGATAGTAATCAGAAGGTCTGCGATCGAAACGCGCGAAGAACTTCTCGAAAACATCCGGCATCCAGTACCAACTCGGGCCCATGTCAAAACCGAAACCGTTTTCTTTATAGAAACGGCAGCGACCGCCGATCGTGCTGTTTTTTTCGAGCACGGTAACGGAGTGACCTGCCTTTGCAGCAAAGCTGGCCGCCGCCAAACCGGAAAATCCGCTTCCTATGATCGTGATTTTTGACATGATGAAAGATTAGACAGCAACTCTAACGTTGGCCAACCCTTATTGTTTAAGCAAAGCCACTAAAGAGTCAACAGAAGAGCATGGCACAAGGTTTACTGTTTGTTTGATACTTCGTAAAAGTTCCTCTCGCCCGATTACTACCAAGGTGGATTTAGGTGAATCATCAGCCAATCGCCTGAACTCTTCCGGCAGGTTCATTTTTTTCTTGTGCATGATGAAGAATGTGATCATGTGAGTCGGTTTCACGTATGGGAGCATTTCCCTGATATTACTCAAAGGAACATTTTGTCCCAGGTAAATCGTTCGGAAACCCAAACTTCTGACAATATAATCAGAAAAAATCAGTCCGATTTCATGCCATTCGTCCGGTGCGAGGAATAGAAGAATGGTTTTCCCCATATTGTGTGCCGGAGGCAGACCATCAATAGCAGAAACTAATTTGCGCCGGAGAATGCATGTTGCGAAATGCTCCTGAGAAGGCATTGAAGAGTTTGTACTCCACATAACCCCCGTTTTGTGAAGAAACGGGTACACAACATCGAGCATCGCCGTGTAAATCCCGAATCGTGTTATCACAGCCGATAAAACCTTTTCAAATTTGGCTTCATCGTACAGAAGCATAGCGGATGTCATCTCAGTTACAAACGAAGCTTTAACAACATCGTCTGATTGAGCAGATTGCAGCGATGTGACCATTTCGTTGAGTTGCATCTCGGAATAAGACGCTACACGAGAAATTTTGTGTCCGAAATTGACCAGGGTCGAGATATTAAGAAGCTTTCGCACCTGACTGTCATCGTAGTAACGAATGTTAGTCGCCGTTCGGAACGGCTCAATCAGGTTGTAACGCTTTTCCCAAATGCGGATAGTGTGGGCTTTAATGCCCGTCATCTTCTCAAGATCGTTTATTTGATATCTGTTCATTGTTTAACAAAATTATAAAAGAATTAAACAGGATTAACGCGGCGGCTGTTAAAAATCACCCCGATTCGTTTAACAAACTGTTTATCAGCACCATAAAGTCACCACAAAGTATAGTTTTGTTGAACAAATGATGGAGGATAGACTTATTTACGCGCCTTAGACTATCGTCATGCTTTTTTGTTCAACTCATATTCATTCGTTGAGCTCAAACATGCGGTAAATCGTATGCATCAAAACCAGGGGTAATCGATTAGTGGCAAAAGCTGTGCTGCAAAAGTGAGATTGACGCAAGAAGAACAAGAATGTGCATGCATTGTTTATTCAAAAGAGCGGAGCGGTCGGTGATTTGCAATATGGCGAAAAACGATATTGTCCAATGAACTCCGTTATCTTTGCATCATGTCACAGACAACCGAAAAACCGAAGCAATTAACAGGAGAAGAGAAGTTCAAAAACATCGTTTCCCACTCGAAAGAATACGGATTCATTTTTCAATCCAGTGAAATCTATGAAAACGGGCTCAGCGCGGTTTACGATTACGGTCAATACGGCGCAGAGCTGAAGAAAAATATCCGCGAATATTGGTGGCGCGCAATGGTGCAATTGCACGATAATATTGTTGGAATTGATGCTGCTATTTTCATGCATCCTACAACATGGAAAGCTTCCGGTCACGTTGATGCGTTCAACGATCCGCTGATTGATAATCGCGATTCAAAGAAGCGTTATCGTGCAGATGTGCTCGTGGAAGACGCCATGGCGAAGATCGAGGAGAAGATCAATAAGGAAGTAGAGAAAGCTGCAAAGCGTTTCGGGGAAACTTTCGACGCTGCCATGTACAAGTCTACGAATCCTCGTGTGCTTGAATATCAAAGCAAGATTGATGCAACTCTTGCGCGTTTCAAAACGGCGCTGGAGAATAACAATATGGAAGAGCTGAAACAGATCATCATTGATCTGGAAATTGCTTGTCCGATTTCAGGTACGCGCAACTGGACAGATGTGCGTCAGTTCAACCTGATGTTCTCAACACAGCTCGGTTCTGTTGCAGGTGAATCAGACACAATTTATCTGCGTCCGGAAACTGCTCAGGGAATTTTCGTGAATTTCCTGAACGTGCAGAAAACGGGACGAATGAAAATTCCTTTCGGTATTGCACAAACAGGGAAAGCATTTCGCAATGAGATTGTTGCGCGTCAGTTCATTTTCCGCATGCGCGAATTTGAACAGATGGAAATGCAGTTCTTCGTTCGTCCGGGAACAGAAAACGAATGGTATGAGAAGTGGAAGCAGACACGCATCAGCTGGCATCGTACACTCGGATTCCCTGAAGGAAAATATCGTTTCCACGATCACATTAAACTCGCGCATTACGCAAAAGCAGCATGTGATATTGAGTTTGAATTCCCTTTCGGATTCAAAGAGCTCGAAGGAATTCACTCGCGCAGTGATTTTGACTTGAAGCAGCACGAACAGTACTCAGGAAAGAAATTGCAATACTTTGATCCGGAGTTGAATCAATCGTATGTTCCGTATGTAATCGAAACTTCAATCGGTCTAGATCGAATGTTCCTCGCTACAATGTCGCAGGCGTATCAGATTGAAACGCTGGAAGACGGATCAGAGCGTGTTGTATTGAATCTGCCTCCGTTCCTTGCGCCGATTAAAGCTGCAATTCTTCCATTGGTAAACAAGGACGGCTTGCCGGAGAAAGCTGCGGAGATTGTGAATCTGCTGAAGTTTGATCACATCGTTACGTCAGAAGATAAAGACACGATCGGGAAGCGTTATCGCCGTCAGGATGCAATCGGAACACCGTATTGCATTACAGTTGATCATCAGACTTTGGAAGACAACACTGTAACAATCCGCGAGCGCGACACCATGAAACAGGAACGCGTTCACATCAGCGAACTTGCACGCATCATTGATGAGCGCGTGAGTATGACAGCTGCTTTGAAGAAGCTGCAGTAATCATTACGCAAAGTTGAAATTGGCAGAGCCGCTTATTGAATAATAAGCGGCTTTGTTGTTACCCCGGATTCTGTAAGCACGCTTACGAAATACATTCCCTTCTGCATGCCATTCAAATCAAGGCGAACAGAAGATGTGTTGTTCGAATGCTGCTCACTGATTACGCGTCCGCTTGCATCAACAAGTGTTACTGTAATTTCGTTGCCGGGCGTATTGATGAAGCAATATTCCGTTGCGGGATTCGGATAAAGAGAAAATCCATCACGTGAAAATTCCTCAACGGAAACCGTTACAAGATTGTAGAACAAATACACGGAACTGTCGGCCGGCAATCCGTTCATCAAAGTATAATTCGGAACATCGGTTTCCGACCCGCTTGATCCGTTGACGTAAATTCCGTTACCGAGCAAATACATACTGCTGTTAGAGTTCATCGCGAATGGTGCAATTCCTACAACGGGCCCTGTTCCGCCTCCGAGGCTGATTGCATCAACGTAAGAAGTTCCGTAATGACATTCAACATTGCCGCTGAATTCGTGAATCCAGATTTGAAAGTTCACGAAGTTGGTGAGCAGGGCAGACGTGTCTTCATAGAACCCTGCATTTCTCCATTCGAGTTTCATAATGCGCGCACCCGGATTGCCGCTTACTTCGTAAAGTATCGGTGATTGTCCGCCGCCTTTCGACATCAAATCCATTGAGCCGAAATTCGTAACGAATTCGCCGAATGGCATTATCACATGCACGGTATCGTTAACATCCCAAGGATCGAATCCGGACCAATCGTTATATAATATAAGCGTGCTGTTCGCTTCGATCAGAACGGAATCGTACCACGCGCCGTAGACATTTACCTGGAACGGTAACCCGAAGCGCACGTAATCGTCGTCCCACGTCCACGCACTCATATCAAGTGTATCTGCGCCGGATAGCGGCGTATAAACATCTGTTGTATCAGTAAATGAATATTGCGCCTTTAATCCGGAAACAGACAAAAGACAAATCAGTACAAGAGCGTAAATTTTTTTCATAGTTGAAATTTTACCTGAGACAACTCAGCGTGTGAATTTGTTACACGAAAGTAGACGTTTATTGTGGAGAAAGGTTGCGGAAATATAACGAAAAAGACCGGTTTCCCCTCCGGTCTTTTTCGTGTGCTGGTGTGTTGAGCAGAATAAGGTGTGTTGAGCAAACCCAGATTCCATTGTATCATCCCCAAAACCCCTTTCGGACAATCACTGTAAACAGCAATTGAATTGACGATTCAACGATACAAAACTAATAGCGGTATTTTAACTCCTGTAATTCCATTTTAGCCAAAACTTTGCGTAAGTTGATGCAATTCCATAACTTCAGAACTTCATTTGATTAAAATCAGATTAATATCTTGTTAATATTGATAGAATGAAAGCACTTCCGTTCAAAATCCCCGTAACAACGCGTGAGTCGGTTGTAGTTGAAGAAGATATTCAACCGCATTTCTACACTTACCTTCATCAACATGAGGAAGTGCAGCTCACGTGGATTTTGAAAGGTGAAGGAACGTTGCTCGCCGGAAATTACACGGGTAACTTCGGTTCCGGAGATATTTATTGGTTCGGTCCGAATCAGCCGCATGTGTTTCGTTGCGACTCCGTTTACTTTCAGAATAAATCGTGGTTGAAAGCGCAATCAATATCCGTGTTCTTTCGTGTTGATGATCCTTCACAAGGCGGGTTGCTTTCATTGCCTGAATTGGAATCGTTGCGAAAGTTTGCTGTGCGCAGTCAAGGCGGTTTCCGAATTGACCCCGAACACTACGTAGAACTTACAGAAGCATTTCTGAAAGTTCGTGTGCAGCACGGTTTAGCGCGGCTCACTGCATTCATGCAATTGATCGATCAAGTGCTCAATCACAGCAAGCACATTCCGCTTTCTGATGAACCTATCGGTATGCAGATGTCGGAAAAAGAAGGTTCGCGCATGCATTCTATTTTCGATTACACACTGAAAAATTTTCACAAGGATATTTCAGTAACAGACGCATCGAATGTTGTGCACATGACACCGGAAGCATTCTGCAGATTTTTCAAAAAGCACACACGTAAAACGTATGTAACTTTTCTCAATGAAATAAGAATTGAGAATGCTTGTCGTAAACTGAAAAACGGAGACGACAAACTGGTTGCAGAAATTGCTTACTCCTGCGGATTCGGGAATGTCTCGCATTTCAATCGTGTTTTCCGCAAGGTAACGGGCAAAACTCCGAAAGCGTATCAGCAGGCACAACTCGCGAGAATGAAGTAGGTGCACTTGCAAGTGGCAGCATTTTTCTTTCCCGCCCATTTGGCTAACTTTGCGCCGCATTCATTAAGTAAAATGAGCTATGAATAACGAAGAGATCCGTAATATCATCCGAGGTAAAATCAAGGATCTGACTTTCGTTAATGCAACGGACGATCAATCATTGCTCAAAGCAAAACTTCTCGACTCGATTATCGTAGTTGACCTTGCCGTTGAATTGGAGCAGGAGTTCGGATTCAAAATTCCGTTCACTGAAATTACAGAAGACAATTTCGAAACGATCAGTTCCATCGCCGCTTATATTCAGTCGCGAATCACCGCATAAACGGATGAAAGATTTCCTGTTCAAACATTTGATTCCATTGTCATTGGCAATGGGAATTGCAATTGTTCTGTTGAACACAGGTTTCCGTGATATTGCATTCCGTGAAGACAAGAGAAATCAAATCAAGCAGGAAGTAACCGGTTGGCCTGTACGTTTGTTTCCTTCGTTGGTACAGAATCCTGCCGACTACGAACTCTTCACTAGCCATTGGCTGCAAGCAGATCCGATTGTAATTTTCGGATCATCGGAACTTTCATACTACAATTACAAGTCCATTCCGTATCACTTCTTTTCAGAACGCGGCATTCCTTGTGCAGGAATCGGTTCGGCGGGTAATCAATGCATGAACATCATGGGTCAATTGATGTTTCTGAAACCGCATGTCAGAAATATGCGTGTTGTGATCATGCTTTCTCCCGGTTGGTTTGAAGAATACTCAGAAGGAACTGCTCTGGAAAATTTTCTCTACTCTCAAAACGATCACACGTTGCATTTAATGAACGGAATGAACGATTCCGAATCCATGCACTACATTGATGCATACGTGAGTGAGAATATCAACGCAATTTCACATCCATCATCTGTATTGAGTATGATGGCGTATCGCCACCGCACACACGAAGTTCCGTTAGGAGAAGTAGTTTACAGCCCGCTGTTTAGTTATCATGAACGCTTCAGTGCATACAAAGCGGACAGAATGCAGTCGCTGTGGAATTCGGGCAGAAGTAATTGGTCGTACAGCAACACATCTTCACCTGATGCATCTGTAACAGACTACAAGGCGCTTGAGTTTGATTGGGACAGTGCAATCACTGCTGAACGAAAAGCGTTTCTCGAAATCAGCAACGGCAACGATCGTTCGGTGAATAACGAATACTACGAACAGTGGTTAAAAGGAAAACCATTACATCATTTGAAAATCCGACCGATTGCAGAGCAAAGAGAATTTGCAGACCTCAAGATGCTGTTGCTGTTTCTGAAAGAATGCGGATGCAAACCTTTGTTCGTGATGCAACCTTTCAATCCGTATTGTATGCAGAATCTGAAAGAGTTCGATCAAACCGAAAGAGAAGTGGCGCAATTGGTGACTTCCAACGGATTCGAATACTTCTCGCTGTACACTTCAGATAAACAGAGTTATCAGCCCGGAACGTTGACGGATATCCATCATCTCGGAGAAGCGGGCTGGTACATGATCGATAGAAAAATCAACTCTTACTTTTTCCAAGGCATAAAATGAAAAAGGCGCTGATTCATTTTCTACTCTACACAATTCTGATTTGCGGAATGATTTATCTGTACTATCCTTTCAACGATAATCCAGAAACGCGTCCGTCTTCACAAATTCAATTCGTATACCAGAACTTCTGAGATGCTTCCGTTCACCGGCATAGACTTCTTTCTGCTCTCCGCAATATTTCTGCTGAGCGTATATGCTGTGAAAGCAATAGCAAGCACGCGATTCCCGCTTAAATGGTTGCTGCTTTCCGGATCGTTAATTTATGTTGTGTGGTATGTGCCGCATGCGTTAAGTGCTTTTGCATTTCTAACCTATACTTATCTCGTTTATTACTGCGCAGAATATGTCTTTAGATCGGAGAAGAAATGGCCGGCGGTAATTCTGTTACTCGCTCCTATGATTCTCGTGAAAGCATCCGTAGCTGTTGATGTAATTTCTTTCACCGGACTTTCGTACATCACATTCCGTGTTATTCAGATTTACCTCGACAACAACAGAAATGAAAAACCGGTGCGGCCCGACGATTACGCACTGTTTATGTTTTTTACCCCGACTCTGATGATCGGGCCTATTGATCGTTTCAAAAGATTCAACGATGATGTGAAATCCGGATTCGCATCATTAACGATCACAAATTTCACACAAGGTTGGGAAATGGTGTTGCTCGGCCTCGTGCAGAAGTTTGTTCTCGCAGAGGCTATTAATCGATATTTACTTTCTCCGCTCAACACAGAAAGCTCTTCATTCTCCGACATGCTCAGTAACATGTATGTGTACGCATTCTATTTGTATTTCGACTTTGCAGGATATTCTTCACTCGCAGCAGGTTTTGCAAAACTCATCGGAATCAATGTGCCGCAAAACTTTAACAACCCATTTATAGCGGTCAACCCTCAGGATTTCTGGAGACGTTGGCATGCATCGCTCAGTGATTGGCTCCGTGATTATTTGTTCCGTCCATACTACAAATGGATTTCAGGTAAAGAAAAGCTGAAGCCTTATCCTTTATTCAAGCAGAACAGCGGACTGTTTCTGACATTTCTGGTGATGGGATTGTGGAACGGATTCAAATCGAACTACATTCTCAGTGGCGTGCTTTTCGGCGTGTATTCGGTTGTGCACAATACATACGTTGTGCGTTCGCGACAAGCGGGGCGTGACGTTGTTTTCGGCAGCTTGAATGCAGTTGTAGTAAAGTGGATTTCTGTTTTTCTGATGTTTAACCTGGCTTGCATAGCACTTTATGTGTTCAGCGGCCGCTGCCCGTTGTTGTAGATCATGAAATTTTCTTTTGATACATTTTCATTTACAGATACGGATATACTTCCGGAGAAACTCGCCATCGCCGGCAGCGACGAAGATTTGTCGTGGGATGAATTTCGCATCAGAACCGAGAAGCTCAGCAAACTATTTCTCGATCTCGGCGGTAGTGCTGCAACACCAGTTGTAATTTACGGTCACAAGGAAGCATCTTTTCCTGTAGCGATAATGGCCGCTGTGCTTGCAGGTATTCCGTACATCCCGGTAGATAAATCTTTTCCGGCAGGACGGATTGAATCGATACGCAAAACATCAGGAGCTGAAATCATTTTCTGTTGCAATGATGATGTTGCTCCCGAAGGTTTTGTACATGTGTTGCGAAGCACATTTCATTCTTCCGTTGTTGAACGTTATTCAGGAGGAAATCTATCAGCAGACAGTACTTGCTATATCATGTTCACATCCGGAAGCACAGGCGAACCGAAAGGTGTAATGATACCGCGCGGTGCTGTACAAAGTTTTGTGAAATGGATGCATAGCGATTATCCGATTGATGCTTCCACTGTATTCATGAATCAGGCTGCTTTCACATTCGATATTTCACTGATTGATATTTACGGCGCAATGTCATTGGGCGCAACTGCTGTGTTGATGACTACAGACATCGGAAAGAATCCTTCATTGCTTTTCGAGCGGATTAAAAAATATCATTGCACCTTCTGGAACAGTACGCCTTCATTTGTAATGATCAGTTTGATGCATCCTGATTTCAAAGCGGAATCATTGAGCTCGTTGCGCGACTTTATTCTTCTGGGAGAAATTCTCACCGCGCGTGTCGTTACCGGAATTCTCGATGCGTTTCCAATGTCGCGGGTGTACAATGCTTACGGACCAACGGAGGCTACCGTAGCTACGACGATAATCAATGTAACGCGTGAAGTTGTAAAACAATCCGGCGCGCAAATGCCGATCGGTTACGCTAAGAATGGGAATTCAATCAGTATTCTGAATGAAAGCGGAAATGAAAGTGATGAAGGAGAAATTATTATCATCGGGAAGCATGTAGGCATGGGCTATCTCGCGCGACCTGAACTTTCAGCAGAAAAGTTTTTTATCAATAACGGTGAACGTGCTTATCGTACCGGCGATTTCGGATTTATAAAAAACGACATCGTTTATTTCAACGGTCGCAAGGATGATCAGATCAAATTACACGGTTACCGAATTGAGATCAGTGAAATCAACGATGTAATTCTCCGTCACCCAAGTGTGAAGGAATCTGCCACATTACCATTCAAAGTGGGCGGCGTAACAAAGCGCATTGTCACATTTGTGGTGAAGAAAGACACAGTGGAAAAATCAGACATCCTCAAATGGGCAGGATTGTATTTGCCTTCTTATATGGTTCCTGCTGATTTGTGCTTTGTGGATGAACTTCCTGTAAATACAAATCACAAAGTGGATGCCGCCGCTTTGATAAAATTATATTCGGAGCAATAATTACTTTCCGTTGTAATTGGTCATCGTTAGACCGATACCGATGGTGCCGAATGCTTTGATAGCTTCTCCGCATTTTGCAATACGTTCAGGAAGCAACTTCGATTCTTCATCACTCCATTTTCCTAAAACGTAATCGGATTGCCGTCCTTTTGCGAATTCACTACCCACACCGAAACGCAGTCGCGCATATTCAGTGCTGTCAATGGATTCCTGAATGCTTTTCAATCCGTTGTGACCGCCGTCGCTGCCTTTACCTTTGATGCGTATTGTTCCGAACGGAAGCGCAATGTCGTCTGTAATAACGAGAATATTTCCCAGAGGAATTTTTTCTGCCTGCATCCAATACTGAACTGCCTTTCCGCTCAGGTTCATGTACGTTGTAGGTTTGATGAGAACAAAAATTCTTGATTTGAATTTTATCTCCGCAACAAACGCGTGACGATCCTGTTTGAATTTCACATCACCCGCGAGCGCATCCAACACACTGAAACCGATGTTGTGTCTGGTGTTCGCGTATTCATCTCCGATGTTGCCTAATCCTGCAATGAGGTATTTCATATCTCAACGTTGAAACAAGTGTGTGCAAGTTCCGAAATGTCCCGCACTTATTAATAAAAAAACCGCCCTCGTTGTCGAGGACGGTTTCTTAAATATTGAATGCTGCGAATTACTTCTTCGCCGCCGGAGCTGCTGCTGCTGCCGCTGCTGGTTTAGCTGCCGCTGCTGCCGCTGCTGGTTCTTCAGCAACGTTACGTGTAACTTGTACCGTTACGATTGTTGAGTTGCCCGGAGTGAGGAAAGTAAGACCTTCCTGGCTCAGATCGCGTACAAGAACAGCCTGACCGATTCCGAGGTTTTCGATATCAACAGTAATGTTCTCAGCCATTTTTTCGATTGGTCCGCGCACAGAAACTTTGCGAAGTTTCTTGATCAATTTACCGCCGGCTTTAACACCTGCAGAGTTTCCTACAGTTTTGATCGGAAGGTTCATTGTAACTGATTTACCCGGGATCAACTGAACAAAATCTGCGTGGATGATTTTGTCAGTAACAGGATGCGTTTGCAATTCCTGAAGAATTGCCTGAAACTTCTGTCCGTCAAGATCAAGATCCACTGTGTGAACTTCAGGAGTGAATACCAGCGGAGTGAATGCTCTCTCGTCAACTGAGAAAGTCACTTGCTTTTCACCACCATAAAGTACACATGGAACTTGTCCGTTGTTACGGATTTGTTTCGCATCTTTTTTCCCTACGTTCGCACGAAGCGAACCGCTCATAGATACTGATTTCATTGTACTGGTTTTTGGTTTTTATTATTGATTGAAAAAATTACATGATAAAGTGATTGCTGATCGATTCGTAATTCACCACACGGTGGAATACATCAGCAAACATGTTTGCCACTGAAAGCACTTTGATCTTCGAAGATTCCTGTTTCAGAGGAATTGTATCCGTTACAATCAGTTCAGTGATTTTGGATTTCTCCACATTCTCATACGCTTTTCCCGACAACACCGGATGCGTGATCAATGCACGAACACTTGTAGCTCCGCGATCCATCATCATATCTGCAGCCTTGCAAAGTGTTCCGCCGGTGTCAATGATGTCGTCGATAAGAACAATGTTGCGTCCTTCGATTTCACCGATAGCAGTGATGCTGTCAACCACATTCGCTTTCGAACGCTGCTTGTAGCAGATTACGATTTCGCTCTTGAGATGTTTTGCATATGCGTTGGCACGTTTCGATCCGCCCATGTCAGGCGCTGCCATTGTAAGATTCGGCAACTTCAGACTTTCGATATACGGAATGAACATTGTGGAAGCGTACAGATGATCAACAGGAACGTTGAAAAATCCCTGAATCTGATCCGCATGCAGATCCATTGTCATTACGCGATCAACTCCTGCAGTTGCCAGCATATCCGCAACCAGTTTCGAACCGATTGCAACACGCGGCTGATCTTTTCTGTCCTGACGTGCGAAACCGTAATACGGCAACACGGCAATGATTTCTTTTGCGGAAGCACGCTTTGCAGCATCAACCATCAAAAGCAATTCGAAAAGATTGTCAGTAGGAGGGAATGTGGATTGAACGAGGAAAACAGTTGCTCCGCGAACGGTTTCTTCAAGTGAAGTTTGAAATTCACCATCACTGAATTTTGAAAGCACACAATTGCCAAGCGGCTGGCCGTATGCTGCAGCGATTTTTTCCGCGAGATATCGCGTTGCTGCTCCGGAGAATATTTTAACGTGTTCTGCCATCGGTTAGTCCTGATTCCGAAAGGGTTGCAAATGTACGAAAAAGGCAGGGAGGAATGAGGTTTTTTCGGGGGAAAAGTTGAAGCGCCGCATTTGGTGCATAATCACTTGATTAGCAATGCCCCCGAGGCCGTAATTGTGCTGCAAATGGTGTGATTTGCGCATTGTTTTCATGAAATCATTTGTTTTCGCATTTGATTAAATGATCGGAATAGGTATTTTCGCAGCCCTGATTCAAATTGGCCCGGATGGCGGAATCGGTAGACGCGCTGGTCTCAAACACCAGTGGATTAATCTCCATGCCGGTTCGACTCCGGCTCCGGGTACGAAGAATGAAAGCCCTGCTTGAAAAAGCCGGGCTTTTGTGTTTCGAAGAAGATCCGAAGCGAGCTTCAGGAGCTTCGTAGAAACAAAAGACAGCCTGCGAAGCAGGAGGGATTTCATTCGGAATTCGACTTTGGCCTGAGCTTTCCCGAAGGGGAAACTCCGGCTCCGGGTACGGAAACAAGAAGCCTCGCAAGAGGCTTTTTTTATGGCAGCAGTTTATATTTTGCATTCAAAGTCAGCAAATGAATTCTACACTGGATCAACTAAAGATCCTGATCAGCGATTTGAATATCACTTGATCAAAGAGTTTCCATCAAGCTACACAGCAAAATATGATGACTGGGAATTGTTTTTCAGAATAGACAATTTGGATATTGGAGTTGCAAGAAAGATTGAAGCACACATCAAGAAGATGAAGAGTAAAGTTTATATCCGCAATCTTGCAAAGTATCCCGAAATGTCAGAGAAATTAATTGCGCGTTATCTGTAGACGTGCTGTCCCGATAGCTATCGGGATCAAACACCAGTGGATTAATCTCCATGCCGTCCCGATAGCTATCGGGACGACTCCGGCTCCGGGTACACTTTCAAAGTCAGAGATTTTTCTCTGACTTTTTTGCTTTTGCTACTTCGCAACCATTGTAGGCCTCCCCGAACATTGCGCGTTTTCGTACTTTGATCAATTGCGTTGTTCTGTCTCTTGAAAATTCCTTGAAGTTGTGCGTAGGCAACCGCTACTTTCTTGTCCAATAATTAATTCCAAAATAAAAATAGAATCCCCCCAAATTCACATCAGGGTTTTCATCACCTGGATCTCGATAGCGAGGTGCACCAACCCAGTCAGGCGTCATCAGTTGAAAATTGTAACCTGCTCCAACAACAATAGAGAGATCATGGACAATTGTTTTTTTAGTAAAATTTCCGAGCTCAAACATAATTCCTGTGTTGAGCAAATACGTGCTCGCTCTGCTTTTTTCATAAAAAAAAGTAGTATCGGAATTTACCGCTCCACCTCCTTTAGCTTGAGATCGAACGATGACCAATGAATATCGCCCACCAACCGCTGGGTAGATTGCCCGCAATATTTTTCCTGAATAATTCTTATACAATGGATAATAAACGGAAAGACCCGCCTCTCCATATATTCCTGATGAGTAAACTGAATAGCCATTGTAGGTGCTCTGTTCAACATCAGGAAAGGAATAAGACACTGAAATTCCGACAAATAATTTTTTGCGATTGCCTACAAACGCTGTAGATCCAACGTGTTGCGAAAAGTTTGATGGTTGATTGAGCAGGTATTGATATTTACGCAACTTAGTAAAATCAGTTTGGTATCCACCAAACTGAAGAGACATTCCCCATTTCCATGTTTGTGCTGTATCGCTCTGAGCTTGTGTTAAATTCAGGAACAACACATTTGCAATTAAGGTCAAAATGAATTTCATCTAGTTATTGGTTTGGTTTGGATCATTCGCAACACAGAAAATAGAGACAAGAGTAAAGTGTTGCACTCTTCATTTGTTCGAAATCTTGCGCACGACAAAGGTGGTTACATGGGTCATGAATAATAATAGAAATAGTCCGATGATATTGAGTAGAAAGCACTCTATCATTTTATGTCCTGGGATAAACTTCATCATAACGAAGTAGAAATAGCAAGATATCAAACATAATGCGCTGGAGAAGACCATGCATTTCGGACATCGTCCAAAATTATTAAGGAGCATTTTCCTATTCACCGGACTAACTTCGGATTTCACTGTCTCTGTTTTTAGCGAGCTGTTGCAACTTTTACAATTTCCCATTCTCGAATTTTATTACTGTTAACAATTATTTACAAGCCACGCAATTGCAAAAATCACGGTTAGCACAATTGCAAACGCAAGTGGAGGTGCCAAAAATATTACGCCAACTAAGGGAGGAAATAAAGCAATCAGAGTAAAATAAATAAGGAGGGTGAATACGATTGCAAGAAGTGAGTCGCTAAATAGCTCCAGCAACAACGCGCAATTGCTAAGGTTGCAAACAGAAGCATATCCTAAGATCATGGCAAGGCCGAGAAAGCCATAGATGACGGATACTGTTATTAGGGCAGTTATCGGAGCCCAAAACAACCCAACCGTGAAAAAGCAGATAAAGAGAATTTGTCCGTAGGCATGTAGATACCAAGCACAAGGATTGCACGGCACACAAAAATTATTAATGAATACGGCGACCAGTAACCAAAGAAGGAAAAATCCTAATCCTAACAACAGCACGGGTCCTGCGGCAATCGGGGGAAAAGACATAGCGGCAAGCCCTAAGCCTACGGTAATAAACGTTAGAGCCAGGACTCCGAAAAATACAAATGCCCCCCTGGCAATCGCACACAACAACGCTCCCCACCATGTTTGACATGCCGGACAGGAAGGCACGCTCACCGTCATTGTTGGTGACGTGCAACCCGTAGGATTCACAATAACAAGAGTAGCGGTATATGGTGATCCGCTCGGATCATAAGTATGCGTATCAGATATTGTGGTCGATGACGTAATTGTATGAATTGGTCCGGATGTACTATCTCCGTAATCCCAATAGACTTGTACGATCGGCGAACATCCTGTAGTAGGATTGGGAGCGACCGTCGCCATCAATGTTACTGGTCGATCTCCATTACTATCGCAGTTACCCACGTTGTAATTCATCGCAGTAATGAGTGGACAACATGCAGATGGGCACGGCGGAGCATTAACAATGAAAGTTGTAGGAGGACAGCCGCTTGGTGTCAGTACATTTATGGAACCAGTATACGGAAAGCCCGAAGGGTTATAGTTGTGTATTTCAGTAAACGTAAAAGTACCACTCGTTGTGTACGTATGAACCAGGCCAAATGTAGTGTCACCGAAATCTAACTGCAGACTTACAGGATAACACTGGAAAGGTATATCTATCGTTACGTCAAATTGAATCGGACGAAGTCCGGCAGTTGTACACGGCAGAATTGTTTGTTTGACCCCGATAGATGGACAACAACTACAAGTAATTGGTGCGGTGAGCGTATCGCTACATGAGCCACCAGTAGTACAAGTTGCTGTAATCGTAATGACGTCATCGCAAATGCAAGACGTATTGAGCGTTATGCTCCACAGTCCTCCGACAACTGTGGAGCTGCCGGTAACCGTATTTGTTCCACATGTTACCGTAACGTCTACAACAGAACATCCGCTACCACCAGTGTTTGTCGCCGTTCCGTTGACGATGACATCGGTGGTAGTGTTGCTGGCCGCAACGTGAGAAAAACTTGTAATGGCAATAGTACACATATGGGATTCTATTGGTTGGGTTATGCAAAATCAATCGCCTCAAGCAGCAGTCGATTATGGTTTACAGAAGGTGTGTCCGGGTGCCCGCCGATGGGAAACAAGGCGACACCCAAAAACACAATCAAATTTTGTTGCAGTTAGCGTTTCGGATAACGGAAGGTATTTGATTTATTGTTTACGAAAGGAAAAACTTCGTTATCTATTATCAACTCCAGCCTACTTTTCGCGTTTCGGCCCCATTTGAGCGGTATTTAACAGCGAATCCGATACTTGCGCTTCGCGCACTGCTCCGGTTTCTTTATCAAAGATGATCCGTATTGCAGAACCGGAGAGCAGCCATCCATGGACAAAACACCGAAGCGCTCGGACAGTAGAGGTTCGTATAAAATTGAGATTCACGCCACCAACTAGCAGAATTGTTTCCTGATGCCGACTATTGTATACGATTGAACGACCTTCGTTAACCAGGCTGGTATGTCAAAATCAATCCTCGTATCCTCTCCCAATCCTCCCAAAAGTTCGAACTCACAATCTTTCCGGGTACGAAAACAAGAAGCCTCGCAAGAGGCTTTTTTTATGGCAGCAGTTTATATTTTGCATTCCAAGTCAGCAGATGAATTCTACACGGGATCAACTAAAGATCCTGATCAGCGATTGGAATATCACTTGATCAAAGCGTTTCAATTTTGCAAAGTTTGCTTTACGAAACAGTGCGAGCGAAACATCATTAAGTAGTTACAGCGTATAAATTCTCATATTTCGCTTATCGCTGTGAGATATGGGTTAGAACCAATAATATCTGTGTCAATCAATTTTCAAATATTATTGTTAAACGGAAACCGCGGAATGAGTAGTTTTATGTGATGCGATTGCGTTTTGCTTTGCTTATTTTGATTGGTGCGATGAGTATTCCTTTACGTGCGCAATGGTTTGTGGGGGTAAAACTCATGGGAGTTTCCATTCATACCGATCAGATGGACAACAAACATCTTTTTTTGAATACCATCGGGAAGAACAAACGTGTAGCTTTTCATTTGGGCGGAGCGTTAACGGTTGAATACCGCATTAACAATTGGCTTGCTTTCAAATGTGATCAGGTTTTGTTTCGCGATTGCGCAGGAAAAGCCGCAGGCATGACAATGCTGAATGTTCGGTACGTGCATGATTTTACTCCGAATGATAATGCAAGTATCGGAGTTGGTCCGTTCTGGTATTACAGAAAAACGTGGACGTCGTTCGCCGATTATAAAGATGATGGTTACTTCAAAGTTTGTCCCAATGGAAAATGGCAATCTAAATTTGTGTGGTACGGAGGAGAGATTGAATACAACAGGAAGTTGAACAAGAATCTTGATTGGTCGACTAACGTTCTTCCGGGAATACCGGTTGTAATCGCGGTTGCATCCGGTGTGCGCACAGGATTGTAACAGACTTAATGTTCAATTGACCGTAACAATATCGTTTGGTGCGGTGTAATCGCTAACTTTACGAATGTATGTCTGTACAACGGTACAAGCTGGAGATAGAATATGAGTATGATTTTCTCGTTGTGGGAATTTCGACACACGAGAAGCCGCACCGCGTAGCGTGGGGATTGAATAAAGCAATGGAGCTTGATCTGACCAAACGCGATCCATACACATTGGTATTGAAGAAAAATGATCCACCTTCGGACTTCACACGTTTCACGTGGGATCATCCGGATTTCGAAGCAACATTTTCGTTGCTGAGTAATAAAGGAACGCACGGTTTACTTGTTGCGGAAGCACATCAGGCCGATTATCTCTTTATTGCAGAAGGTCCGTTTACAGACGAAGATGAAAAACAAATGATTGCGGATATGCGCACGGTGCCTTTTATTTTGATAGCGTATCGCATTGAGCCCGCACAATTAAAATCAAAGCAAAATCTTATTTTCTGATATGAGCAACCGCATTCAGTATAACCGTACAAAAATTGTTGCAACACTCGGGCCGGCATCTTCTTCTCCTGAAATTCTCGAAGAAATGGTGAAAGCCGGAGCTGATGTTTTTCGAATTAACTTTTCGCACGGCGATTATTCCGCAGTGGAAGAACAACTCGCGAACATAGCTGCTGTAAATCGTAAACTCGGAACACACACTGCATTGCTCGGCGATTTACAAGGGCCTAAACTCCGCATTGGGGAAGTTGAGAATAACGGCGTGCAATTGGTTGAAGGTGCGCAGTTGTATTTCACAACTGATAAGATGATTGGCAACGCATCTAAAGTTTACATTACGTATCCGCAATTTCCGCGTGACGTGAAGGCCGGAGAGAATATTCTTATTGATGATGGCAAACTGGTGTTGCGCGTTGATTCCACCAATGGGAAAGATGAAGTGGCTGCAACTGTTTTGCACGGAGGAATTCTGTCTTCGAAGAAAGGGGTGAATCTTCCGAACACAAAAATATCTTTGCCATGCCTCACCGAGAAAGATATGAAAGATCTTGAGTTTGCTTTGAATCACAAGTTCGATTGGATCGGACTTTCATTTGTGCGCTCTGCGGCCGACATTATCGAATTGAAAGGCATTATTCGCAATTACGACTCAGGTTGTAAATCAAAAGTGATTGCAAAAATTGAGAAGCCCGAAGCCGTTGCGGATATTGATTCCATTCTCGCAGAAACAGACGCAATCATGGTGGCGCGCGGGGATCTCGGTGTAGAAGTTCCCATGCAACGTGTTCCGGTGATTCAGAAAATGCTGGTGAAGAAATGTCGCGCCGCTTCAAAACCCGTAATCATTGCAACGCAGATGATGGAGAGCATGATCACGAACATTTCTCCGACACGCGCGGAAGTAAGCGATGTCGCCAACTCTGTAATGGATGGTGCTGATGCAGTTATGCTCAGCGGAGAAACATCAGTCGGAAAGCATCCGCACAAGGTGATCGGAGCAATGTCTAAGATCATCGCACAGGTGGAAGAAGAAAGCGACATTTATTACTCTGCTATGAGCGATCGCGTTTCTGCTCCGGACAGATATTTGTCGGATCAGATTTGTTACGGCGCAACACAACTATCAAAACAAGTTGATGCTAGTGCGATCATCACAATGACGCATTCAGGTTACACTGCTTTCAAAGTTTCATCGTATCGTCCGAAAGCGAATGTGTTTGTGTTCACTGATAACTACAGCATTCTTACGCAACTGAGTTTAGTTTGGGGCGTGCGCGGATTCTATTACAACAAAGATATCAGCACCGATCATACCATTGCTGACATTAAGTTTATTCTCAAGAAAGAAGGTTTGATTGCGAAAGATGAGTTCATCATCAACATCGCAAGTATTCCGATCAGCGAGAAAGGAAAAACGAATATGATCAAGCTTACTCAGGTAGAATAGCAAATGATTCAATGTGCAAATCGATAAAATGATTCAATACAAGCGATTCAAATTTGAGCATTGGCTCATTTGTACATTGACTCATTGTGACGCATTTGCAAATTGATTAATCCTCCAGCAAGAGAATTGCAGTGTTGATTTCTCCTAACGTCTTCGTGTTGTTCTGTTTCTTCGCGACAAGCGCACCTCGCTGATACACATCTAACGCTTTCTCTTTCGCGCCGGAAACTTCCAGGAGTTGTCCCAATTTATAATACGCGCCGAGGTAATCGGGATTATCTGAAATCAAAGATTCTATTCGTGAAATTGCTTCTGAAATACTTCCGGCGGCTTCGTATTCCAGGGCGACAGCATAACGCAGAAAAGCATCCTGAGGTTCTGCTTCCAGCATTTCAAGAAGCTGTTCGAGGCGCGAACTCATGATTACATTTCAGATTCAAACTGCGCAAGGAAACGAGCGTCGTTCTCGCTGAACAAACGAAGATCATTCACTCCGTATTTCAACATTGTGATGCGTTCAATTCCCATTCCGAATGCAAATCCGGAATACACTTCAGGATCGATTTTGCAATTCTGCAGAACAGCAGGATCAACCATTCCGCAACCGAGAATTTCAACCCAACCGGAATATTTGCAAACGTTGCAGCCTTTGCCATGACAGATCGTGCATGAGATATCCATTTCCGCACTGGGTTCAGTAAACGGGAAGTAAGAAGGTCGCAAACGGATTTTTGTTTCTTCTCCGAACATTTCCTGCGCGAAATACAGAAGCGTTTGTTTCAGATCGGCGAATGAAACGTTCTTGTCAACATACAATCCTTCCACCTGATGAAAGAAACAATGTGCACGCGCTGAAATTGCTTCATTGCGATAGACTCTGCCCGGCATCATGATGCGCACAGGCGGTTGTGTTTTCTCCAGTATTCGAACCTGAACACTTGATGTATGTGTGCGAAGCGCAACTTCTTTCCCGATGAAGAATGTATCCTGCATATCACGAGCAGGATGATCTTCAGGAAAATTCAGCGCAGAGAAATTGTGCCAATCGTCTTCAATCTCCGGACCTTCTTCAACTGTAAATCCAAGTCGACCGAAAATTTCCAGAATCTGCCGACGTACAAGATTCAAAGGATGACGTGATCCTTTCCACTCCGGAACAGGAACAGTAAGATCAGCGCCGCTTTCGCCAACATTCACTTCATCGCTATCCTTGAAACGATCGAGTTTATCCTGTGCAGAAACTTTCAGTTTATTCAGAAGTTGTCCGACTTCTTTCTTCAGTTCAGGAGAAACGTTTTTGAAATCGTCGAACAGTTCAGAAATTTTTCCTTTACGACTCAGATATTTCAAACGGAATTCCTCAGCGTGTTCTTTGCTTTTCGCTGTGAATTCTTCAACCTCGTGACGTATTTTCTCAATGCGCTCTTTCATATTTCAATATCTGAATGCGTAAACTATTTAATCACTTTAATCGTCATCTTCACATCACGCAAAGGACGATCGTTCTTGTCGCGCGGCTGTGATGCAATCACATCAACCACTTCCATTCCGTCAACCACCTCGCCGAAAACCGTGTAACCTCCGTCAAGTGTTGGCGTTCCTCCGAATGTAGTGTAAGTTTTACGTTGCTCCGGAGTGAAAACGCGATGCGGTGTTTTTGCATATTCCGCTTCGATAATCGGATTCACAATATTGGAGTAATAGATCAAGCTGTCTTGCAAACGCAATTGTTGAGCGCGTTGTTGCGCGCGAATGAATCCTGCTTTGAAAGCAGCATTCGCCGGATTGTTGATGTACGCATCAAAAATTTTCTGCTTTGCGGGATACTCAATGCGTTGTTGAATGAGTACGTCAAGTGAACTATCAGTGTACACAGTTCCTTCTACAATGTAAAACTGACAACCTGAAGATTCTTTGTTCGGATTTACTTCATCACCCTGACGTGCTGCCGCTAATGCTCCGCGCTTGTGATAAAGATTCGGATGAAACTCTGCAGGAATGGTGTAACCCAAATCTCCATTGCCAAGCATCTGACCTTTTTTCGCCTTCTTGGAATCCGGATCGCCACCCTGAATCATGAAATTCTTGATCACACGGTGAAACAATGTGCTGTCAATGGTCTTGTTGGCAATGAGCTTCAGAAAATTATCGCGGTGCTTTGGCGTCTCATCATAAAGCACTATTTTAATGTCTCCAAAATCTGTGTGAATCAACACTTTAGAGTGTTTATCAGGCGCAACGTAAGAAGTAAAGAGAACAACTGTCAATGACAGTAAAACAAGAGGTGATATCCTACGGAGCATGTTAAAAACTTTTTTATATTTGTAAGAGTGTAAAAGTAGTTATTCATCTACTTTGCACCAAACCCGCATAAAAAAGCCTCCTGACGGCAAACATCAGGAAACAGTATGAGCAAAACTGTAGCAAAATTCGCAGGATTAATGGTTGTGGTACTTACCATAGCTGTTGCTTCGTTCTCTGTTGGTTGCAACAAGAACAAAGAATGCCGCGCTAATGTAACCGTTCTTACCGCAGTTGGCGGTTCACCGGTTGTAGGAGCTGAAGTGAAACTGATGAGTGGAGACGTAACGATGACCGCTTCTACAGACGGATCAGGAACAGCAAGTTTCGAAACGCAGCTTCCAATGATTCTTGACATTTACGTAAACGGAAACGCTACTGGCCGTGTAGCACGATTGGAAGAAGGTAAAACCGACGAAGTAACAATTCCTTAATAGAATTAAGCAGGATTATTCCTGTACAGATATGAAGAACCTCATCCATTTCGGATGAGGTTTTTTGTTTTCAGGACTTTCACTCGCGCAGTCAGGACTTACGTCCTGACTGTTTACGAGGAGGACTTACGTCCTGAATGTACTTCGGTTGAACTTTTTTGTTCCGCCAAAAAAGTTCGCAAAAAAGCTCCCGCCTTGGATCTCTCGCCACCCGCAAGCGGGTACCCGGCTACGATCTCCTAGGGCGGAACAAAAGTGTTTTGCATCGCAA
>Ga0172372_10000744_pt1 | contig 50066 bp, 38 predicted proteins | sample LakKiv5m_2_FD_114544 | JGI IMG/M metagenome (GOLD analysis project Ga0172372, IMG submission 114544) | Freshwater microbial communities from Kabuno Bay, South-Kivu, Congo - kab_092012_9.5m | ecosystem: Environmental > Aquatic > Freshwater > Lake | place: Democratic Republic of the Congo...
GAGGTTCCGGTAGGTCTTCCCGGCGATTGGAATCGCGGTGATCAGCGTGATCGTCAGCCATGGCCAGAAGCGTCCGGCGGTGATGCCGACGATCGGGATCAGGCCCAGCATGAGTCCGAAGTCGTAGACCCGGTTGAAGGCGGGGATATCCGCGAACTCGACCCCGATCAGAAGGACCCCGTGGACCGCGATCAGGGCCCACTCGACCATCTGCGGAAGCGTCGGCAGCGATGCGGCCGGTTCTGACAGGTTTCCCCCGGCGTTGATGCGGTGACGGGACAACCAGAGCCCCAGCGCCAGCGTGGCGCCCATGGTGGCGCCGAAGGTCGTCTCCATGAAGTTCCACCAGTTGATCACGCGATCGGCATCGGCGAGCCAGCCCTGTTGGAACAGGTCCCGGTTCCAGGCGTGGAAGGCCTGCAGGCATTGGCCCAGTGGGAATCCCACGGCCCCGCCCAGCAGTCCCCAGAGTCCCAGTCGGGTGGCGAGACCGTCGCGTCGGATCCACGCGAGCCAGACAAGGAGGACGGCCATGGCCGCGAGGAACCCACCCCAGGTCTCGCGACGCGGCTTGAGGACCTCGGCGGTGACATCCGGAGTCCACCGCCAGTCGGCGGAGAAGTAGATCTTCGGGAGGAGTCGCTGGGCGGGATTGTAGGGCTCGTTGAACGCGGCGATTCCAAGCGCGCAGGCGCAAAGCATCGTCGCGTAGATCGTGAGGATCTCTCGGGTCCGGTAGCGGATCCCGCTCAGGCCCATGCCAAGGAAGGCGCCGCAGAAACCGATCCAGAGGCCGCCCTTGATGGCGAGGCCGAGCAACCCCCAGAGCAGGGCCGGGGTGTTGCCCACCATGTTGGAGTTGTGGGTGAGACCAACGGTCTGGCCATAGGTCATCGAACCGCCAAAACCGATGGCCACCGTTCCCCAGGCCACGGCGCGCACGATTTGCGCGGAGCCGAACCGGGACGCGAACAGCAGCGCGAGGACGGAACAAAGGAGAACCCCGGCGATCATCGCGCCGGTCTCGTGACCGTATTGTCCGCGGATTCCCCAACCCATTCCTCCGGCGGCGGCCCCGAGGAGCAGGCAACGCCCGAGGGATGGGGTTGAGTCCGATCCGGACGTGGATGCGGACGAGGGGTTCATGGCAGGAAGCCCACCGTTCGTGCGTGGGCTGCGGTTGGGGACGGACCGGGCTTACTTCTTCGCGCGTTTGGCGGGAGCCGGCTTCGCGGCAGCCTTGGCTTTCTTCGGCTTCTTCGGTTTCGGGGCGCGGCCCTTGAAGGTGAGTTCCGCGATGCCGGACTTGTCGAGTTCGCCCAGGCCCAGCTGGGTCATGCGGGTGAACTGCGCGAAGGCCGTGGCCGCCATTGGGAGATTGAGCTTCGCCTTGCGGCCCAGTTCCACCGCGATGCCGGAATCCTTGGCGGCGTGGGAGGCGCTGAAGAAGCAGGAGTGATCGCGGTTCTGCATGTCCTCGCCGTCGGTGACGAGCACGCGGGAGTTGGCCCCGGTCTGGGAGAACACCTCGCGGACCATGGCGAGGTCGAGACCGACGGCATCGGCGAGGGCGAGGCCTTCGGCGAGTCCGGCGGTGTTGATGTTCATGACCATGTTGACGAGGGCCTTGAGCTGCGCGGCCTTGCCGGTGGTGCCGACGTAGCGCAGGAGTTTGCCGTCGTCCGACAGCTTGGAGAGGACGTCCTTGATCTGGCCGAACAAGGACGCATCGCCCCCGACCATGAGGTACAGGGTGCCGTTGCGTGCCTGGGTGATGCTCGAGGCCATGCAGGCTTCGAGCGAGGCGGCACCGGCCTTGGCGGCGCGCTTCGCCACCTCGACGTGGATCGCCGGGCTGACCGTTGCGCAATTCACGAACACGCGGCCCGTGGCCCCCTTGAGCAGGCTGTCGCCCTTGCGCGCAAAGATCCCCTCCATCGCTGCGTCATCCGTTACGACCGTGAGGATGAGGTCGGCTCCGGCGGTCACGGCCGCGAGGTTGGCTGCTGCCGTGGAACCGAGTTCCGTGGCGAGGGCCTGGGCGACGTCCGATCGGACGTCAAACACCACGCTGACCGTGAATCCGCAATCCTTGAGCCGACGCGCCATGTTGGCGCCCATGCGACCCAAACCAACAACTCCGATACGAGCACTCATGATGATTGATGACCGAGGTGAAACCGTTGACGGGCGAAGAGTATCGGGGAGGGGGAGAGTTTGAAGTTTGAAGATTCAGGATTGAAGGGGCCAGGTCTGTGACCCCACGCGGCGGATTGAAGTGGCCGCCGGGTGAGGGCACCCGGCCTTCAACGATTCAATTTTGGAATTGCGGGTGGGCTTCCAGCGCGACCCGGGAGGCTTCGGAGAGGGGACGCTGGGCGTAGATGGCCGTGTGCAGGGGTTCCGCACTGGTGGAACGAAGGGCGCGGCCGAGCCAGGTCGCATCGAGGGGGCGGATGACCAGCGACGGGGCGGCGGCGGCGAAGGTGGTTTCCTCCTTTTCGCCCGTGGCTTCGCCGGCACCGACGTGGAAGCCGGCGAGCAACAGCGTGACCCGCAGGAGCGTGCTCCGGGAATAGGTGGCGAGGGTTCCGCCGGCACCGGTGGGAACGCGCTGACGCAGACCGCGGAAGACATCGAGGGTCCACATGGCGGGATTGCGCGCGGGGGAGAAGGCGTCGAAGAGGATGGCGTCGGGACCGGGGATCCCGCGGGTGTTCTCGGAGGCGAGCCAGGTGGGGAAGTCCGCCTCGTGAAAGCGCCACGTCACGCGGCATCGGCCGTTCTGGAAGGTCGTCTGGCCGTGGGTGAGGAGATCGCGGATGGGAGCTTCGAAGCCGACCACGTAACCGAGGGCCGCAGCGTTCGAAAGCGCGAACTTCAACGGGGCGGCGGTGTGATCAAAGCTCTCGATGACGAGGTCACCGTCGATGTCCGTCAGGGCGCGCAGGACGGTCAGGACGTTGGCGGCGGCACCGAGGCCGACGTCCCAGACGACGAATGGGCCTCGCGCCTTGGCAAACCGGGCGGGGATGTCCATCTGGCGCACGTAGAGCGCTTCCGCCTCGGCTTGGGGGCCAATGACCGGATGGAAGGTTTCGCCCTCGATGCGTGCACGGACGGACCAGGCACCGCTGGCCACCTGCACGAGTTCATAGTCGGATTCTGTCACGTGGGGCGGAGGGTATCGGGTTGGGCTGCGTGTGGCGACACGCAGTCGCGGGGTGGCGATTTCCGCACCCGGGATCTGGCCACCAGGATCCTCCGGTGAAGGCCGGGTGCCCCACCCGGCGGAGCGAGCCTGAAGATGGAGATTCAACCGTGAAGGCCGAGCCATCACGCCGCGTGAGGACACGCGGCCTTCACCGGGCAGGTTTCAGGGCCATCCTTCACCATGGAAAATTTCCTGTCCGGTTCGTCCGGCGGCGGGAGACCCTCGCCCTGGAGAACGAGATGAACCCGAACGAACCTGTACCCGACTGGGAATCGCTGCGTCCGATCCTGGACGAGGCGATGGAGGAGTTGCCGGCGGAGGACCGGGACGCGGTGCTGCTGCGCTACTTCCAGCGGCGCGAGTTGCGGGCGGTGGGCGACGCATTGGGCATCTCGGATGACGCGGCGCGAAAGCGGGTGGCGCGGGCGCTGGAGCGGTTGCGGACGACGTTGTCGCGGCGGGGGCTGACCACGACGGCCACGGCCCTGGCCGCGACGTTGTCGGTGCATGCCGCGGGACCGGCACCGGCGGGCCTGGCGGCGACGGTGGCGACGATTTCCCTGGCGGGCGCGGCGGCGGGTGTGGCCGGCGCGGCTGTCGGAACAACAACGGTTGGAACCATTGCATTCATGACAAAGGCACAGGTGGCGGTCGTTTCGGCGGCCCTGATCGTGGCGGGAGTGACGGGGAGTTCGGCGTATCTCAAGCACCGGCAATCCGCGGCGCTGTCGGCGGAGAACTCGGCGTTGCGGGCGGAATTGGAAGCGAAGGCGCCAACTGTCGAGGCGGCACCGCGGGCGGCGGCCCCGGCGCTTTCGGATCCGGAGAAGGAGGAGTTGCTGCGCTTGCGCGGGGAGGTCGCACGGTTGCGGTCGCAGGTGTCGACCAATCGCGCGGCGATCGTTCGTCCCGCCTTTTCAGGACAGCCGCGGAAACTGGAACGGAAGGTGAATCCGAACCGCGCGCCCGGGTTTGTCCCCATCGAGCAATACACGTTTGCCGGCTACGGCACGCCAGCGGAAGCATTGCAGAGCCACTACTGGGCGCTGTCGCATCCGTCGTCCGGCAAGTTGCTGGAGACGCTGGCCCTGCCACCGGAGGTGCGGAAGGCCTTGCCGCGCTGGTCGGGAGGCACCGCGCTTCCCACGGTGGGTCCGGGCGGAGCCGCTGCGGCGGTGGTGGCGACCTCGGAGTCGGCGGTCGCTGAGGGGGGGCTGGCGGAGGTGGCCGGTGAGGCCATCAACGTGGTGGAATCTCAGGTGGCGGTGGTGGCCACCCTTGGGGCTGGACCGGGAACCGGCGAGGGAGTTGCGACCGTCACGGAGGACGTGATGGGCTTTGAGCCGGATGGGGTGCCGCTGAGCCTGCACAACGGGCACCGGGTGGTTTCGGAGACCGAGATCGATGCGAACACGCGGGAGTTGCAGGTCGAGCGTGAGATGGCGGATGGGACGACCCGGATGGAAACCCAGCGCATGGTGCGCGTCGGCGATGAGTGGAAGGTCGAAACGGGCGGAAGCGTGCGCGTGATGACCATGCCGGGGGGGGCCTCCGGGGTCCTGATGGAGGGCGATGGCTCCGCGCCGGGGACACGGCGGTTCGAGATGCGGATCGAGCAGCAGTCGACGCCGGTGAAGCCCTGAGCCGGGGAGGATCCGCTCGGGTCAGACGCAGATTTCGCGGTAGAGGGCTTCGAAGTCCGCCGCGGTGATGGACCGGGGATTGAAGGTGGCGGTCCATTGCCGCGCGGCTTCGGCGGCGAGGTCAGGGATGGCGTTGGGATCCACGCCGGCCGCCGTCAGGGAGGTCGGGATCCCGGCGGTCCGTAATGCCCCACTGACGGCCTCGATGAGCCACCCCAGCGCGATGGATTGCGGCACGTGCGGTCCGGCGATTCCGGCGGCCACCGCGAGGTCCGCGTAAATGGCGGCGACGTCCGGGAGGGTGGCGTTGAACCGGATCACTGCCGGAAGCATCAGGCCGACGGCGGCGCCGTGGACGATGTTGAAGTGGGCGGTCAGCGGGTTGGCGGCGGCGTGGGCGGCCCCGAGCATGGAGAGTTCGATGGCGGTTCCTGCGTAGGCGGCGCCCAGGAGCATGCGGGAGCGGGCGTCCAGATGCGTGGGTTCAGCCAGAACGGTGGGCAGTGCCGGCAACAGCAGTTGGAATGCCTCCCGGGCATACAATGAGGAAATCGCCGTGCGCTTGCGGGTGACGGCGGTTTCGAGGGCGTGGGCGATGGCATCGATGCCTGTGACGGCCGTGACGAAGCGCGGCTTGGAAAGGGTGAGTTCCGGGTCGAGCAGGGCGATGCGGGCGGCCGCCTTGGGATCGAGGCAGGCCATCTTCTGGTGCGTCACTTCATCGGCTATGAGGGCCGCCGATTGGCATTCGGAACCGGTTCCTGCCGTGGTCGGGATGGCAATCAGGGGCAGCATGGGCCGGGTGGCCTTGCCAACGCCCCAGTAGTCGCGCATGGCGCCGCCGTTCGTGAGCAGGAAATTGGCCCCCTTGGCCGTGTCCATCGAGCTGCCGCCACCGATGCCCACGATGAGGTCGATGGGGGCGGAGCGTGCAATGGCGAGGCAGCGGTCGACGTCGCCGGTGGTGGGGTTTTCGCGGACGCTGTCGTCGGTGAGGACGCGGATGCCGGCTTCTTCCAGGGAGGCGGTGGCTCGACGGGCGTGGCCGGCGGCAACAATTCCGCGGTCGGTGACGATCAGGGCGCAGGTGGCGCCGAGTTCGCGGGCGAGGGATCCGAGGCGGGCAAGGACGCCTGGGCCGAAGACGATGCGGGTGCGGGGTTGGTGATCGAACGCGAGGGGGGTGAAGTCCGGAATGGGCATCGTAGGGGCCAAGGGTGGGTCTCGCAGTCGGTTTCGGCTCAGCTGGCAGAGGCGGGGAGCGCGAGTGTCTGGCGGGTTCGGGAATGGCGGTTGCGGAGTTCGTGGATGGCCTGGATGACCAGGGGCAGGGTCATGTCATGGACCTCGAAGCCATCGCCGATGTCGTGGAGCAGGGTGATGGTGAGTTGGCCGCCCAGGTGTTCGCGGAATTCCTCGAGCCCGGCGGCGACCAGCAGTTGGCCATCGGCGTCTTCGAGGAGGAGTTCCGTGGAGAACAATTCGAAGCCGAGGCGTTCGAGCAGGCTGAGGATCCGCTCGGCGGATTGCGGCGCGAGCAGGCCACGGAGGCGCGCGTAGATGACGTCGAGCGCGATGCCAATGGTGACCGCTTCGCCGTGACGCAGTCGGTACTCGGAAAGCTGTTCGAGCTTGTGGGCGGCCCAGTGGCCGAAGTCGAGGGGACGGGCGCTGCCCATCTCGAAGGCGTCGCCGGAGGTGGCGATGTGGTTGAGGTGGAGTTCGGCGCTGCGCTGGATCAGGCGCTTCATGGGGCCGGGCTCGAAACGGGCGAGCTCGGACGCGTTCTGTTCAAGCCAGTCGAAGAAGTCCTCGTCGCGGATGCAGGCGACCTTCACGGCCTCGACGTATCCGGCGCGCTTGTCGCGATCGGAAAGGGTGGCGAGGAGGTTGAAGTCGTTCAGGACGGCGAAGGGCGGGGCAAAGGTGCCGATGAAGTTCTTTTTCCCGAACGCGTTGATGCCGTTTTTCACGCCCACGCCGGAATCATCCTGGGCGAGTGTCGTGGTGGGTACGCGGATGTGTCGGACACCGCGGTGGGCCGTGGCGGCAGCCAGGCCGGCCATGTCGAGGAGGGCGCCCCCACCGATGGCCACGACGTAGCTGTGGCGGTCGATGTGGTGCCGGTCGATGTGTGCGTGGATCTCGGAGACGCGGAAGTAGGCGTTCTTGACCGCTTCGCCACCCACCACCGGGATGGGGGGGCAGACCAGTTCGATGACGTCGTTGTGTTCGGCGCAATAGGACTGGATGGCCGGAACAAGCGCCGGTTGGGCGACGGCAAGGGCCTCGTCGATGACGACCAGGACCTTCGCCCGGCGGAGGGAGCCGTGGGGGAGAGCTTCAGCGACGACGTCGCGGAAAAGGGGATTGGTGGCGGCGAACAGGTCTTCGGTGAAGTGGACCTGATGCCGCCACTGGACGGTGATGGTACGTTCGATGACCGACATGTGACCTTCTCGAAAAGTTGGGGCTTCGGACGCAGGTCGGCTAGGCGATATTTGAACCACTTGCAGCGTCCAGCCACCAGGCGGCGGTCCAGGTTTGACCCGGTTCCAGGACGGTGACCTCGCCGGGTTCGGCGCGGCTGAAGGCGTTCGGCAGGGCCGACCAGGGTTCGATGCAGAAAAACGGGTCCTTCGGCGTGCGCGACCAGAGCGCCATGCGGTCGAACGCCGGAGCCTCCTCCCAGTTGAGGATGATCTCGAGACCACTCCGGAGGTTGGCGAGTCGGCATTCCTTCCTCGCAAAGTTGCCCAACTGGATGGTCGGGCCGAAATCGCGGTCGAGCGGCAGGTCCGCGCTCGGGAAGGGTTCGGTGAAGTATTCCTCCGAGCGTCCGATGGGATTGTAGCGGGTGGACCGGGGGCAACGGACCACGCATTGCTCCCGCGATCCCGGCACGCGGAGGTACGGATGGATGCCGAGGGTGAACGGCATCGGCGATTGGGAGAGGTTGAGGACTTCGTGCCGCGCGTGCAGGCGTCCGCCGACAAGGGTGTAGATGAGCCGGCAGCGGAATTCCCACGGATAGACCGCGAGGGTGGCGTCGTCATGTCCGAGGTCCACGGTCACGGAGTGGGCCGTCTGTTCGGCCACCTTCCAGGGCGTGCGTCGGGCGAATCCATGCTGGGGGAGGGGAAAGCGAAGCCCCTTCCATTCGTAATGATGATCGGCTCCCGGGAGGTGGTTGAAGCTCACCATCGGGAACAGGATCGGGTTGCCGGACCACATCTCGCGCGGATAGCGCGCTTCCACCTCGGGATCGTGGTGGATGACTTCGACCCGGCCATGGCCCTCGACGGTGCGGGCGTATCGGGTGAGCCAACCCCCGAGCGTGGGTTGGACCACGGCTTCGGCGAGTTCGGTGGCGAGGTGGATCTTCATGGGGAAATCTTCGGGGACGGACCGAGCTTGGCGTGTGCTTGGGCGTCGAAGGCGAAGTAATCGCAGGTCAATTCCTCCCCGGCCGCGACCGGCCGCAGGGTGACGGTCAGTTCTGGGTCGGAGGCGTGGGTTGGGACACCCGTGTTCGGGTCCGCGGCGTGGTTCATGAAGCAGGCGAGGTCGCCGCTCAGGATCCAATGGGCATCGTCGCGGCGCATCCACGCGAAATGCCGCAGGTGCGCCTGCGCCATGGCGGGAAGCGCGTCGAAGTCCCGGGGCCCGAAGGCCTGGTCGAACCCGGGATGGAACCGCCACACGGGGGTCCCCGCCGGGAGGTCAACCGCTGCGAGGAGTCCGTTACCCTCGATGGCGCTGGGACCGACCCGGACGGGGATGAGGAGCATCGGTGGGATGCGCGCGGTTCAGCGCGTGGGGGAGTAGTCGGTGGCGGCGAGGAACAGCGACTTCACACCACCAGGGGCAGTGAGCGAACCGCTGGCGTTCTTCTCGCTGGCTTCCCGGGCAGTCTTCCACGCGGGATCGGCGCCGAACGCCGAGAACGAGGCCTTGGCCGCGGCCTGCGAGGCGTGGGTGAGGAAGTACATCAGGGTGACGTCCGACTCGGATTGGTCGGCCATCTTGTGGAAATAGAGCCAGTTGGTCATGCCGTGCTTCGCGAACAGCTTGAGGGTGTGGTCGCGGAACCGGGCATCGAGGTTCGGCAGGCGGCCGGCGGGTGTCGTGTACGTGCGCAGTTCGAAAACGCCACCCTTGGAGATGTTGCCCTTGCTGTGGGCGGGCGAGTAGTCCGTCCGGATCAGGAAGGGATTCTCCGCCTTGGAAACCAACGGGCCATTCGCCTCGGATGCCTTGTACGCGGCCTTCCAGTCGGGGTCCTCGACGAACGCGTTCCAGCGGGTCTCACGGGCTTCGCGGCTCGGATACCGGAGGAGGAAGAAGAGGCGCAGGTCGGCCGTTTCCACCGGCATCCAGTATCCGACGCTCTCGATGCCGTGCTTGGCGAACAGGCGCAGGGTGTGGTTCCGGAAACGATTGTGCAGGGACTCCGCCTTGCCGGGCGCGATCGTGTAGATGCGCATCTCGTAGATGGACTCACCCACGGCCGCCCGGCTGCCGACGAGGGGATCGCGACGGGGCTGGTAGGACGCGCAACCGGTGATGGCGAGGGCGCCGGCCGTGGCCGACGAAGCGACAAGGAATTGCCTGCGATTCATGATTCTCTGGATTGGGTGCCACAGGCCGCCGAATGGTCAAAGGGAAAGATGGCGGATTGACGCGGTCGGGCGCAGATCAGCAGGGGCCGTATGGCTTGGGCTCATGGGATGAAAGTGGCTCACGCAAAGACGCAGAGACGCAAAGGGGAAAGAACGGATGCTGCCGGCTTCCGGTCTTGGCGTCTTTGCGTCTTGAGCGAAGCGGGCGTGAAGATCCAATCCGCCGCAAGGGACGCAGAAGGATGAAGAGACGGGGCGGCGACGTCCTCGTCGCCGTTCCAGAACCTTTCCCAAGGCGATGAGGACATCGCCGCCCCGAAAGCACACTTGCATGGGACAGCGTCAACATGCGCCCCGACGCCATTGTCTCCCTCTTTGCCCTTTGCCTGTGCCGGGCCGCGAAGGCACTCTGCTTTCAACCATGTACTGTCGCCTTTTCACCCTCCTGATGGCGGTTCTCCTTCCGGCCGGCTTCGTCCGTGGATCGGACGCCCGTCCGAACATCGTGCTCGTGATCGGGGAAGACATGGGGCCGGACACCGGTGCGTACGGGTGCAAGGACGCCATCACGCCGAACATGGATCGTCTGGCACGGGAGGGTGCCCGCTTCACACGTGCCTTTACCCATTCCCCAGTGTGTGCGCCTTCCCGCAGCGGCCTGATCACGGGGCAATACCCGCTCAGGTACGGTGCGCAGAACATGCGTTCCAAGGTCAACAACCCACCGCGTCCATTCACAGAGAAGCTCCGTGCGGCGGGGTATCATGTCCTCTGGCCGGGGAAGACCGACTTCCAGGGCGTGTCAGAGAAGGAACTGGCGGACGACAGGAAGGCCTGGGTCCGATTCTCGAAGCAGCCGCCGGGGCCCCTGTCCCCCAAGCCAAAGGAACCGTTCTTTGCCTATTTCAACGATACGGTCAGTCATGAGAGTCAGGTCCGCGCCTCCGACGCCGAACACGCGAAGAATACCGCGGCCCTCAAACCCTCGGACCGCCGCGATCCGGCCAAGGTCGAACTTCCCCCCTTCTATCCCGACACTCCCGCCGTCCGACGCGAGGTGGCCCATTACCACGAACTCGTCACGGCGGTGGATTACTCCCTGGGGCGCGTCCTCGAATGGCTCAAGGCCCACGACCTCGAGACGAATACGATCGTCATCCTGACCGGCGACCACGGTCGTGGCATGCCACGCTTCAAGCGCTCGCCCAAGGATACCGGCACGCGGGTGCCACTTATCGTGCGTTGGCCCGGCCAGATCGCCCCGGGAACGGTCCGGGAAGACTTCGCAAGCTGGATCGACTTCGCCCCGACGGCCCTCTCCCTGGCTGGGGTGCCGGTGCCGGCCGAGTACGATGGCCATTGCTTCCTGCCCGTGGCCACCGCCGCCCCGAAGTACGTGTACTCGTTCCGTGACTTCATGGACGAGAGTTTCGACAAGGTCCGTTCGGTGCGCGACGCGCGCTACCGCTACGTCCGCAACCTCGCCCCGGGTGTCGATGAGGCCGGGAAGGTCGCCTACCAGGAAGTCGGCGAGACCATGCAGGAGCTCCGCCGATTCCAGGCCGAGGGCAAGCTCACGCCAGTGCAAGCCCTGTACTTCCATCCGAACCGCCCGCATGAAGATTCGTACAACACCGAGACTGATCCCTGGGAGGTGAGAAACCTCGCCGGGGATCCTGCGAACGCCGCCAAGCTCGCCGAACTCCGGGCCGAGTGCGACGCGTGGCTGGCCCGTTGCGGTCCGCTCGCCCAGCTCCATGCGGACGAACTCGTGAAGCGCGGCATCATCGAACCCCGCGACCCACAGTACGAGGAGCGCCGCAAGAACGGATTGCCCGCGGGGAAATGACGATGGGATAACAATGGGGTCGCGTCTATAAATTGTACAATTGGGGCTGGTTCGGCCGCGCAGACACAAATGTAAAATATTTAGACGCGACCCCATTGTCTTTCACTCCAGGCGGACCAAGGCCAGCAACCGGCTCGGTTTGGACTTCGGCCCGGGCGCGGGGCAGGGGGTCGTCGCTTTCGATGACATCCAGGTGTGGGGTCGTGTCCTGACCTCCGATGAAATGGCGCGCCTGGCGGAATGATCCGGGCGACGGGCTTCGCAGTCTACCGCCCTGGCAGAGTCTTGGCACGGGGACTCGGGGCTGATTGGCTCACGCAAAGACGCCAAGACGCCAAGGATGAAAAGCATGAAGATGCACCCTTTCTGAAGGTGGCGTCTTCGCGTCTTGAGCGAAGCGGGCGTGAGGAAACAGCCCGCCGCAAGGAACACAGAAGGATGAAAAGACGGGACAAGGACAACGGGGACAATGGGGTCGAGGGGGCAATGGGGTCGCGTCTATAAAGTGTACAATTGGGGTCCGTGAGCCAAGGGTTGGAGACAAATGTAAAATGTGTGGAAGCGACCCCATTCAACCCCATGAGGGCCGAAAGGGATCCATCAGGTCGAGGGGATGTTGCCAGTTAAGCAACCCTTGTGCCCATCAAGGGGACGCGAACGGGAATATGACGGCTGTGTTGAACATGTCAGAAAAGTTCGTTTGGCTGGAATTCGAGCGTGAAGTAAGATTTGCAAAATGAGGTCTGCTGCCAAATCCAACGCCGTCTGGATCACCACCAAGGGGCAGGTCGTCATCCCCATGTGGCTTCGGAAGCAGTTCCACATCGAGGATGGCACCAAGGCCATCGTTGAGGCCACCCCCGAGGGGATTCTCCTGAAGCCCGTGACCGCTGTGACGATCCGGCGCCTGCGGGGCATCCTCAAACGCAAACCAGGGGATAAGCCCTTTGCCGAGGAATGGGCCGCGCACAAACGTGAGGAAATCGAAGTGGAGGAGGCCAAAGATGCCCGCTGCACAGGTGGTGCTCGATAGCCACGCGCTGCTCAAGCTGCTGCGCGACGAGCCGGGTGCAAACACTGTGGCACAACTCCTCGAACGAGCGGGCGAACGCGACGAGCCTGTCCACATGACCGAGGTCAATTACGCCGAGCTGCAATACATTATCCGACGTAAGGATGGCGACGGCTTGTGGGCGGCCATCGCTGCTGATTTGAAGGCTGCACCGGTTCAATTTCACCCCGCCACCCGGGCACTGGCCGATCAGGCCGCCATCTACAAGGCAGCGCACAAGATGAGCCTCGCTGACGCCTTTGCCGCCGCGCTGGCGAAGGAAAGGAAGGCCGAGCTCGTCACCGGCGATCCCGAGTTCAAGCCGCTCGAGAAGGAAATCCGGATCCGCTGGCTCAACTGAAAAGTTCACCAGCCACGAGCGAGATTGGGTTCAGCCTGCAAGAAGGTGTCTCCATGCTGGATGAGTTGATGGCCTACAACGGCTCCCTGTTTGGGCCGTCGCTGGTCGCGATCGCTCTCCTCCTGACAATGGGAGTGATGGCCACGTTCTCGCGGACTAGGATTCCTGCGCTGGTCATGGTGTGGATGGGCTTGCTCGGGGCTGCCGGCTCACTGGGGGTGAGCTGGTTCTCGATGCTCCAGATGCGAAGCATCTTCTTCTCGAATGGAGTCCACCTCCCGATCCGCGAGCACCTGGCCGAAGTTGAGGCTGCGACATCCATCCTCCTCGTCCTGAATGGCTGCTCGTGGGCCTTGGTCGGCTGGATTGCCGGGATTGCGGTGTATCGGTTGCGTTCGCGAGAGCCTTGAGGCTTGGATGATGAGGGTTCTCCCGCAGAGGCGCGGAGGCGCTGAGGGGGATCCCGTTGACGGGGAGTAGAAGCGGAAGCGTGGTTGGTTGTTCCGGATTCTGAGCCAAAGCCCTTGCGGGATTGGATCCGGACAACCCTCGATTCTGAGCCTCTTGCATCATGCGACGATGACAGTACTCGGCCAAGGCTATGGTCGTGACTACGCCGATGATTTCCCGGGTGAGGCACCGCTCAAGCAGCCTCCGACACTCAGCGGAGAGCCCGAGCCGGGCATAGATGAGGATGTTTGCGTCTATGAGGACCCGGGCTCCTGCAGGAATGGAGTCGAGGTTCACTGGTCGAAGACGTCCGATTCCATACTGAGCCGGAGTTGCTCCGGCGTGAGCAGAATGGGAGGACTGGAAAGCAGTCTTTGAAGTCCCGGCTCTTCCTGTGACCTGGCTCGCGACGGGGATTCACCATTGTCCTCCAGCACGGTCAGAAGCGCCCGCGCATTGAGCGGGAGCCTGTCGTGACCGCTCGGGCGCACGTAGCCGTGGGCGAGCACGACCTCGACCGTGGTGTACTTCATCGGAGGATTCCATTCGTTCGCGTTGGGGTGGCAATGGGGAGTTGGGACAGGCTGGAGGTTTTCCAACGGCGACGCGGCGGCGCGGCGTTTGGATTGGGTGTGGGGTGGGCAAGCTTCGTGACCAGTCCGGTCCCGCAGCCTTTGCGTTTCTTGCGGCTGGGCAATGGGGTCTGGGCAATGGGATCAGATCTGTCCATTTGACAAATCGTCCGGGGGCCCGAAAGCGCTGCGAATCGAAGGGTCGGGACCGTGGTATCGCGTCGTGAACTTGACCCGATTTCCAATCTTCGGCTCGAGCGGTGACTGAGGACGGGGCCCTGGAGTGCGTGACACAGCGGCGGCACACGGAATCCGCAGCTTCGTGGGCAGGCTTCTCGTTCAAATGTCAAACGGACAGATCTGACCCCATTGCCTTTCAGTCGTGGTATGGAGCGAATGGAACGGGAGGATGGGTGTGAGTAAATCAAATCGAAACACGTATAATGGCCCTTTGAAGCTAACGCTGGTGAGCCGCAACCGAGTAATACCGGTGAAGGATATTGATGAGGCGGAGGCTATCATTACGCGGGACTCCTTGAGGTCGGATTTCAATCTTAAAATCGAAGCGGCGTCCAGTTCAGGTAAGCAACCGTCCAAGTTTGAGGTATGGGTCTATAGATTCTTGGGTGCCCCGCTTGAGGATGATGTGCGTAGAATTACAGTGTGCGCAAATCAAGGCGTCGCACTCGTGGTTTACGAGCAGAACGATCGTGAATATGTCCCGCACCAGGAGGGAGGAGACGACAGCCTATCAATTCAGATGAACACGGGGGCCGGCGAGCCGTTTCTGGTTCCCAAGAGGGCCTGTATTCCTGTGTTGGATGCGATCGAATTGGCGAAGGAGTTCATTGGGACTCGGCGCCGTCCAAAGGCAGTAACGTGGATAGCCCCCGGCTAGAGTGTTCGCTGCTAATTCTCTGGATCAAGCAAGGGCAATGGGTTCGACCTGCAACAATCGGCATGGGGTTCGGACGAGAGGCGTGCCCTGACGGAGGATGGGTGGGATTTGGTCTCACCTAGTCAGCCTGCACGGCCGCGGCAGACGCGATTCAGGAGGATTTCTTCGTGGTCATTCGACCACTTGTCTGAGTCTGGTTCAGGCAGGGAATCACAACTACGGGGGGCAATAGGGCAGATCTGTCCATTTGACAAATCAACGGCGAGATTGGGAACGCAGCGAATCGACTGGGTTGGGGTGCGGCGTCTCATCCCCATGACTGGCGGCAGACAGGATGGGCAGGATGAACAGGATGGAGGCGGACCCAGAGGCGGTCTGTGAAGATGGCCCGAAGCATCGCATTGGGAGCACAGCCGCATTCCGGGATGGTGCTGGGAGGGCGTGTGTCAGGCTCTGGAGTTGGTTCGCACTCGTGCTTGCGCTCGTCTCATGACGTCGGCGTCGGGGTCGGAATCGGAATCGGCATCGGCATCGAGTCGCAGAGTTGTTCGATCCCGATTCCGATAGCGACCCCGATACCGAGGGGCTTCTAGGCACCGCTTTCAGGGTGCGGGGATCATATTGGGACCTGGACCCCGGGTAGGCCTCGTTCCTCGGCCGACCCGTATCGGCTGCAACGCCTTCGGCGTTGGGGAGGGGGGCTGGACTCGGTGACGCAGCTGTGGTTCACGGGGATCCCGCGGTTCTGGAAGCGGGCGCCGGGCAGTTGAAATGCGTAGGTTCAGGAGGACACTTCTCGTTTCGAAGTCCAATGGACAGCTCTGACACCGGTGCCTGCTACCGGGAAACTGGAGAGGAGGCGGTTCTCCCGCGGAGGCGCTGAGGCGCTGAGGGGGAGCTGTTTGACGAGAAATGGAGGCGGGAGCGTGGTTGGTTGATTGTTGCTTTTCAACCTCTTCGCCCCTGCGCCTGTGCGGGAGGTCCTCCTCACCGGACGAATTCCAGCCAGCCGAAGCGGTCGTGGGTGTGGAAGCTGCCGTTGAGGACGGGGTTTGAGGCCAGGAAGGCGCGGTGGGCGCGGTCGATCCGGTAGAAGTTCGCCCGCCAGCGCGTGCCGGGCTCCGGCTTGCGGTCGGACAGGGCTTCCAGCGGGATCCGCACCTCGCAGGTCCACTCGCGTCCGCCCGGCGTGAGCCGGACGCGCCAGTCCATGCGGCTGCTCCAGTTGAAGTCGAACTCGGGCTTCCGGATCCGGAGATCAAGCGCCTCGTTGTTGGGTGCCCACTCGTACTCGGTGTAGTGCGTGAGCTTCGACGGATCCGGGGCGCAGAAGAACTCGACGACATCACGATCCCAGAGCGAGGCGTTCTCAGCGACGCGTTCGCCGGGCTGTGCGGGTCCGAAGTCAGTGATCGTCGTGCAGGGACAGACGAAGGAGAGATAGACGAAACGGTCCGACCACAGCGCACGGCACGGAGTGCTGATCTCGGGTCGGGCGACGCCGTCTGCGACCTGCTGTTCGAGGGGGAAGGCCGGGGTGTCGTGCCACTCGGGTTCGTCGAGGTGACCGTCTGGGATCCAGTCGCGTTCGATCCGACGCGCGCGGACGACCGTGGTGGGCAACGATCGGACGAGGAGACGGCGGGCGTTGTCGAAGTAGATCTTGCGGAGGACATCGGGGGGAAGACCGATGGAACGGATCGTCCAGTCGCCCTGAATGGGCGTCATGTGGGCCCAGTCGCGATCGTGGGTTTCCAGCCAGCGCCATTCCTTCCGGAAGAAGGCGGCGGCATCGTCATCGGTGGGCCGTTCGCCATCGCCGGAGGAGCCGAGGATGAGGCGGTCGTAGACCTGGAAGTCCGTGGCGAAGAGGATCCGGTCCTGATGCCGGGTGAACAGCTCCCGCAAGCGGCTGGGTTCGTGACGGCCGAGCTCTGGGATCCGGGCGGCGAGGTCGGCATGCATGTTCGGATGCTCCGAAAGCTTGCGGTCGACCCAGTCGATGTCCTCGGCGTTGTTGGCGAAGTGGACGCAGACGAAAGTGGTCTTCGGGTGGCGCGCGATGACGCGGTCGAGGGCGTCGAGGATCGCCTCGCGGGATGGGAATCGGGCGGGGTCGCCGAACCACCAGTTGCGGTGGTCCTTGAGCTCCTTCCAGCGTTCGTTGTTGGGATCGTAACCGAGCCAGAAGGCGCGTGGATCCGCGACGTGGATGCTGACCGGCAGGCCCAGTTCGCCGCAACGTTTCCAGACGGGATCGAGCTTCGGGTCGTCGATGCGGATGAGTTCGCCGCGGCCGTCGCGCAGGAACAGGCCGAGACGCTTGTACTCCTTGAGACCGGCGGCACCGAGTTGGTGGGCGCGCTCGACCTGTTGCACCGCGCGGGCGGAGAAATCGGGTTCGTCCCAGCCGGCGTAATCGAGGTTGAAGTACAGGACGAAGCGGTCAGGGGCGATGCGGTTGCCGAGGCGCTGGAGCTTTTCAAAGGCGGAGGGTTGGCCGTCCTTCGAGGTGACCGTGCCGCCGCTCAGGTTGGCAGCCACGCCGATGCCGACCCGGTCCATGATCCCGACGGCGCGACGGAGGTGCTCCTCGGTGCCGTTGATGTGCTGGTGCAGGTCGATGATCCGATGCGCCGCACGCCAGCCGTCCCCGGGCCACGGGGGTGGGGTCTCGGTGGTGTCGGCGCGACCGATGATGTACGCAAGGAAAAGGAGGAACGCGACGACGCGGGACATGGGGGGGATGGAACCGCCTGCACCGAGTAGTGGCAAGGAGTTGCCACGCAGACTTCTCGCTGTGGTGCGTCGTGCCTTCATCCCTCCGCACCTGGAGCCACGGCTTTGGTGAGGAGGCGGTCCGGGTAGGGACGGCCCATGGCTGCGAGAGGACTTCGATCAGGTAGCGGAGTTCGTCTTCGGGGTCGTCGGTGTCGGGAAGGGTCTGGCGGAGTTCGCGGAGGATGGCTTCGCGGAATCGTTTCCGGAGGCGATGGATGGCCACCTTGAGGGCACCCTCCGAGAGGCCGAGTTGCGCGGCGACGACAGCCTGGCGTGCGGGAGGTTCACTGCCGGCGAGCCACGGCTTGAGCTGTTCGAACCAGGCGGTGCGGTTGGCGCGGCGGTATTCCTCTGCAAGGACTGCCATGGCCCGCGCCATGAGAGTGGTGGCCCAGTCGCGATCGAACTGGGCGGAGGCCGGTTCAGCGGTGGGTTCGCTGGATTCGTCGAGGGGTTCTACGGGGATCCCAGAGCCGCGCTTGAGGCGATGGGATTTCGCACGGAGGTCCGAGAGGAAATGGCGGAGGGCTCCGAGCATGTACGACCTGAAGCGGCCTCGGGTGGGATCGGCTCTGTCGAGATAACCACCCTGCAGGATGTGCTCGAAGAACTCCTGGCTGACTTCGCGGGCGGCGTCTTCGTCGAATCCCTGGAGACGGAGCGAGCGATAAACGGGGTCGCAGTAGGCGGCGCAGAGGTCGGACAGCGCGGCGCGGGCCTCCGGTGAAGGACCCCGGGCCCGAAGGACGAGGGACCATCGGGTGGCCGCTGGGAACACAGGTGGGGTGGCGTTCACGGTTGTCGGGGCCACGGGAAGGCGACTTGGTTGGTGCGCGCCGGGATGCCAAAGGTCTTGGTCTGCCAGACCACGGTGAACGTCGGGGATTCGCCGGGCTTGAGGGCGAGGATGGATTGGGTGTCGACGAAGACCTCGTCCCACGCCTGATCCGATTCGCCGTCGAGGCGGCGTTGGCAGAGTCGGAGTCGCGGACTGAGTTGGCCGTCCCTGGTCCAGAGTTCACGGCCGAGATGTTGTGCCCAGGCGAGGCTCTCGGGTTGGTTGGCGCGGGCTGCCAGCACAACGAGGAGCGCCAACAGGCCGCCTTCGTCGATGCGCGTGTGCTCGTGGACGTCCCGCGTTCCGGGGACCGCGGGCGAGGGGACACTGAACAGATGGTCCCGTTCGACCCGGAGCGGGAGGATGCGGAGAAGCGTCGCAATGGATTGGGTCGCCAGGTCGAAGTTGCCGCGGGCGCATTCCTCGAAGGCGGCGGAAAGGTCGATGCCCAGTTCGTGCCACCCTTCGAACGGTTCGTGGGTGAGGGTGGCCCCTTGTGGGAGTCGGGTGTTCACCCAGTTGGGCTCCAAAGCTGTTCCCAGCAGCCACTCGGCGATGGCCGTGTGTTGGTTTGTTGGGCAGTGGCGCAAACGTCGGAGGAATTCCATCTCGGGAATGTCCCGTCGGGTTCCATCCGGCAGGTCCACGGTGCGGGTCCGGGCCAGGCCAACCCCGTGGGGAAGGCTCGCGCCGAGGAGTGCGTCCGGAGGCACAAGTGCCGTTTGAGAAGGATTCGACCGGAGTTGAAGCGGCAGCGGATCCCGGGCGGGTGGCAGCGGATGATGTGGGCCCCAGAGTGCCGCAGAAATCACCAGGGCAAGGGGGGTGCCGAACCATGAGAACAGGATAAGTCGAACCCAGGCGGGGATCGCGTCGCGGAGCGCGTGGCCTTCGGGAACCCGAAGGCTGCGATAGAAAGTGTGGCCCAGCACTGCCGACAAGGGGGCGGTGATCGACCACGTCCTGGCGAGGATCTGGGGGAAGGAAAGGACGAGGGAAAGGCTCTGCAGGAAGGTCCAAGCCAGAAGGCCGAGTCCCGACCATGGAATCCGGACGGCGCTGCGCGGTCGGGAGAACGAAAGACCTTGGGAATTCAGCTGGATGAGGCTGCCGGCGATGCGGGCCTGGATCCAGCGCCGGCCTGCCGGGACGAGCCGGGACGTCTCCGCATCCTCTTCTCGATACACCGACGGAACTTCCCCGGGGGCAGCATGGGAGAGGCTGTCGAGTTCCTCCCGTAGTTGCCGGGCGGATTGCTGGCGCAGGGCGGGTTCCTTGGCGAGCGCACGGAAAAGGATCTCGTCGAAGCGCGGGTCCAGATCGGACTTGGTCGAGGGGGCGGGAAAGCGACCGAGCGGGAGCTCGCCGGTGAGCAGTTCATAAAAGACGACCCCGAGGGAGTAGATGTCGGCCCGGTGATCCACGCGTTCGGGACGTTCGACCTGTTCCGGTGCCATGTAGTGGGGCGTTCCCAGCGCTTGCCCTGTGAGGGTGAGGTTCGGGTTGGGTGCGTCGTCCGAAAAGGCGTTCAGGAGCTTGGCGATGCCGAAATCGGCGATCTTCACATGGCCCTGGGTGTCGATGAGGATGTTCCCCGGCTTGATGTCGCGGTGGGAGACCCCGCGTTGATGGGCGTAGTGCAGGGCGTCGCAGATGATGAAGACGATCTTCACCGCCTGCTGGGGAGTGAATCGATCGGCGCGCATGGCCTCGTCCAGGTTGGCACCGTCGACGTACTCCATGGTGAGGTGGCAGAAGTCACCGGACTGACCGTGGCCGAGGATGCGGACGATGTTGGGGTGGTCGAGTCGGGCGAGGGTTTGGGCCTCGCGTTGGAATCGTTCGGCGAAGGCGGGATCGCCGGCTAGGTGGGCACGAAGGATCTTGAGGGCGACAGGACGGGAGGAGGCGCGTTCGCGGGCGTGATAGACAAAGCCCATGCCGCCGGAGCCGACGAGCGAAAGGATTTCCAGGTGCGGGAAGGCGGCGGTGAGGGTCTCGATCGCGGGCGGTGCGCCATGGTCCCGGAGAAGGGTTGGGTCGGGGAAGGATCCCGCCGGCGTGGCGGCCGAAGACAGCACGCAGCGCGGGCAAAGTCCCTCGGGAGCCGAGTCCGGGATGACGTTGCGGCAGTGGGGACAGATCGCGATGGAGGTGCTCATTCACCCGACAACTGGGGCGTTGCCGGGGCGAGGTTACCGGGAATGTGTTGGCGGGCGATCTTTGTCCCGCGGCGGCGGTAGGGGGAGGTGAGGGGGCGAGGCCACAACCGCGTTGCGGTTGGATGGGGCTTGTGGACCGGACCCAGGGTAGGCCTCGTTCCTCGGCCAACCCTGGGCTTGGAGGCACAACGCCGTTGGCGTTGGCGGAGGCATTTCGAACTCGAACTCGGACGCGGACTCGGACGCGAACTCGGACGCGGACTCGAACTCACAGGCGTGGGTTGGTGAAGGGTTGTTTCATTCCGCTACCGTACTTTACATCTGGTAATACCAAACGCATAGTACGCCTGCATGATTGAAAGGCCGTTCTGGCTCGAGCGGATTGAGGATGCCTGGGGCGAGGCGCCCATCGTCTGGCTTTGCGGCGTGCGGCGTGCGGGCAAGACAACCCTCGCCCGCCAACTGGGCGAGGATCGGACGCTCTACATGAACTGCGACCTTCCGGAAGTGGAGGATCGGGTTCGAGATCCGCTGCTGTTCTTCCGCACCTGCGACAGGAACGTCGTCATCTTCGACGAGATCCATCAACTCCGTGATCCCGCACGGTTGCTGAAGGTGGGTGCCGACGAGTTTCCCAACCTCCGGATTCTGGCCACGGGCTCCTCGACCCTGGCAGCGAGCCACAAATTCCGGGACACGCTCGCGGGGCGAAAGCGCTCCGTCCATGTGGTTCCCGTGCTGCTGGAGGAACTGGCTGCGTTTGGCGACGTCACGTTGACGCGACGACTGCTGCACGGCGGATTGCCGCCCGCATTGCTCGCTGATGTGAAGAAGCCGTCGTTTTACCGCGAGTGGATGGATTCCTTCTTTGCGCGGGACATCCAACGCCTGTTCGGTTTCCGGGACGTGAACCGCTTCAACACATTCTTCGAGTGCTGTCTGCGGCAGAGCGGCGGACAATTCGAACAAACCAAGGCTGCCAGCGCGATTGGGATCAGCCGGCCGACGGTCGAAAGCCATCTCAGGGCCCTTGAGATCACCAACGCCGTGACCTTGCTGCGGCCGTTCCATGGTGGTGGACAGAACGAGATAGTCCGACAACCGAAGGTGTATGGGTTCGACACCGGCTTCGTGAGTTGGGCCCGGGGGTGGGATCCGCTGCGGACGGACGACTGTGGTTTGCTGTGGGAGCACGTCGTGCTCGAACACCTTCAGGCGCACTTTCCGGATGTGGCTTTGCACTACTGGCGGGACAAGTCGGGGCGCGAAGTGGACTTCGTGTTGGCGAGGGGGCGGGACCAGGTCGATGTGATCGAATGCAAGTGGAGCAGCGACGCCTTCGACAGCGACCCTCTCGAGGCCTTTCGTTCCTACTATCCCCAAGGCCGTAACTATCTCATCTGCCCGCTCGGTTCGAAGGGGTACACGAAGCGCTTCGGTCCGCACGAAGTCCGCGTCTGTGCGCCGACGGAGTTGAAGGGGGCGGAGTTGCCATGAAGGAAGGGCTGAAAACGGCCAAGGGCGCGGGACGGAGTTGAGGAAGGCCACAACCGCGTTGCGGTTGGATGGGTCTCGTGGACCGGACCCAGGGTAGGCCTCGTGCCTCGGCCAACCCTGGGCTGGGAGGCACAACGCCGTTGGCGTTGGCGGAGGGGCTTCGGACTCGAACTTGAACTCGAACTTGGACCGATGGCCCCCTTCGTGGGCAGGATTCCCGGATCACCGCGTCCGAGTACGAGTACCGCCCTACGGGCTGAGTACGAGCTCGAGGACATCCGAACGGGGCGGCGACGGATTGTTCATTGAGGGAACCGGTACTTACCGTGGTGTGAGGGAGAATAGAGGTTGCGCCGTGCCTGCCGCGATGGAACTCAGCGGAGGAGAACGACGCGGTGACCCGCTGCGAATGAATTCTCGATGCCTGGCCAGGCCTGTTCGAAGCGCTCGAGCAAAGCGGAGGTTCGGCAATTGCCCATTCGCACCCAGAGCAGTCGTCCGGTGTCATCAGGGCGATTCGCGAGGTGGAAGAAGTCCTCGTCCTTGGAAACCACGATCCGGTTCTCGTGCGCCGCGAAACTCCAGATGTACCCGTCCGGTTGGGTGTCGAAAGCGACGCCAAGGACATGGACCGCGTCAACCCCTCGCGCGCAAAGCCACCGGGCAAGCGCGGTGGGGAGTTGGTTGTCCACCACGAACCTCATGTGCCCAGAAGGACGACATGGTCGGCTTGCCGCGCGGAGTAGAGGAGGGCGGCCTGGATGTCTTCGGGCTCAAGGAAGGGGTAGTCCTGCAGGATCTCTGCATGGGAGGCCCCTGCGGCGAGGAGTTCGAGCAGATCCATGACGCGAAACCGAGTTCCACGGATGCAAGGGCGGCCACCACATTTGCCGGTTTCCACAGTGATTCGTTCCAGTGGTTTCACAGATGGGACCTTACCTCGTCCTCATGGGGTATGCCAGAGGCATAAGCGTCGTGGAGCAGTATGGAGGTGCGGAAGGCCACATCCGCGTTGCGGTTGGATTGGTTGGTCATGAGGGCTGCGGTGGTGGACCGGGATCTGTCGCCCCTCCGGGGCTTGGATCCGTTTTGGGAGGCACACCCACAGCTCACGCTGTGGGCTATCGTCTTGCGGTGCTCCGCACCTGGAGCCACGGCTCTGAGGGAAGGCTTTTGCCGGGTATGGGCAGCGCACGATGCGGGGCTGGCGGTTTCATCCCTCCCGGATGACCGCGGAGGCCAGCGCGGTTGCAGCTCCCCCTCTGCGCCGCTGCGGGAGAAACCGCGCCGGGTGGGGGCACCCGGCCTTCAATCCGGAGGCTCAGCGCGCGGGCTCGATCGGGACCTCGCAGAAGGTCAGGGCGGCGAGGTGGTTCGAGCCTTTGAGGAGGCGGGACTGGTTCCAGCGGTCGGAGTCGAGGTAGGTGATCGTTGGCTTCTGGGCGGGGGCTGGCGCGTCGAGGTCGAGGAGGAGTTGGTTGCGGTCGACGCGGCCGGTGGTGACGCGGGCGGGACTGCCCGTGATGCGGAATTCGTTGGTGAGATTGGCGGCCCAGAGGACAGGTTGGTCGAAGGTGAGCACGACCCGTGTGCGCTCGGCGTTCGCGAACTGCGCGGTGGAAAGGTTGGGCGGGGTAGGTCGTCCGTGGTCGACCTTGCCGTAGAGATCGCGTTGGACGAGGGGAAGCAGCATCCGGGCGAACTCGGCGTATCCGGCGGCGGGGTAGTGGCAGCCGCCGGGGGGATCGATGCCGAGGGTGGAGAGGACGGTGAGGTTGTCGTAGCCGGAGCCGAGCGTGCGCTGGACCTCGCGGAGGCGGTTGTCGGACCCGTCGATGCCCATGGCGCAGGACTTCGGCCAGATCTGGAATACGTAGTACCTCGAAATGTTCGGGAAGTCCTGTTTCCAGGCAGCAGTGAGATCGATGAACAGGTTGCGATAGTTCTCCCAGCCGAAGCCGCCGGTGGGACCGTCCGCGCCCTGGTCGTTCTCGCCCTGATGCCAGAATACGGCGCGGATGCCGTGGGTGAGCCGGGCCTGCTGGGCGCGGGTGAGGAGGCGACCGTAGATCGTGCGCGGGTCGGTGGGGTTGGTGGCGCTGCGCTGGTGCTGGTCGATGCGCGTGCCGCCGACCGCACCGTTGAGTATGCAGACGGGGACTGCATTCGACTCCACGAGTTGGCGGGCGAGCAGCATGCCCCAGTAACCGACCTGGAAGCGTTCGCCGTCGTGGCTGCGGGGGACGGCCTCGCCCCAGAGGCGGAGTCCGTTCGGGTCGCCGGACATCGTGCCGTAGGTGCGGACCCATGGGCTGTGGAAGTCGGGCTCCTCCTTGCCCCAGTCGGTGGCGACGGCGTTCGACTGGCCCTGGATCAGGTAGGCGTCACCGCAGACGACATTGGTCGCGGTGCGGAGGATGGTTTCCTGGCCACCGGTGCGGGTGCCCATCTCGAATCGGTAGCGCAGGAGAGCAGCGGTGACCCGGGCGGAAAGTTGGAAGGATCCCGTGGAGTCAGGCGAAGCGGTGGCTTCGAGGCTGCCGATGCCGTCGTCGCGGAAGCGGAGGAAGACGGAGTCGACGCGGTTGGTGAGGCGGCCGGTCCAGAAGACGGTGCCGAAGCCGCTGGGCTCGCGGACGTAGAACTGGTTGTCGACCGGGAATTCGTCGGGCTCGGGTGTGCGCGTGATCCACGGTTGCGAATCCGGCGTGGTGACCTGGATCGTGCAGGTGCGGGTGACGTGTTGACCGCCGTTTTCGAGGGTGGCTGTGACGGTGAGCGTGCCATTGCGTTCGGCGCGCAGGAGGTGCAGGCGGTCGGGGGAGATCTCGCGGGTGGTGGCGATCTCGCCGGCCTTCCACGAGTAACGAAGGGCGGGTGCCTTGGCCGAGGTGAGCTTCTTGCGGTTCGAGATCTGCGGGAGGACTTCGATCGGACTGCGGCCATCCCACTCTGCCGGTGCGCTGAGAGTGAAGACGGGGTCCGGTATCGATTCCTTGAACGTGAGGGCGATGTCCTGGGTGCGGATGCCGTCGGCGTAGACGGCGGTGCAGCGCAGGGTGGCCTTGGCGTTCCCGGTCACGCGGGGAGCGGCGACGGTGCAGCGGAGTTGATCGACGGCGAGGGTGGTTACCTGGCCATCACGCAGGAGCGTCCAGAAGATCCTGCGCGCACCGCCGGCTTCGGCGGTGACGGTGGCTTCGGAGCCTTCGTTGATCGCGAGGCGTTTGGTCGAGACGCGGAACTTGTTCCCGGGCTGGACGACGTGGCCGACGAGTCTCTGGAGGGGCTTCTGGTTCTCGAATTGGAGCTTCGCCCATTCGGCTGAGCGGGTGACGCGGGAGATGCGCACCTCGTCGATGTCGCCTTCGAAATTGAAGTCGCCGTACCAGCCGCCGATCCAGAGGCGGGCGGGGGAAGGCATCTTGAGTGGGGTGGCGCGGACCGGGGAACCGACATCGAGTTGCCCGTTCACGTAGATGCGCGGCTTGCCCTTCTCGTAGGTCTGCAGCACGTGGGTCCACTCGCCTGTCGGGATGCGGGTCTTACCATCCACGCTGGCATCGGAGAAATAGCCATCGACCACGATGCGGGGTGGGCTGCGGAACTGGAGGACCACCTTGCTCTGGGCCTTCTCGGCGCCCCAGCCGACGATGGTCGCGTTGGGCCGGAGCGGCCGGATCCAGGCCTCGGTGGAATGCGGGTCGGATCCGGAGGGGAAGTTCGTGGGCTGGTTGCCGCCAGTGAGGCCGTGTCCGACGTCGAAGTGGCGGGCGGTTCCGATGATGCCGGGCGTTGGGGACGTGCCAGTGTCCTTGAGGCTCGTTCCGGAGATTTCGTCGCGGGTGGTAGCACCCAGATGCCAGACCGCGGCGTAACCGTTCGATGCGTCGAAGACCTGCCCGGTGGCCTGTGGCGTCGTCGAGGTGGCTCCCCATTGGATGCGGAGTTCCTGCTGATCGTTTCCGCGGATCACCGGGATCCGCACCCACACGGCGGCGCGCTGGCTGGCCGGATCCCACGCCTCGATCTGATGGGCGAGTTCGGTGCCGTCGGCGGCGGTGAAGCGTAGGTCGGAACCATCGGCAAGGGCGTTGGCGAACGGGAACGAGTCCCCGTTGAGACGGACCAGCAGCGGAAAGCCCTCCACGGACGCGCCAGCGGGCAGGGCGGCACCGTTGGTGGTGGTGAGGATCCAGAGCGATCCGGACCCGGGAGACGCGGCGGCGAGGTGGAGGGCTGCGGCAACAGCTCCGCTGGCCAACGCGAGGTGGAGGACTTTCATCGTGGCGGCTTTTCAGGCGACCTCGACGACGCGGCGGCCGAGGACGTCGAGGCGTGGGCGGATGCCGAGACCGGGTGCGGTGCCGGCGGACATGTAGCCGTTGACACGTTGTGGGGCGTTCTCGGCGGTGCTGACGGTGACGTAGGAATTGAAGTCCGTGGACGTGAACCGATACGCCTCGGGCGTGCTGTGGGCGAGGTGGGCGATGGCGGCGGTGGTGATGTCGCCGCCCCAGCTGTCCTCGAGGGTCATGGCGATGCCCATGGAGACGCACAGGTCGCGGGCCTGCCGGGTCTTGGTGAGGCCGCCGAGCTTGCTGATCTTGAGGTTCACGACATCCGCGGCGAGATCGGCGCGGGCACGGAGCAGGACGTCGAGGCTGTCGATGTTCTCGTCGAGGACGAAGGCGTGGTCGGTCTGGCGCCGTACGGCGAGGCACTCCTCGTAGGTGAGGCAGGGTTGCTCGATGTAGACGTCGACGTCGCGGACGGCGCGGGCGACGCGCACGGCGTCATGCTGGGTCCAGCCAGTGTTGGCATCGGCGACGAGGCGGTCGGTGGGTTGAAGGATCGCGCGGACGGCGTGGATGCGGGCGATGTCGAGATCCGGATCGCCGCCGACCTTGAGCTGGAATCGGGTATAACCCTCGGCGCGATAGCCGGCGACCTTGGCGGCCATGATCTCGGGGTCCTCCTGGGAGATGGCGCGGTAGAGACGGACGGATTCGCCATAGCGGCCGCCGAGAAGCACGCAGACGGGTAGGCCGGTCGCCTGGCCGAGGATGTCCCAGCAGGCGATGTCGATGCCGGACTTCACGTAAGGGTGGCCCTTGAGGGCGGCATCCATGCGGTGGTTCAGCTTGGTGAGCTCGCGGGGATCTTCCCCGATCAGGTGTGGGCCCAGTTCGCGGAGGCCGGCTCGGACGCCCTCGGCGTAGGCCGGGAGGTAGAATGGCCCGAGGGGACAGACCTCGCCGTACCCGATGAGGCCCGTGTCGGTTTCGACGCCGACGATGGTGCTGTCAAACACGGTGACGGACTTGCCACCGGACCACTTGTAGGTGGTTTCGTGGAGGGGGAGATCGACGCGGTGGGCGAAGATGCGGGTGATTTTCATGGATTGTTAAAGGAGGGAACACCCCAGAGGCGGCCGACGAGTTGCTCGGTTTCTGGATCGGCGGCGTGGAGTTCGGTGCGGTTGAAGGGAAAGAAGTCGTTGGTGGTGAAAAAGGCCTCGGTGGATTCGGCGAAGAATTCCATGGGATCCACGAGGGCGTAGGCACGATCGGTGTGGGAACGGCCTTCGCTGTCCTTCCGCTCGACCTTGTCGTACTTGCCGGAGGCCTTGGCCCGGGCGTGGGCGGCCTTCAGGTCGGGGTTGCCGAAGCCGCCGGGGAGGAAGCGGTCGTGGTAGCCGTGGGCGAGTTCGTGGAGCGTGAAATTGGGCATGCGGCGGGTCTCGGCCTCGAAGTCCGTGATGTCGGTGAACTCGACGGCGCGGGCCATGGCGGGGTTCCGGCGGTTGGCGCGGAGCCATCCGGCGTCGGGATGGTATTCAGCGCGGCCGCCAACGCCGGGGTAGGGGGAGGAGAACCAGAGCGGGATCTGACGGAGTTGCTGGACGGCAGGGGCCGGGACGACGCGGACGATCTCCTGGAGTTGGATGCGGAGAAGGTCGACCGCCTTGGCGGTGGCCTTGGGTTCGTCTTTCAGGAGGCGGAGATCAATGTGGAGGGTCCAGCCCTCGATGATGTTGGTCTGGTGGGTGACCACGGGATCGGCGGCCCGCAGAAGGCACGGGAGGAACAGGAGGGCGAGGAGGAGGCGGGAGAGTTTCACGGGCGGGATCGCGGTGGGTTGGGAACCGTCCCTGGGTGGAGGCGGGGTGGTCGGGAGGGTTTGTTCAGGGCGACGGGGACGTCGCCACCCCGCGTTTTCTGTTGCGCGGGGGATGGTTTGGCGAGCCCAGGCGGTTGCACGCCGCAACTATGGAGTGGCGTCCGCGGGCGTCTTGGTTGAGAACGGCGTGGTCCCGTGAATTCGCGCACACCATCCGAATCGTTGAAGCAGATGCCCGCGGCGCCGACGTCGGTCGACGCGGCGTTGCTGGAGATGCTTTTTGATCAGGCACCCGACGTGGCGTTCTTCATCAAGGACGTGACGGGGCGTTACACGGCGGTGAACCAATCGCTGGTGGAACGTCACGGGTTGCAGTTGAAGTCGCAGGTTTTGGGGAAGCGGCCCTCGGATATCTGCCCCGGCGATCTGGGGCGTATTCCGGCGGCACAGGATGCGTCGGTGCTGCGGACGGGGCGGCCGTTGCTGGATCATCTGGAGTTGCATTGGTACGCCCCGCACAGACCGGGGTGGTGCCTGACGACGAAGCTGCCCATCCGGGACGCATCCGGGGTGTGCATCGGGTTGATCGGGATTTCCCGGGATGTACGGGCGCCCATCGCAGCGAGCGAGATCCCGATGGGATTTGCGACGGCACTGGAAGGTCTGGAGCAAAACCCGTCAGAGGCGGTGTCGCCCTCGGGTTTGGCGCGGAAGGCGCGGATGGCGCCGTCGCGGTTTGCGCGGTTGATGAAGCGATTCTTTGGGATCACGCCGCGGCAGTTCATCGCGAAGACGCGGATCGCGGCGGCATCGCTGATGTTGCGGGAGACGGAGCGCAGCGTGGCGGAGATCGCGGTTGCTTGCGGGTTCTATGACCACAGCGCGTTCACCCGGGCATTCCGGAGCGTGACGGGCGTGACGCCGACGCAGTACAGGTCGGCGAACGGTGGGGGAACGAAAAAGGCCGCTCCCTGAGGAGCGGCCCATGCTGAAGTGAGTTGCCGGCGTGAGGCCGGATTACTTCGAGTTGCCGAGGTTGGCGGGACCGTTGACCTGCGAGTTGACGCGGAGACGGAGGCCATTGAGCCGGATGAACCCGGAGGCGTCGTCCTGGTTGTACGCCTTGGTGGGATCGGCCTCCATGGTGGCGATGTGCGGGTTGTACAGGGAGACGGCGCTCTTGCGCCCGGCGACGCTGATGTTGCCCTTGTAGAGCTTCACGCGGACGGTGCCGGAGACGTTCTTCTGGCTTTCCTCGACGAGGGCCTGCAGGGCGAGGCGCTCGGGGGCGAACCAGAAACCGTAGTACACGAGTTCGGCGTACTTCGGGATGAGCGAGTCGCGGAGGTGCATGACCTCGCGGTCCATGGTGAGGGATTCGACCTGGCGATGCGCGAAGTGGAGGATGGCGCCGCCGGGGGTCTCGTAGACGCCGCGGCTCTTCATGCCGACGAAACGGTTCTCGACCATGTCGACGCGGCCGACGCCATGCTTGCCGCCGATCTTGTTGAGGACCTGCATGACGGCGAGCGGGCTGAGGTGTTTGCCGTTGACGGCGACGCAATCGCCATGCTCGAAGTCGAGGGTGACGATCTCCGGCTTGTCGGGCGCGTCCTCGGGGAACACGGACAGCGTGGTGAAGTAGTCGCGGTTCTTGGGAGCGCTGGCGTCGAACCAGGGATCCTCAAGGATGCCGGCTTCGTAGGAGATGTGGAGGAGGTTCCGGTCCATGGAGAAGGGCTTCTTGGCGGAAGCCTGGACGGGAATGCCCTTGGACTCGCAATAGGCGATCATCTCCGCGCGGCCAGGGAACTGGGAACGGAAGCGCTCGTCACGCCAGGGAGCGATGATGTCGAGATTCGGGGCGAGGGCGGCGGTGGTGAGCTCGAAGCGGACCTGGTCGTTGCCCTTGCCCGTGGCACCGTGGGCGATGGCATCGGCCCCTTCGGCCTGGGCGATCTCGACCATGCGCTTGGCGATCAGCGGGCGGGCGATCGAGGTGCCCAGGAAGTACTGGCCCTCGTAGATGGCTCCGGCGCGGAGCATGGGGAAGATGAAGTCGCGGGCGAACTCCTCCTGGAGGTCGTCGATGTAGATCTTCGACGCGCCGGTCTTCCTGGCCTTCTTCTCAAGGCCCTTGAGCTCTTCGGCCTGCCCGATGTTCGCGCAGAACGCGATCATCTCGGCGTTGTTGTAGGTTTCCTTGATCCACGAGAGCAGCACCGAGGTGTCGAGACCGCCCGAGTACGCGAGGACAATTTTCATTTTCGATGACGATGACAATGGCGTGCCGGGGCGTTCCCCAAGGCCGCACAGACCGGGAGTCAACGCGACGGGTGCCAGCCTTGGAAGGAGTTTTTTGGGAGGGCGGCTTTCGCGGCTTGCTGGGACTTCCCGGTTCGGGGATGAACGGCGCGATGTTCCCGCGTGTGCGCTTCCTGCGAGGCCTGCTGTCGTTCGGGTGGATGCTTGTCCTGGTTGGAGTCTGCCGACCCGGGTGGCTCCGGGCGGGTTCGTTCGAGCCGTTGGCCGGGTTTCGTCCGCAGGAAACCGAGGTGGCGCGTCTGGGACGGGTCCGGAGCCTGTTGGCTTCCGCGGGACCCACGAACCGGCCGATCGTGCGCGTGGTGTTCTATGGCCAGTCGATCACGATCTACCCGTGGTGGCTGGAGGTTTCACAGCGCCTGCGTGAGGCCTACCCGCATGTCCAGTTCGAGATCCACAACCTGGCGATCTCCGGGTTCCAGGCGGTCCGGTTGGCCTACACCTGCGAACACGATGTCATCCCGTTGCAGCCCGACCTCGTCATCCTCCACGCCTACGGATTCGAGCCAGACTTCCAGCGCTTGCTCACACGGTTGCGTCAGCGGACGACCGCCGCCGTGCTGGTGCAGAGGGATCATCCACTGACGGCCGCCGAGTTGGCCGAGGTGACCGATCCGGAGCAGTTGGCGACGGCGGATCCCTCGACATGGGAATACAAGAACTACGTCTGGCTGCCGCGCGTGGTGGCTGCGACCGGATGCGCCCTGGCCGACGTGCGGGGGTATTGGAAGGAGTATTGCCGGGCACGCGGACGGAGGGCCTCGGATTTGCTGGCGGATCCGACCCACCCGAACGAGGAGGGGAACCATGTCCTGGCGGCGGCGGTGCTCTCCTACCTGTTGCCGGGAGATTCGGCGGGGGCTGTGGATCCCTGGAATGCCGAGAAGACCCGCGAGGTGCGGATCCAACGGGAGCCTGCGCGGCCGCTCCAGCGGATGACGCTGGAGTTCATCGGTTCGCGGGTGGATGCCATCGCCGATGGCGACGGGACCCTTCCGGTCCAGGTCTGGGTGGATGGCAAGAGGCCGTCCGAAATCCCCGACATCCGGTTTTTCGGTCGTACGACAGCGGTCCCGGGTCGGCCGTGGCCTGCGTTGACGACGGTGGAGTCCGTGGCATCCCGCGTGCCGGAGGTGTGGACCCTGCGGGTGTTGCGCATGACGTCGGGCAACCAGTTCACGGAGTTCGAGCTGCATGGGTCAGAGACGGGGTTCGACGGCGTGGGATCCAGCCGATCGAATTTTGTGTCGAACTCGGGTCGGGTGGTGATCACGCCGGGTTCATGGAACCTGGGTCTTGCCCTTAGCGCTCAAGGGATCGGATTGCCGCCCGATTACCGGATTGAGTGGCGATGCGCGTGGACGGGCACCGATGCCTTCCTGCCGCGGGTTCCGCGGGAAGCGGGATGGGAGCAACCGGTGACGTTGGTCGCGGGGTTACCGGATGGGGTGCATCGGTTGGAGTTGGAGGGGGAGTCGCTGGAGGCGTTGGCTGCGTTGCGGGTATTCCGGCCAGCGGGGGTTGCCAAGGCGGCGGTCGTGGAACGAATCACACTCCGGACGGAGGCGCGGGTCGGGTGGAAGTTCCGCGGAACGGAATGGCAGTTGCGGAAGGAAGGGGAATGGCCGGCCGGAGCGGGGATGGAGACGAGCACGAACCTGACCGACTGGAAGGTGTGGGTGCCGGATCCAGCCGCGGCCGCCGGATGGTCGCCGGCCGAGGAACCGGTGCGGTACTTCCGGGTTCGGTAAGTGGGGCAAGTTTCAAGTTGGAAGATTCAACGGGGCTGTCACGAGGCGGTCGACGGACCAAGTCCCCGGGATCCAGAACCACAGCCTCCTCACGTTGTTGGCTACCCTCCCAATCGTAGCAGACGAGGTCACGAGGCTGTCGTGCTAGCCAACTTCAATCTTCAAACCACAGCCTCCTCACGTCGTCAGCTACCCTCGGTTGTCCAATACGGCAAGGTCTGGCTTCAAACCTGAGACTTCGAACTTCAAACTCTGCAAACGCATTTGATTACCGGGCGGGTTCCGTCGTCCACTAGCGCGCATGAAGCTCTCCCTCCTGGTTGCTGGCGCAGCCATGTTCACCTGGGCTGCCGTCCACGCGCAGCAGACCCAGACTCCCACGACCGGCACCGCCGGGTCTTCGGCAGGCGATGCCTGGTTTCCTGCGGAATCGCAGTTCCGTACGGTGGTCCTCGATGAGGACCAGACGGTGAATGGCGAATTGACGGATTCCGTGGTGGATCCGATGGAACTCGCGGTCGCGAAGGATGGGCGGGTGTTCTGGGCCGAGCGGGCGGGCATCGTGAAGATGTGGTCGCCGGCTACCAAGAAGACGACGGTGATCGCGAAGTTGCCGGTGTTCACCGGCCTCGAGGAGGGCATGCTGGGGATCACGCTGGATCCCAACTTCGACCGCAATGGATGGATCTACCTGAACCGTTCGCTGCCCGAGACCTACAACGACGGGCAGGGCAAGGCGGGCAAGATCCGGGTGGCGCGATTCACGCTCAAGGGTGCCGAACTGGATGTCGCGTCAGAGAAGGTGATCATCGACATGGAGGTGCAGCGCGAACAGTGCTGTCACGTCGGCGGGTCGCTGGCGTTTGATGCGGCAGGCAACCTCTACATCTCGATCGGCGACAACACGAACCCCTTTGATTCCGACGGGTTCAGCCCGAGTGACGAGCGCAAGGGACGCTATCCCTGGGACGCGCAACGTTCGTCGGCGAACGCCAATTCGCTCGTGGGAAAGATCCTGCGGATCACGCCCAAACCCGAGGGGGGCTACACGATTCCCAAGGGCAACCTGTTCCCGGAGGGTACGCCGAAGACCCGGCCGGAAGTCTATGTGATGGGCAATCGCAACCCGTTCCGCATCGCGGTCGATCCCAAGACAGGGTTCCTCTACTGGGGCGAGGTTGGACCCGACGCGGGCGGGCCGGATCCGAAGCGTGGACCGGCGGGTTTTGACGAGGTCAACCAGGCGCGCAAGGCGGGCTTTTTCGGATGGCCCTTGTTCGTGGGCGACAACCGGCCCTACCGACGGGTGAACTTCGACGAACGGCAGAAGAGCCAGGACGTGCGCAAGGCCTATGACGACGTCCGGAAGAAACGCGAGGAACTGATGAAGAAGGGCGAGACGAACAACCTGCCGGTGCTTCCGGAGAAGCCGCCGGGCTGGGAGCCCACCGGTGACTTCTGGGATGCAGCAGCGCCGATGAACCGATCACCGCACAACACCGGCATCGAATTGCTGCCGCCGGCGCAACCCGCGTTCATCTATTACCCCGCGTCGGCCTCCACCCGCTTTCCCGAGGTGGGATCCGGCGGGCGCACGGCCATGGCCGGGCCAGTGTATTACTACGACGAGAAGAATCCGTCGCCGAACAAGCTCCCCAAGGAGTTCGACCACACCCTCTTCATCTACGAGTGGAGCCGGGACTGGATCATCGCGGTGAAGCTGGATGCGGATAACAACATCGCGAAGACCGCCGATGGAAAGTGGATGATGAAGCGCTTCATGCCCTCGACGAAGATCAAGCGGCCGATGGACATGGAGTTGGGGGCGGACGGTTGCCTGTACGTGATCGAGTTCGGCAAGGACTGGGGCAACAACAAGGACACGAAGATCCTCCGCATCGAGTACACCGGTGGACGGTGAACGGCGGAATCCCGGTTGAACCGGGCCGCACTTCGAGCACGGCGCCATACCCGGCAACGGGTTGGCGCCTTCTTCGTTCCGATCAGAAAACCGGATCGACCTGTACGCCCTGCTTCACCAGCCACGCGATCGCCGCCTCGATGACCTTGGCCTGGCCGGAGAGCTCCAGCCCGACAAGACCGATGTCCGGCCCGACGCTGGCGCTGCGGATGTCGTAGATGACGTCGAAGGTGTGGCTCATCTCCCAGAGGAGCGGGCGCTGGATGTCCTTCGAGGAAAAGGTGAGCCAGTAACGGATCGCGACGTCGGCGGTTTTCGTGGCCATGGGAACTGAATTCAGGATTTCGGCGGACTCGGAATAGTGGGTCGGATGCGCAAGCGGTGCTTCAACCGAGCCCGGGGACACCCTGCGACAGCGGGGGAGAAGTTTGAAGGTCGGAGTTTCAGCTTCCCCGCCCGGTGAGGACACCCGGCCTTCAGCCTCGGCAAGTGAAGGCCACGTGCCCCCACGTGGCGCATTGGCTGGGTCTTCAAACTTGAATCTTCAAACTTCAAACTCTTCCGCGCCGGGTGAGGTCACCCGGCCTTCAATCCGTCTCCGCGGTCGCCGGAAACGGGTTGGCCGCCATTCGCCACTCGGCATCCCGGACAAGCGCGGCATCCATGCGGGCAGGGGCCGGTCCCCGGAACAACACCGCCAATCCCACGACCGACATGGCGGCCAGGATCATCGCCAAGCAGGCTCCCCATCCGTCTTCGGCGCGCCGCGGCCGCAAAAGGAAGCTGACCCGCTCCTCAAGACCTCCCGAGCCACCCCAGGAGGCAACCCCCTTCATCCCCGATTCCACACAATCCAGGAGGTCACGGACGTATTCGCGGGAAATACCGCGGTCTGCTCGAACGACCCAACCATCGGCGAGCTTCTCCAATTCCAGTTCCATCCGCGCCCGCAGTCCCCACCACAGCGGGTTCCACCATTGCAGGACGTCGATCACCATCCACACCCGGTGCAGCCACGCGTCGCCGCCCGCCACATGACCTGCTTCGTGGAGGCAAACCCGGCGGCACGCGTCAGCGGACCACGACGCAGCCTCCGCGGGGATCAGCAGCCACACGCGCTTATCCACCCAGACCGCAGGGGATCGCAGTTCCGCAACCACCCGGACCTCGATGTCGGGATCAACGCCGGTTGCGGAGGCGGCATCGTTCCAGGCCTCGCGCCAGACACCGACTTGCATCCCGGCCATTCCTGCGCGGCACCACGAGCGGATCCGGACCCAACCGGCGGCGCGTCGCAACAGCATCACCGTGGCACCGATTGCCCACGCGATGATCCACGCCTGCGTCGTCCCGATCCCACCCGCCTTCCAGAGGGCCCATTCCCTTCCATCGGTCCCGCCGTGCCAACACCACGGCAACGCCGCAATCAGGGCGAGGAGCGTCAAAATGCGGATCCAGGCGTGGTTTCCCCGGGAGGCCAGCAATCGCGCCAACGCCCAGAGCCAAGCCATGCCCACCGCGGCACGGATCCACCACTCCACGCCCCACGACCCATCGACCCCGAAGCTCATTCGCTACCTCCATCGCCATCCAGCTTCTTGCGCAACCGCTCCAATGCCTCGGGCGAAAGTTTCCGGTCCTTCCGTGACAACAAGGTCTCGACCAGTGCCTCGGCCGAATCATCGAAGAACGTGGCCAGCAACCGTCCCAAGGCCTGCTGCCGGACTCGGTCGCGGGAGGCGGTCGGGCGATACACATAACGCCGGCCCTCCTGCACGGATTCGGCGTGCCCCTTCTCGACGAGGATCGCGAGCAATGCGCGGACGGCGGAGTAGGACGGAGCCTCGGCCATCTCCTCCTGGATCTCGGCCGCCGTCGCGGTCCCGCGGCGCCAGAGGATGTCCATGATCTGGCGTTCGCGGCGGGAGAGTTGTTCGTGTGGATCGTGCTTCGCCACGGGGTGGATCCTGCCGTTGCGGGTGCGATCGGCAACCTCAAAGTGCTGTTTTCTTAGCACAAGGCTGTTGACGTCCTTCCGGGCATATGCTGGAATTTTAGCACCATGAGATGTCCCACCCGTTCCACCCTCGGCCAGATTGCTGCCTTCCTCCTCTTCGCACTGCTGGCGGGCTGTGCCTCCGCCCCGGGTCCCTCCCAATCCACCGGAGGTCACCCGCGAAGCTTCGAAGTCCCACCCCTGACCACCGAACCGCTGACCCCAACCACGCCGGGTTCATCGGTCGGCACGGTGGCTCCCGATAGCAAATGGGCGACCCCGCCCGCGGACGAGCGCCCCGGCCTCGCCACCCGCTTCGGCGAGTCGCGGCCCTCGAAGATCACCCGCACGCAGTTCAAGCGACAGGATCGCGAACCGCGCTTCCAGACGGCGATGCACTACAACAACCGGGCGGGACTCGAAGTCCTGATGGCCCGCGGTTACGGCACACCCACGCCCACGAACTGTCCCCTTCGTGTCGACTGGCAGAAGATCGCCTACGGCCTCCGTGGTGAGGACGGTGCTTGGCTTCCGGCATGGCGGGCGGGAGGGCGGACCTACTTCGAAGGTCGGACCGGCGAACGTTACTCCATCGTGATCATGAACCCGTCGCCCTTGCGTCGTGAGGTGGTGGTGTCGGTCGACGGTCTCGACAGCATGGATGGCCAACCGGCGTCGTTGAAGAAGCGCGGCTATATCCTCGAACCCGGTGAGGAGTTCGCCGTCGAGGGATTCCGTACCGGCCCCGAGACCGTGGCTGCCTTCCGGTTTGGCAGCGTCAGCGATTCCTATAGTGAACAGCGCCATGGGACCTCCCGGAACGTCGGGGTCATCGGGTTGGCTGTTTTCGAGGAGTCCAACAAGGATGCGGACAAACGGGATGACGCCGATCCCTTCCCATCCACGTGGGCCACGCCGCCGCGGAGGTAGGGGCAGTCCAGCAGGGACCGGCGACGTCGACGCTCAGCCTTTGCGGCTTATCCGGACCGTTCGGCGGGAGCAGGGAAAACCGGGAAGCCGCCAAGCCGCCAAGCCGCGAAGAATGCTCTCCGCCGGGTGGTCCCTGCCGATCGGTGGCGACGCGCCCTCAGCCTTTGCGGCTTTGAGGCTTTGCGGCTTATCTGGACCGTTCTGCGGAAGCTGGGAAAACCGGGAAGCCGGGACAAGGTGACACGTCGTCGCCACCTTCAATCCATGCGGTAGTAAATATAAGAGCCAAGAAGAGCCACGACGAGGTGCGCCACACCAACCCACAAAAGCGCTCTCCCCGCCGCAAGGGCAATCCACTGGCGTCCGATGATGACTCCATAGGCGGCAAACTGACCGATGCCGATAACCCACAACAGAAACCCTGCGTTTGGAGCGACGACAGCCGACAGAAACGCGAGAGGGAACAACCAGACAAAGGGCCATGGGTTGCCTACACCGTGCCCCATGCCTGCGAACAAAAGCACAACCAGAACCGAAGCGATGAGAAGCACTCCGGTCACCAGGGTGGTGATCAGGATCTTCAGCGCTGCGCTCATGCTCCAGGCGTTGGGGCTCAAGCCAGTCCCAGCGCTCCCTTGTCGCAGAACTTCGGATTTCCGAAGGCCTTCACCTCGTTTCCGAAGGCATGGGCGAGCGCCATCCAGAGGCGGTTGTGCGGGGTCATTTCGAACTTTACCGCACGGCCGCTGCGGAATCCCAGGCCACCGCCGACGAGGACGAACGGGATGTTCTCGAGCGTATGGCTGTTGCCCTTTCCGAGTTCGTTCGTCCACAGGAGCGTCGTGTGATCGAGCAGGGTGCCTTGTCCGCCGGGTTCGGGCGTGTCCTGGAGCTTCTTGGCCAGGGCAGCGATCTGTTCCGCGAACCATACGTTGATCTTCGCCAACTTCTCCTGCGACCCCTCGTTGAGATCGGGATCGTGCGAGAGGGAGTGGTGGCCTTCATCCACGCCGATCCACTTCATCCGGGCCTGACCCACGGAGTTCGTGTATTGCAGTGACGCCACCCGCGTCATGTCGTTCGCGAACGCGTTCACGAGAAGGTCCGACTGCATCACGGAAGATCGCGGCATGTCGTCGTTGTCCGTGCTGACACCGGGTTCGAGGGCGGGTGCGGGCCGGGCGAGCTTCTGGCGTCGGACATCCTTCAACTCCCGCTCCATCTCGCGCACGAACGTGGCGTGCTTCTCCAGCAACGCCCGGTCCTCCTTGCCGAGGTTCTTCCCGGCGCGCTTGAGGTCGTCGCGAACGCCATCGAGCACGCTGCCGAGACTTTCCTGATCCTTCATCTGCCCGAACATCCGTTCGAAGACCTGGTAAGGATCGGACACGGGAGCCACGGGTTGATTTGGCCCGGCGTAGCTCCACCGGGTCCACGGATCCGCCCGGTTCGGGACGGCCACTCCGAGATCCAGCGTGGCAAAACGCGTCCGGGTTTCCGCGCGCGTCTGCAGGAACCGTCCCAACTCCTGGTCAATCGAAGGGCCGCTCGCCCATCCGGCGGGAGTGTCGGATCCGCCCTGGATGTTCCCGGGGAACAACTCAATGCCGGTAAGGAGACAACTCATGCCGCGCATGTGGCCGTCGCCATCGCCGCGGACCCGATTGCACAGTCCCTGGATGGTCAGTACCCGATCCTTGAACGGGGTGAGGGGGGCAAGGATGCGTTTGAAGGTCGAGTGGGGTCCCTCGGCATCCGGCCAGAACAGCGGTGGCACGGTGCCATTCGGGGTGAAGATGAAGACGATCCGCTGGGGCGGACGTTTGGTGCGGGCGGCGTTCAGGGAGGGAAGCCCGGCCAGGAACGGAACCGCGGCGGCGGTCAAACCCAGTTGGCGGACGAACCCGCGTCGATCCAACCCTTGATGCTTCAGGACATTCATCGCTTCGTCTCCATTCCTTCCGTCACACCTGCCACGGCAATCTCGATCCACAAACGTTGGATGTGGTGCGAGTCCCGTAGGAACTGCGCATCCAACCGGCCCAGAAGGTCCGGCGCAAACGCCATGGGCGCCTGCTTCCACGTGTGCTGGAAAAGCTGCTTCACGAAGGCCCGCCGCGCCTCCGGACTTTCCGCGGCATGGTTCGCCACGTCGCGCGCCCCGGACAACCGCACCACCTGACCCTCCGCCGTCGTGTACTCGGCGGTGGCATTCACGGGTTTGGCGTTGTCGACCGTCCGGAACCGCCCCACGGCGTCGAAGTGTTCCAGGCTGAACCCAAGCGGATTGATGGTCGCGTGGCATCCCATGCAACTCGCCTTGCCGGTCAGTTCGGTGACCTTTTCCCGCATGGTCAGCGACGGGTCGAACCGGTCATCCATGAACTCGATGGCCATTGGCGGCGGGCGCAACGTCCGCCCGAGGACATTGCGCGTGAGGAACACGCCGCGATGGATCGGCGAGGAACTCCGATGGTACGAGAACGCCGCGAGCAACAAGGGATGCGTCAGGACGCCCGCCCGCTGGGACGCGTCGAACTTCACGGGAACGAATCCGGCATCGACGGGAACCTTCGCCCCGTAGAACGCCGCCAACCGCGGGTTGAGGTACAGGTAATCCGCCTGTAGCAACTCCCGGTAATCCGAGCGCTCACTCCAGACCACATGCTCCAGGAAGGTCTCGAGCGACCATCGGAGGTCGGACACGACCGCTTCGTCGAACCCGGGGTAGGCCTTGGGATCCTTCGAGATGTCGGTGGCTTCCTCCAGCTTGAGCCAATGATGGAAGAAACCGGTGAGCTTCGCCCGCGCCCGCGGATCAGAGAGCATCCGCGCGGCCTGCGCCCGGATCTGGTCGGCCGTCTTGAGTTGCCCTTCCTGTGCTGCCGCCCGGAGCGCCTCATCCGGCACCGAATCCCAGAGGGCCAGGGCCAACTGGGCTGCCACCGATGCATCATCGCGTCGTCCGTCGAGGCCCGGATACAGGAACTCCGGTGAGGTCAGGATGCGGAGGACGGAGCGCTTCAAGGCGGTCTCGGGGGCGACGCCTTTCGCGAAGAACCCGTCCACGACCGTCGCGCGTTCCTTGGTTGAAAGGGGCCGGCGCCACGTCCGTTCAGCCAGCGTTCCTGCGAATGTCTTCAACGCCGTGACGCGGTTCGTTGCGCCTTCGCGTGAACCCGTCAGCGAACCCAGTCTTCCGTCGATCACTCCTGACACTTCGACCGCAGCCCGCGAGACGGCGTCCAGCCACGCCTTCGAGACAGCGGTGCCGCGCGCATATCCATGGCTGGAGTCATCCGCCGGGAAGGGCGTGGACACCACCACCCAGGACGTCGACGCATTCGTGGAGAGCACCTGAGAGGGGACCACGGACCACGCTCCGTGCGGGGGGCGCCACTCCAGACGCACCGATGCATGCGCCTCCTTGAACTTGAAGAAGTCCACCCGCAGCGGATAGCTGCGGCCGCCCAGCAGTGGGACGGCCGCCGTTGCCTCGCGCATCTGGCCACCCGAACTTACCCACAGATCGATCGTGGCATTCTGGCGCTTGGCATCGCTGTCGTCCCGGCGGTTCGCATCGCCGGACGCGAGGTCCGAGTTCAGGTAGAGGCGTGCGCCGTTGGGCGTGCGCAGCCGGAATTCATAGGTCCCGCTTTCCGGCGCCCAAAGGGAACCCGACCACGCCACCGAGAACTGGTCCGCGGTGATGTCGGCGGTGGGACTGTTGGTGCCGAAGTCGACATCGACGAACGCATCGGTGCGCTTGAGGGCGCTCCGCTCCTTCTTGTTCATCCCCTTGGACTGCCAGTACTCCGCGTTCAGCCCGCCGGTGGGGGTGGCCTGCTTCACCTTGCCGAACCCCGCCAGCAGATCCGCCACCGACTCCTGGAACTGGCGGTGCGTGAGCCGTTGGAGTTCCTTCCGCACCGGAAAGAGCTTTGCCCGTGCCTCCGGCGAATAGAACGCGCCGTGAATGTACGCCGCGACGGCGGCCGAATCCTCCGCTGAACACGACCCGGGGTCGTCCTCGGGCATCGTCCGCTGGATGTAGGTCGCCAGCGACTCCACGGAGCGATCGCCGGTCAACGGTTCGTCGTGCTTGCGCGCCACGCCCTCGCCCTTGGGACCGTGGCATCGGACGCAATCCTTCCGGTAGACGGCAGCCCCCAGCTTCAGCAGCGCTGGGTCCGGAGCCGCGGCACAACCCACGGAAAGCCCCATCAGGCAGACCGCCAACCGGAACAAGGAATGTGTGCGTGCGCTCATGACCGTTTCCAACCGCACCACACTATCCCAACGCACACAAAGGCCAAGGGGGCGTTTCCACGACGATGTTGGGCACAGCCCCGCACGTGAACGGGGTCGCGACGTCCCCGTCGCCCGCCCAAGGCCTCTCCCCATGGTGATGAAGACATCGCCTCTCCGTCCTTCCGACCATCGTCCGATACCTTCGGCTCGGCTTTGGGGGCATGGAAGGAGGGCGCGAGCGGGGATGGATTGATCCCTGCGTCGCCAATACCGCACATGAGCACCTCCGGACCCACACCCGTTTCGAGAACGTTCGACGCCCGCGTCGCTGAGCTTGGCTTCACCCTGCCGCTGCCTCCGGACTGGGTTGGCCACGAACTGCCGGCCGAGGAACCGGACTTCGGCAACCCGACGCTGTTGGTTCCCTTGGCGGTGGTCACCGCGCCGCATTCTGCATTGATCTTCGCGATCGCCGCACGACCTGCCTACGAGGATGGCGCGCTTCACGACTGGGCCCAGTACCTCCTGCAACACCATGGACTGACGCCGCGCACCCTCGGGGTTCACGCGGTTGGCACGTTACCCGCCATCGTCGGGGAAGCGGTCCAGTCATCGGACATGGGGCCGATGATTGTCCGGTTCGCCTTCTGCGAGGACGGGCGGCGCCTGCTGAACCTGACGCTGAGCGCGCCGGAGATGCTTGCGGGCGCCGTTCAGGGGTTGTGGTTCGAGATCCTGTCGCAGTTTGTCCTCACCACACCCCGGGGACCGACGGTCCCGGTCATGGCGGGAACGCCTGTCGGCAACGTCGAGGCTCCGCCTTCCGCCGCGGCGGCCGTCGCCGTCGCCCGGCGCGAGGCGGAGGAAGCGGCACAGACTCGCGCTGCCGCCGAGAAGGCCGCATTGGATGCGTCGCCCGCACCCGTGGACTCGCCCATTGCCCGCAGCCGTTCCGGGGGATCTGCCGCCACGTTCCGCAGCCACGCCCTCGCGGATTCACCGGCCACACTCGATCCGGAACATCCCATCAACACCAACCTCCGCGAGCGGGGGATCGGGCTGACGCCAAATCTTCTGGCCGTGGATGCTGCGGACTGCCGGGTCACGCTGGGCGCGGGTGCCCTTGGATCGATCATCGATGTCCCCTTTGGGTGGCATGTCCTTGATGACGGCGCCCGCACGCTCCTGCTGGATCCTTCGAACGAGGTCCAGATCCACCTCGAACTGGTGCCCCGTGACGACCGGGACAACGGCACCATCCTCGATGCCTGTGAATCCGGAGCCACGGATGCCTACCCGTCCCCGCGGTTCGTCCGTCACCCGGAGGGGCCGGTCTTCGGGCTCGCCGTCAGCGGCATTCAGGTTGCCGGCGAACCCGTCGAGCAGGTCCATCTCTTCCGGGAACTGCGCCCGGACGGAATGATGATCCGCGCCCGCATCACCTCCACGCCTGCCCGCGTGGACGCGTCCACGAACCTGGCCGACCTGATCCTTCGAAGTGCCCGCTACGGGATTCCCTCGGATCAGGAAGACGAGGAGATGGAGGCGTCCGGCAGTGAGCTGTCCGAGGAAGTGCCCGCGCCGAGCACCCCGACCCCGGGAGGACCTCCCGCATGGTTTCTGCGCGCCCAAGAGCTGGAGTTGGCGGGGGACGTCGCAGGCGCGGAACGTCTCATCAAGGACTCCGTTCCGAACGCCTGGTACGCGACTGTCATCGCCGACATGCATCGCGACCGCATGTTGCGGTTCCGGGCGGCGGGCGACCTCGTCGCCGCCCGCGCTGCCCGCGAGGCCGCCGTCGACTGGATCGGGACCTTTGCCACCTTTGCGACCAGCGGCGGCGAGGGCGCGGCCTTCTCGTATGAAAGGGACCAGTTCCTCGCGAATCTGCCCGAGGTCTAGCCTCGTTCGCTGCGGCGCTTCCACCGCCCGAACCCGAACGTCGCAACCCCACTTCGACGAGGCCCAACCCGCCGGTCGTCTCCGGCAAGGAAGCGACATGCGGCGTTGCCGAGCGGACCTCCAGGACCCTGCCCGCGCCAAGATCGGCAATGCCTGAATGGTCCTGAGACATCTCCGCAGAAGGCCTCGCCGGGTGGGGGCACCCGGCCTTCAATCACATTCCCGGATGAAATTCCCGGCTCCCCCGGTATCGTCGGCGGATCATGTCGCTGCGTCGTCGCTCCGAGGAACTCTTCGCCGAAGCCCTCCACCACACCCCAGGCGGTGTGAACTCCCCGGTCCGCGCCTTCCGGGCTGTGGGTGGTCAACCCTTCTTCGTTCAGTCTGCCCGCGGCTCCCGGCTCACCGACGTCGATGGCAACGAGCTCATCGACTACGTGCTCACTTGGGGCCCCGCGATCCTCGGCCACGCGCATCCGCGCGTGATCGAGGCCGTCCAGGCCGCCGCGGCACGTGGTACCAGTTTCGGCATTCCCAACCCTGCCGAGGTCGAATTGGCCGCCCTCGTCAAATCGTGGGTGCCCGGCATCGACAAGGTCCGCTTCTGCAACTCCGGTACCGAAGCCTGCATGTCCGCCATCCGGTTGGCGCGTGGTTTCACCCGACGCGATCGCATCCTCAAGTTCGACGGCTGCTACCATGGCCACGCGGATTCGCTGCTGGTGAAGGCTGGATCCGGTGCGCTGACGCTGGGCCAGCCGGACAGTGCGGGCGTCCCGGCGGACGTCGCCAAGCACACGCTCGTCCTCCCTTTCAACGATCCCGAGGCCTTGTTGGCCCTGTTTGATGCGCACGGCCCGCAGCTCGCCGCGGTCATCCTCGAGCTCGTTCCGGCCAATGCGGGACTGTACCTCCCGCGGCCCGGTTATTTGGAACTCCTCCGGGAACTCACCCGTGCCCATGGCGCCGTGCTGATCGCGGACGAAGTCATGACCGGATTCCGTCTTGGTCGTGCGGGGGCGCAGGGGCATTTCGGACTGCAACCCGACCTCACCACCTTTGGGAAAGTCATTGGCGGTGGCTTGCCGGTGGGAGCGTTCGGTGGTCGTGGGGAGATCATGGATCACCTCGCGCCCCTGGGCCCTGTCTACCAGGCCGGAACCCTCAGCGGGAACCCGCTCGCCATGGCCGCCGGCCTGGCGACATTGCGCGAACTCGAATCCACCGATGCCTTCGCACGGCTCGAACACGTCGGAGCCCGACTCGAATCCGGCATGAAGGCGGTTGCCGCGGCCCATGGCATCCCCATGCAGTTCCAGCGGATCGGTTCCATGTTCTGCGGGTACTTCACCGATCGCCCCGTGTGGAACCTCAGCGACGCCCTCACCTCGGACCGCACCCGGTTCGGAAAGTTCTTCCACGCCATGCTCGATCAGGGCGTCTATCTTGCGCCCAGCCAGTTCGAGGCGGGATTCCTCTCCACCGCGCATACGGACGTGGACATCGACCTGACCATCGCCGCAGCCGACCGCGCCTTGGCCGGCTTCAGGTGAAAGACGGGGTGGCGACGTCCCCGTCGCCCGGCCAAGAGCTTGTCCCCATGGCTATGAGGACATCGCCGCTCCGCTCAAGGACGGGGTGACCTCACGCCTGGCTCCACCGCATCCAGCAAGACCTGCGTCGGTTGGTTCAATGGCAGCAATCGCGCCTCCTCCATTGTCACCCAGCGGAACTCCTGCGCCTCGTCGTTGAGCTGGACCTGCGGTGTCCCTGGGACCCGGCAGGTGTAGTTCAACAGGAGGAAATGGGCATCTTTGCAGAACTCCGGCGGATGGATGGCGTCCTGCACGAGCACGAAGCGCACGTCCTGCACCTCCAATCCCGTTTCCTCCCACATCTCCCGGCGCAGCGCCGCCTCGCTCGCTTCCCCCCACTCGATCTTGCCTCCCGGAATACCCCAGCGATCCGACCACTTCGCCGTCCGCACCATCAGCATCCGACCATCCTCCCGGAACACCAGCCCGCCCACGGTCGCGATGGGGCGCTGGGAAGTGGCCGACGGAACGTGAAGGCGAAGATCGTTCCGCTCCAGCAACCCGCGCAATTCGCCGAGGTGCTCGACGATCAGGTCCGGACGCGCTCGGCGCAGTTGCTCGAGGCGGTTGTAGCCCGTCAGCACCGCGATGCTGGGGATGCCGCCGTGCCGCGCCGCGTCGACGTCATGCTCCATGTCCCCGATGAACACCGTGTCGGCGGAAGTCAGACCGTGGTCGGTCATCAGGATACGGATCTGTTCGCGCTTGTCGGGGACGCCCAGGTACGGGTGCTGGAGATACTCGCCGAAGCCCGTGGTCCGTTGTTGGATCTCGTACATCCGCGGGTGGACCGCGCTCAGGAGGAAGGTCCGCAACCCGCGACTGCGGCAGAACTCGAGGAATTCCTGCGCGTGGGGCAGGGCGACCACCGTGTCCTGTACCTGGGCGAAATGGTGGTGGAACCACGATTCGAGTTCCGGGAGCGGGACGTGCGACACATACCGCTCATAGAAGCCGCGGAACGGCAGTTGGAACTCCGTCCGGAACTGTTCCAGCGTCAACTCGGGCACGCCCGCCCGGCGGAAGATGTGGTTCGACGCATGCCACACGGCCGGGAGGTCGTCCACCAGCGTCCCGGACCAGTCGAAGATCACGTTGCGGATCACGAGCCCACCCTACGGCCAGTTCCTCCATTGTCGATGGAGTCTGCAGCCTGGAATCTGGCGACTGGAAACTCCCTTGAAGGCCGCGTGCCCCCACGCGGTGGAAGGCAAGGGTTACGCCGGGTGAGGGCACCCGGCCTTCACAGGGGCGCATCTTGCCACTGCCCCAGGCGTGGAACGGGGTGGCGACGTGCTCGTCGATGCTCCAAAAACCATGCCCACAATCCCCAATCTTGAATCTCCCGGTCCTGCGCGAGACTCTCACCGGCATCATGCTCTCCCTCCTGTCCTGGATACGCGCCGCCTCGCTGGCGGTCGCGTTGTCCTGTGTGGGGGCAGGCACGGGGGAGCATTGGTCGTTTCGTCCCGTCGCACCGGTCGATCCGCCAGCGGTGAAGGATGCGGGTTGGATACGCAGCCCGGTGGACCGGTTCATCCTCGCCCGATTGGAACAGGAGGGGTTGCGACCATCCCCTCCGGCGGATCGGGCGGCGTGGTTGCGCCGGGTTTCCCTCGATCTCGTGGGGCTGCCACCCACCCCGGAGCAGGTGCAGGCCTTCCTCAGCGATGCGTCACCGGACGCGGAAGCGCGGGTCGTCGATGCCTTGCTGGGGTCGCCCCGGTACGGCGAAAGGTGGGCGCAACACTGGCTCGATGTGGTCCGGTTCGCGGATACCCACGGGTTCGAGGTGAACACGGAGCGGCCCAATGCGTGGCCGTATCGTGACTACGTGATCGCCGCCTTCAACGCCGATACTCCTTACGATCAATTCGTCCGGGAACAGATCGCCGGGGACTCCTGGGGCCAGGATGCCGCCACCGGCTTCCTCGTGACCGCGTCGGTGCTGCTCCCGGGGCAGATTGGAGCCGACGACATCTCGAAGCGGCTCGCCCGGCAGGACGCCCTTGATGAGATCGTGGTCAACACCGGCCAGACCTTCCTCGGGTTGAGCGTGGGCTGCGCCCGCTGCCATGACCACAAGTTCGATCCCATCACGGCGCGCGACTATTACTCCATGCAGGCCTTCTTCGCCGGGGTGGAATATGGCGATCGCGAGATGCGCACCCCCGAGGCCATCCGGATGAGCGAGGAAGCCGCGCGGATGCGCGCCCGCGTGACCGCCATCGACGTCGAGTTGACCCGATTCGAGGCGATGGCGCGCCCCGGAGAGTCCGGGACAAACCGGACCGCGGCGCTGCGTCCTCCTGTCAGCGCGTCACGCAACTCCGACCGCTTTGCTCCGGTGCGGACCCGACGGGTGCGCTTCACCATCCGCAAGACCACCAACCTCGAGCCCTGCATCGACGAACTGGAGGTGTACGACACGGCGGCGCGCAATGTCGCCCTGGCGACTTCCGGAACCCGCGTGACTTCCTCAGGCGATCGCACGGAACCAGACCGACACGAACTGCGGTTCATCCACGACGGCCGCTACGGGAACTCGCGCAGTTGGATGTCCAGCGAGATGGGGAAGGGTTCGGTGACGTTGGAATTCCAAGCCGCCTGCGAAATCGAACGAGTGGTGTGGGGCCGCGACAGGAATCGTGAGTTCGTTGATCGCCTCGCGACGGATTACGCGATCGAGGTCGAAACCGCGCCAGGCCTCTGGCGTGTGGTGGCGGATTCCTCCGACAGGCAGCCGATGGACGCGCCCGCTGCGGTCCGCCTCGCCGGAGTTCTCGAGCCGAGTCTGACGGCGGCCGAAACAGCCACGGCGAACGCGCTGCTGGCCGAACGTCGGAACCTGGACGCACGCATCGGGAAGGTGACCCAGGCCCAGATGGCCTTCGCGGGTGTCTTCCGCAAACCCGACGACATCCATCTCCTGCATCGGGGCGACCCGGAACAACCCCGGGATCCGGTGGTGCCGGCGGTCCCCGCGGTTCTGGGCGGGCTGAAGATGGACCGGGAAGCGGCGGAGTCCGACCGGCGTCGCGCCCTCGCCGATTGGATTGCCAATCCTGCGAACCCGCTCACGGCACGCGTGATGGTCAATCGGATCTGGCAGGGACACTTCGGCGTCGGACTGGTGGAGACGGCGAGCGACTTCGGTCGGAGCGGGACGAAGCCTTCGCATCCGGAACTGCTCGACTGGTTGGCGGCCGAGTTTGTCCGCAGCGGTTGGTCGGTGAAGCAGATGCATCGCCGCATCGTGCTGTCCGCGACTTACCGGCAGTCGTCCCGCGTGGAACGCGTCGCCGCAACCCGCGATGCCGATGTGCGGTTGTTGTGGCGGTTCCCCTCGCGCCGGATGGAGTCCGAGCCGATGCGCGATTCGATGCTGTGGGTGAGCGGCCGATTGAACCTGTCGATGGGAGGACGCGGGTTCGATCTCTTCAACAACCGCGGCGGGTTGACCGGATTCCAACCGGTGGAGTCGTACGCGGGCGATGGCCTCAAGCGGATGATCTATGCCCACAAGGTCCGACGCGAACGGGAGGCGGTGTTCGGGGCCTTTGATTGTCCGGACGCGGGGCAGAGTACGGCGCGCCGCCGCGAGTCGACGACCCCGGTGCAGGCGCTGAACCTGTTCAACAGTCGGTTCACCGTGGAGCAATCGGAGGCCTTTGCCCGACGTGTGGCGTCCGAGGCTGGACCGGATCCGGAGCGTCAGGTGGATCGGGTCTATGCCCTCGCGCTGGGGCGATCCCCGACGCCGACGGAACGGGCGGAAGTCCTGCCGGTGGTCCGGGAACACGGCGTCGCCGTCCTCGCCCGGGCCCTGTTCAACAGCAACGAATTCCTGTTTGTGCCTTAAGGGGGAGTTGCCAGATGCCAGATGCCAGAACCCCCATTGAAGGCCGGGTGCAAATTTCTGGAATCTGGGAACTGGCGACTTGGAACTTCTATTGAAGGCCGGGTGTCCCCACACGGCGCCATTCCCTGACCTCAAAACGGGTTCCCAGTTTGAAGGTTCACGATTGAAGCCCGCACCACTGCCTCGTGACCTCGTCAGCTACGGTTGTAGCCGACGACGTGAGGAGGCGGTGGAGGAAGTTCGCACACAGGCATCGCTCACTTTTCCTGTGCTCCGCAGGCAGTGGCAAAGAAGTGGCAAAGGTGTCTTTTCCGAAGGGGGAGCGGTTGGGGGAGAAGCTGGTGCATCCGCATGGAGTTGAACCATGAACCTTCTGATCCGTAGTCAGATGCTCTATCCAATTGAGCTACGGATGCACTGAGCGGGCGGACGTTAGGAATCGGACCCGGTTGGAGCAAGCCCTTTTTCGGATTTGATCAACTTCGTCAGCGTGGCAGGTGGTTCGATGGGTGCCCCTTGGGGTCTGTTGATCGGGAGAATCCCTAATTTCCGGACGTGAAGAGGCCAACGTGTACGTAGAGATACGTTTTGTTGTGACGCCCTCCGTTCGCGGAACATGGCCCCATCATGAACCAGCGATTTGTTGCCCTTTGGCGCGTCTGGATGGCGTCCGTGTCCATCGTGGGGACCTTGTTGGCAACGCTCACGGCACAGGCCGCAACCAACACATGGAAGGCGGCGGTCTCCGGGAACTGGTCCGACGGCACGAGGTGGAGCAGTGGGGCACCGCCGGCAAGCGGCGACGTCGCGGTCATTGATGTCGGCGGCACCTACACCGTGACCGTGAATTCCACGGCGACCGTGGCCGGCCTGACCGTGAATGCCGCGTCCGGACTCGCGACCGTGGTGGTGGCTCCGGGCTCACTCGTCGTGAATGGCCCCGGCACGTTTGGGGCGGGAAGCGCCCTTCGGTTGAACGCAGGCGGCGTGCTGGGCGGAACGGGTGACCTGACCGTCGCCCGGTTCAACTGGTCGGGCGGGCAGGTGGAGGGCACGGGCAAGCTGATCTTCCCGGCGGACGCGGTGGTGGACTTCGTCGACGGCGGGCAACACGCCTTGCGGGATCGTCGGGTGGTGAACCGGACGACGGTGAACTGGCCGACGGTGAATGGGTTCCTGGTGGGATTCGGGGCCGTGTGGGACAACGAAGCTGGCGGCGTCGTGGACCTGAAGCAGGACGTGCAGGTGGTGTACTGGGGTGGTGTGGTGCCGGTGTTCAACAACGCAGGGACGCTGCGCCGGACGGCGGGCACGGGGCAGGCGTACTTTGACTGGAACATCGTCAACGCGGGCACGGTGCAGCAGAACACGGGGACGCTGAATCTCCGCCAAGGCGGCACCCTTGGGGCGACGTGGAACGTGGCCACGGGCGCGACGCTGGCCTTCGCGGGTGGCAACTTCAGCACGCACGC
>Ga0172372_10000745_pt1 | contig 50055 bp, 42 predicted proteins | sample LakKiv5m_2_FD_114544 | JGI IMG/M metagenome (GOLD analysis project Ga0172372, IMG submission 114544) | Freshwater microbial communities from Kabuno Bay, South-Kivu, Congo - kab_092012_9.5m | ecosystem: Environmental > Aquatic > Freshwater > Lake | place: Democratic Republic of the Congo...
ATACCCAGATGCGCAATCGGGCTGCCCAGCGGCCCCATGGAAAACGGCACCACATACAGCGTGCGGCCGCGCATGGCGCCATTGAAAAGCCCGCTCATGGTGGCGCGCATTTCGGCCGGGTCGACCCAGTTGTTGGTGGGGCCTGCGTCTTCGCGGCGGGCTGGACACACGAAGGTGCGGTCTTCCACCCGGGCCACGTCAGACGGATCGGACCAGGCCAGGTAAGAGCCAGGGCGCTTGGCCGGATTGAGCGGACGAAGCGTGCCCGCCGCCACCATCTGGTCGCAGAGCCGCCGGTATTCCTCTTCAGACCCGTCGCACCAGACGATGCGCTCGGGCTGTGCGAGTGCGGCAATGGAGACCACCCAATCGATGACGCCACGGTGGCGAACATGGGCGGGGGCTCCCACGCTGGCGGCATTCCAGGCTGGCGCCGGGCTCGCGGCAGAAGTTGAACTCACAGCAGAGGCTGCGCTGGGCGCATTCATCAGATGGATCTCCTCACGACCCGTGCGAACCCCCGGACTTCCCGGCAGAATTCGGCTGGGGAAAAACCTTCAATCCTACACTTGGGCTCAGCTTCGAGCCGTCAATTCCGGACTCCGCCATGAAACCTCTCACACCCGAGCTGCTTCTTGCCACGATGGACGCCGGCCACACCGTGCAGCGCGACCAGACCCTGCCGATCACCGACTGGGCCGAGGCCGAACGGATCGCGCAGTCAATCGTTGCACTCCGGCGGGCGCGCGGCGACCGGCCAGTCGGCTGGAAGGTGGGGCTCACCAACGTCTCGGCCTGGTCCCGCCTGGGCATCGCCAGACCGATCTGGGGCCGGATCTACGACCGCACCGTGACGCTCCTCGACAGCACGCGCGCCGAGCTGTTCCTCGATGGCCTCTCCGCGCCGCGCATCGAGCCCGAAATCGTGGTGGGCCTTGCCCGCACGCCGGCAGCCGACACCCCTCAGGCGCTGCTCGAAGCCTGCGCCTGGATCGCGCACGGCTTTGAAATCGTCCACACGCCTTACCCCGAGTGGCGCTCGGCGCCCATGGAAAGCCACGCCGCGCAGGCCATGCACGCGTCTCTCATCGTGGGCCCCCGTCTGCGCCCAGATCAGCTGGCAGACAGCCCTGAGGCGCTCGCCCTGGCCCTGGAGCGGTTCACGCTCACCCTGTCCCGCGAGGGGGGCGAGCGCTGGTCCGGCACGGGTTCAGTCGTGCTGGGAAGCCCGCTCGCCTCGCTCGGCAGGCTGGTGCGCGAGCTCGGAGCCCGCGGCGAGCAGCTTGGAACCGGCGATGTCATCACCACCGGCACGCTCACCGACGCACAGGCGCTGGGCGAGCCTGGCCTCTGGCACACCGAGATCCAGGGCATCGCCCTCCCGGGTCTGTCGCTTCGCAGCCAATGGCGCGGCTGATCTCAGCAAACGTCGGGCGCGCAGCTCCGCTCCTCGCCCAGGACGGGAGTGAGCGCTTTGCGACCGAGAGCGCCATCAACAAGCGCCCGGTCAGCACGCTTGCCGACCCCGTCGCCTGGACGGTGAACGACACCGGTCTCGCTGGCGACGAGTCGGTCGAGCGCCGAATCCACGGGCCGCCTCTCCAGGCGGTCTATGTTTACCCGGTGGAGCACTATGTGTTCTGGCAGTCGCTCGCCCGACAGCACGGCCGCCCACCCCTGCCGGAAGCCGGCGCACTCGGTGAAAATCTCACGGTCGCCGGTCTCACCGAATCGCAGGTATGGATTGGCGACAGTCTTGTGATGGGCAGCGTCCGCCTGCGCGTCACCCGCCCGCGGGACCCCTGCTTCAAACTCAACGCCCGGCTCGGTCTGTCGATGGCCGCAAAAATGATGGTGCAGTCGGGCTACACCGGCTTTTACTGCGCGGTGGTGCAAGCCGGCACGCTCACGGCTGGTGACCCGGTCGAGCTCATCGCAGGCGATCGGACAATCTCGGTGCTCGACCGGCACCGGCTCGATCACCGCAGCCCGCGTCAATTGCCCTTCTGAGCCAACGTATCGGCCACGCAACCCTCGGGTTTGCAGTCGGCAGATGTTCGGGTAGATTGCGGTTCATGATCATCGCCCAACGACAATCCAGTCCCGCACAACGCACTGCGGGCACCGCACGCGTGCTGCTCCTGGCCGGTCTTGCCTTCGCTCTGGAGGCGCTCTGGCGCGATTCGGTCGGCCGCGTGCTGGTCTCCGGTGCTGTCCTGTTTGCGGGCGCAAGCCTGCTCGTGTTTGCCAAGCGCACCGGTTGAAACACGCCACCGCCCTCTTCATCGATCCGCATCCGGTCGATGAGGCGTTGCGCGACGCAAGCCACAGCGGACCCGAACTCGCCCATCTTGCCGCCACCTACTCGGCGAGCCCGCGCGCACTGATCTTCCGCTCGCCGTCCTCCGACTGGCGGCTGCTCATGCTGATGCTGCCCCTGGGCTCACGGCTGTCGCTGATGACGCACCCGGTGTTCGCGCAGCTCACCCGCACCTGGGGCATGGGCATACGGTTTATCGGCGTTGACCGGGACCGCCTGGTTTACGACTTCCGGGCGCTGCTCAGCAACCGCACCCTCGAACTGGTGGTGGACCTGCTCGCGCGCAACGAGCGCTCGATCAGCGCGTCGGCACCGAAGCCGCTTGCACACCTGCCGGTTGGTGCCGCGCGCATCACGCACGAACCGGCCCAGACCGACGCGTCGGCACCGCTACTCGATCTGCTCTTCGAGGCGCTGGCGGGCGAGATGCTCACCACACTCGAGCGGCGACGCGCCGACTGGGTGCGGCATCTCGATCGCGAGCATCGCCTGGATGTGGTGCCACCTGCGCGGCTCTTCGGCCATGATGACCGCTATCCCGATTTTCTCGGCAGGCTTCGTGAGGCGCTGCGTAACGAAACCATAGACCCGGCCTTTTATGGGCGCGTCCTTCGCTCGGTCGATCAGCGGGAAGCCCTGGTCGACGCACGAATCGCTGCCCTCATCGAAGATGCGCTCGACCCGGCCGCACTTGCGCTTCTTGCCCGCACCGCCGTGGGCCGTCATCTGCCCTGCTACAACTGGCTGGTGCTTGCGCCGCGGCATGCGCCCGCCCGAGCCCACCTCCTGTCGCGGCTACCCACGCTTGCCAATTTCCTGTCCGAAACCCTGATGCCGATCGAGGCACGCGCGCGGATCGCGCAGGGATCGCTTGCCGCCGACCCCGACGAGCCCATCTCCGCCACCGCGCCCCAACCCACGGGCTACGACCTTCGCCCGCTGATTGAGCGGCAGGCCTGCCTCACCGGCAGCGAATTCACCAGCTGGCTGCGCCGAGCCATCGATGCCGGCCAGGATCGCCAGATCATCGATGCGCTCGCCGCGCGTCTGGGCGTCACCGCCAACCTGGTGCGCCGGCTGTGGCGCGAACCTCCGCGCGCCCTGGGGCAGCCGCCCGCCTGGCTTGCCGCCACCCTGGTCCGCCACCTCGACCAGCTCCCAGAACGCGCCTGGCCACAGGACGACGAGGGCTGGCAGCAGCTGATCGAGCGCGCAAGCGCCACCCAGACCGGGTAAGCCACCTCCCGGCCGCGAGCCCACACCGATTGGTTCACACTTCTGCCCGTCCACCACTCATCGGTCCACGCACCCCACGCACTGCGTCTGCCTCGGCTCACCACCATGCCACTCCGACTGCTCACCACTGGCGGCACCTTCGACAAGCACTACGATCCGCTCACCGGCCAACTGGTGTTTGCCCACTCGCATCTGCCGAACTGCCTCGCGCAGGCCCGTTTTGACTCGCCACCTGTCGTTCAGCCGCTGATGGCGATCGACAGCCTCGAGATGACCGATCACCACCGGCAGCAGATTCTCGCCGCCTGCCGCGCAAGCCCCGAGCGACAGATCGTGATCATTCACGGTACCGACACGCTGGTTGAAACGGCGGCCGTGCTGGGCCACGCCCAGCTCGAGGCCACCATCGTGCTGACGGGCGCCATGGTGCCCTTTGAAATCGAGGGGTCCGACGCCCTCTTCAACCTCGGCTTTGCAGCCGCCTGCGCGAGCACCCTCGCCCCCGGCGTGTGGGTGGCCATGAATGCCCGGGTCTTTGACTGGCGCCAAGTCCGAAAAAACCGCACGCTCGGATGTTTCGAACCCCTTGCACCGCCCGCGCCCTGATCCCTGCAGGCGAGCTTTCCCCTCCCCGGATTCCTCACGACCCTTTCTCCCCGGACCCACACCACCATGAAGTTCGACCTCTCTACCCTCGACGCAGGCCTCCGTTACAAGCTCCTCTCAAGCCTCGTCCTGCCGCGACCGATCGCGCTTCTCTCCACCGTCGGTCCCACCGGTGTGGTCAACGCCGCGCCCTACAGCTTCTTCAACCTGATGGGCGATGATCCGCCCATCCTGATCGTGAGCCTCGAGCGGCGCGCCGACGGCACGCTGAAAGACAGCACCCGCAATATTCTCGATACCGGCGAGTTTGTGGTGAACCTGGTTGATGAGGCGCTCGCCGATCGCATGCACGCGTGCAGCACCGCTTATCCCCCGGAAGTGAGCGAGCCCGAGGTGCTGGGATTGGGCGTGCTGCCAAGCACCGCCATCAAGCCGCCGCGCCTGGCCGATGCGCCGGTCGCGCTCGAGTGCACGCTTTTTCAGCAAATCGAAATCGGCACCCGCCGACTGCTGGCCATTGGGCAGATCCACTGGCTGCATGTGCGTGACGGGGTGATTGACCCCGCCACGCTTCGCGTGGACATGACCAACTACTTTCCGATTGGCCGGATGTTTGCTGACCGCTACGTCCGAACCCGCGATCAGTTCACGGTCGACACCAGCCCCGACTTCATCGAACGCATCAAAGCCGAAGGCCGGATCTAGCCGGCGTCAGGCGCACGGGGCGCTGCGCGATCGCATCAACTGCAGCAGCGATCGCGCATCAGGCCCGCCGCCTGCACCTCGGCCTGCCAGGTCCGCTCGCGAGCCCCGAGCGTGCGCCGCGCCTTGAGCGGCAGCACCCGGGCGCCGGCGGGCGGCTGAGCATTGGAGGTGAGCGGCTCATCCTTGGGCAGTCCCATGGCCCGCATCCGCGCCCGGAGCGCAACGGTGGCCGCCACGTCGGCCTTCATCGAAACCGGATCCATCACCACCCCGTAATGGTCACGCGCGGACTCCATCGACACATAGCCCTGGCGAACGTCATCTTCCACCTGCTCGCGCCGCCTGTCGGTGGGTTTGCCAAAACCACCACCACCGCCTGAGCGAAGCACATAGGCGTCGCCGGGCTTCAGAAGCTGCGAAAACACCTTGCCGGTGGCGTAGACGGTTTCGGGCTGGCCGCCGCGATGGATTGCCACCTGATTGCCGTGCGCCGAGAGCCCGCCAAACAGGCCCCAGGGACGGTTCTCCACCCGCTCGATCTGCGAATTGAACATGGTGTCCGCGAGCACCCGCACCACCTGCTCGGCGCCCAGCCCGCCACGATGCTTGCCCGCGCCGCCCGAGTCCTGCCGCAGGCCATAGCGCTCGATGATGAACGGATACTTGGCCTCGACCTGCTCGGACGGACCGTTATGCGTATCGCCATCGTTGATGGCGATGGTTGCGCACATACCGTCTTCGTTGTGCTTGGCGCCCCAGCCGCCGCCGATGAGACCACCGAGATAAAGGAACAGCTTGCGGTTGGCCGGATGCCGGCCGTTGATGTTGGCCACCACCAGATCCGCATGGTAGGCGGCAGCCACCCGTGTGGGAATCGCCGGCGCCAGCGCCTTGAAGATGGTATCGATCACCGTCATCGGATAGGTCATCCACATCCGCATGGGCGCGGGGCGGGTGGCGTTCACAAACTTGCCCTCGGGAAGAATGACCGTGAGCGGCACAAAGCAGCCGTCATTGATCGGCATCTCGAGCGGCGCCACAATGCATTTGAGCGCGACCTGCGCAGCCGACAGCCCCGCGGGCCGGCCGGAATTGAAAAAGCCGCGCACCTGTTCGCCCACGTTCGAGAGATCAACGGTCATTTCGTCACCCTTGACCGTGACCGTGACCCGCACCGGGATTGGCTTGCCAAGCTCCACCCCGTCATCGTCCATGAATGACTCGGCGCTGTAGACGCCATCGGGAATCTCTCGGATCTGCTCGCGACTGATGGCCTCGCTCTGACGATAAATCGCCTCGATCGCACCCTCGAACTCCGCGCGACCGTATTTGTCGAGCATCTCGATCACCCGGCGCTCGCCCGTGCGGACCGCTGCAATCTGTGCGCGCAGATCTCCCATCGCCCGCTCCGGCACCCGCACATTCAGACGAATGATGTCGAATACGTCGCGGTTCTCCTCGCCCTTGCGCCAGGCCTTGACCATGGGCATCTGCAGGCCCTCGGAGTAGATGTCGAGCGTCATGCCGTCGAGTGGGCCACCCACATCGATCCAGTGGGCCATGCAGGCCGAAAACGCAACGATCTCGCCCCGCCAGAACACCGGCACCACAAAGGTCATGTGATTGAGGTGACTGCCCGTGGTGTAGGCATCGTTGGTGAGAAGCACATCGCCCTCGTCCATGCCCTCGCGGCCGAAGTGCTCGATCATGCCCTTCACCGTATTGGACATGCCACGAATAAAGGTGGGCAGCCCGATGCCCACCGAGATGGTGTTGCCCTCGCGATCGAAGAGCCCGACCGTAAAGTCGAGCGCCTCGTAGATGATCATGTTGTAGGCCGTGCGCATCAGGTTGGCCTTCATCTCCTCGGTGGTGGCCACCAGGCCATTACGAAGAATCTCGGTGGTGACCGGGTCGGCCCGGTAGCTGCGTGCATCAGTCATGGTCAATCTCGATCACAAGGTTGCCGAAGCGGTCGACCGTCATGCGGTCGCCCGGTGCCAGCACAGTGGTGGAGGCATATTCTTCAATGAGCGCGGGACCCACCACAGCGTTGCCCGCCAGCAGTCGGTCGCGCCGCCAGGTGGGCGCATCCACCCAACCGCCGCGCGAGGAGAAGTAGACCGGCCGTGCGCCCGAGGAGGCCTCGGGCGGGGGCGTTTCGCTTCCCGTTGCGAGAAGCGGCAGTTCGGGCTTGGCAAGCGCACCCGTCACCGAGGCTCGCACACTCACGATCTCGGCCTGCTCGGTTTCCGAGCAGTATCCGTAGCGCTGCGTGTGCACGCGATCGAAGGCCGCCTTGATGGCACCCGCATCGCGATTGGCGAACGCCGCGCGCGGTACCTCCACGGTCACCGCATGCTCCTGGCCCACATAGCGCATGTCGAGCGCGCGACTGGCCACAGGCTGGCCGTGCTCACCGGCCACACCCAGCACATCACGCTCGCCCTCGGACTCCATTTCGCGAAACACGCGCTCGAGCGCGTCAAAATCAATGCTCGCAAGCGGCACGAACAGCGTGCGGACAAAGTCGCGCCGCAGATCGGCCACCAGCATGCCAAAGGCCGAGAAGTGGCCGGGAGCAGGCGGGATGATTACCTGGCCGATATGGAGTTCGCGCGCCACCAGCGTGGCGTGAAGCGGGCCCGCGCCGCCAAACGCCACCATGGGGAAATCGCGCGCATCGAGCCCGCGCTCGGTGGTCACGCGCTTGACCACCGAGGACATGGTCGCCGCGGCAATCCGCACAATGCCTTCGGCCGCCTGCTCGATCGAGATCGACAGCGGCAGGGCAACCGCACGCTCGATCGCCGCGCGCGCCGCCACCGGATCGAGCCGCATGTCGCCGCCCAGAAAGCGCTCGGCGGACAGGCGCCCCAGCACGAGATTGGCATCGGTCACCGTGGGCTCGGTGCCACCGAGCGCATAGCACACCGGCCCCGGCACCGAGCCCGCACTCTGCGGGCCCACGCGCAGCGACCCCGCCGGTCCCAGGCGCGCAATGCTGCCGCCACCCGTACCCACCTCCTGGATGTCTATCATCGGGATCTGCACCGGCAGCCCCTCGGTGTAGCCACCAATCATGGAGTTGGAGGTCATCAGCACCTCGCCATCGAGAATCACACCCGACTTGGCGGTGGTGCCCCCCATGTCGAAGGCGATGGCACGATCAATCCCCACGGCCGCGCAAAGCATGCGCGTGCCGATCACGCCCGCCGCCGGACCCGACTCGAGCATCCGGATGCACTCCTGCTGCGCCTGCGACACGTCGTACAGTCCGCCGGTGGATTGCACCACCAGAAACGTGCCGGGAAAACGCTCGGCCGCAAGATGGCTCTCGATGCCTTTCAGATAGTGGCTCACGCGCGGGCCAATGTAGGCATTGGCGGCCACCGTGGAGGTGCGCTCGAACTCGCGATATTCCTGCGACAGCTCGTGCGAGGCGCTCACATAGCGACCGGGCAGACGCGCCTCGAAAAAGCGCTTGGCTGCAAGCTCATGCGCCGAGTTGCGATAGCTGTGCAGAAAGAGGATTGCCACCGCCTCGATCGATTCAGCCTCAAGCGTCCTGGCAATACGCTCAAGCTGCTCCTCGGATAGCGGCGCAAGCACTTCGCCTGCCGCATTGATCCGCTCATCCACCTCAAACCGGAGCGCCCGCTCGACCAGCGGTACATGCTTTCTGAAAAACAGGTTGTAGGCCTCGGGGCGGTTCACCCGGCCAATCTCGTAGATGTCACGAAAGCCGCGCGTGGTGACGAGCGCGGTTCGCGCACCGCTTCGCTCAAGAAGCGTGTTGATGGCAATCGTGGCGCCATGCAGAAACAGGTTCGCCTGATCGAAGCGCGCACCGGCCCGCGCCAGGCCGGTGGCTATGCCCTCGATGATGCGCGAAGGCGTGGTGAGGGCTTTACCGAGCAGCAGTCGGCGGCCCGACTCGTCAAACACCGCGACGTCGGTGAAGGTGCCGCCCACATCGGCGGCAATCCGTAGCGCCCGCGCGGCGCCGTTGCGGTCAGTCATGTGCGTAGTCCGGGAGAAAAATGAATGCGGGAGCCGGTGCGGGCAGGCGCGACTCAGAGTGGGAGCGCTGAACCGGTACGCTGCGCCCCACTTGGAGCAAGCCCTTCGCGGGCCAGTGTAGCGCAGCGCCCGCACGCCCCGGGGGGCGCGATTTCACTCGCGGGCGCCCCGTTCGTCACGCCCAACCGCCGCGCCCGGTCAGTCGCGCCACTCAAGCGGCGTGATGCTGCTGAAATGATCGGTCCAGAGCCCCACCCCGGGGATGTCGTACTTGCGGGTGCCGATCACGCGTCCCTGGGCATCGAGCAGCGGTCTATCCACCGACGGATAGGCGCTCAGATACGGCTCGTCGCGCGTCAGAACCATGTAGTGGTTTTCGCGGATGAACCGCTCAGGGTCCTTGCCCTGAAAGCGGCTTCGCACCTTCATGCCAAGCGCTTCGGCCTGACGCATCACCACCGGGTACAGGTTCAGATAGGCGTTGGTGATGTGAACCACCAGAAACCCGTCGGGCTTCAGATGCCGGGCATAGACAGCAAACGCCTCGCGGGTCAGAAGATGCACGGGGACCGAGCCGCCGCTGAAGGCATCGAGCACGATCATGTCGTAGCGACGCTCAGGGGGGAGCTGTTCCATCTTGAGTCGCGCATCACCCGTGATCACCCGCAATTCGGCGGCCGGCGCCTGCGGAAGATAGGTGAACCAGGTGCGCGCCACCCGCTCAACTTCGGGGTTGATCTCGAAGAAATCATAGCGGTCGCCCGCTCGCGCATAGCTTGCGAGCGCGCCCGCACCCAGCCCTACGATCGCCACATCGACCGCGGGGCTACGCGCCATCAGGTACCGATAGGTTTCGCCCACGCCGCTGTCCGGCCCGTAATAGCTGAGCGGCGAGCGCAACCGCTCGGGCGCGAGGAACTGCAGGCCGTGGGTGATCTGGCCGCTATAGAAAACGCGGTGGTCACGTGCGGGGTCCGCAGCAAAACGGCGCTCGCGAACCACCACCACACCATAGAAATTTCGGGTCTGGTCAAGCGTGGTCTCGACCGCGCCGTCCATATAGGACAGGCGGCCGCGAAGCGGGTTGTCCCACCAGAAGGCAAGGCCTGCGCAGACCACCAGCACCGCCCAGGCAAGCGCTGGCCGACGGGATGCGGCTGCGCCACGCTTCGAACCACTTCCCGCCCCAGCCGACCGAGCCCGGATCTCGCGGTCTATCACCAGCACACAAAGCGCCGCCGCCGCCCCAAGCCCAATCGACCACTCATAAAAATCATTGAACAGGTGGGTGGCAACAAGCGCCACAAAGAGGCCCCCGCACGCGCCCCCAAACGACATCCACAGGTAATACCCGGTCAGCTGCGACGTGTCAGCGGGCCGCCTGCGATAGAGCTCGCCGTGGCACACAAAGCAGACCAGAAACAGCATCACGCCGTGAATCCACCTCAGCTCCGACAGCCCGTACCCCCAGTAGCCTCCGAACAGCTCCGGAATCGCATGGCGCCCCGCGATGAAAAGAACCGACACGAGCGCCGCCGCCGCCACCCAACCCGCGCGATACCAGCGCGGATGATCAAAACTCACGATGAAGGACAGCAGGTAGAGCGACAGCGTGAGGATCCACAGCCTGGGCTCAGGCGCGATGTCATGGCTTGCGTGGTCAGTCGTTGCAATGAACAGCATCGAGGCGAGTGCTGGCAGCAGCACCCAGCCGGCCCGCTCACCCCAGCTCGCCCTCTGCCCGACGGCCTGCGAAGCCGACTTCGGTGCCACAGACGCGCCCGTACCGCCGACGGGGGTGACTGCGGGCATCACCTTCGCCTGCATCACGGCAATCAGCGCGCAGGCCGCGGCAAACACCCAGAACCCCCAGGTCCAGCCCGAACCGATGGTGGGCAGATCAAACCATGGCTCAAAGAGATAGGGAAACGACAGGAGCGCGAGCAGCGACCCCACGTTGGAGAGCGCATACAGCCGGTACACCGAGCCCCCCGCGCCGCCCCGCGCAAACCAGTGCTGAAGAAGCGGCCCGGTGCTGGCAAGACAGAAATACGGCAAGCCCACGGTCGCCGCCAGAATCCAGACGATTCTGCCCACCGGCGCCTCGTCACCGCTCGGGCGGAGCGACGCATCGGGCACCACCCAGCGGGCAAACACTGCAGCCGCCGCAAGAAGCAGCAGGTGGATCACCGCCTGGCGCGCGGGCGAAGCGATCGACCCCAGCGCATGCGCATACAGATATCCGCCAAACAGTACGCACTGGAAAAACAGCATCGCCGCCGTCCACACCGCAGGCCCGCCGCCAAACCAGGGCAGGATCGCCTTGCTCACCATGGGCTGAACCTGAAAGAGCAGAAACGCGCTGACAAAGATAGTGAGGCCAAACAGCATCACCATCGACAGGCGGGAAAGGGGGCGGGTGTCCGGAGTCATGGGCGGCCTTCGTTGAAATCGGCGTGCACTCTACGCCAGCAGCCAGACGCTGTCACAGTCCGGTTCCGGGCACGCCGCGCTCGTGCAGCACTCTGGCCAGTGTCATCATCGTGTCATCTGTCCGTCCCAACCTGAGCGGCCAGTCCTCCGTCTTCATGTCATTTCAGCCTCGCACCTGTTGCCGGTCTTTCAGTCCCCCTGTTTAGCCCATCATGCCGCTCCCGCCTGCTCTCACCCGGCTCCGTCTCTGGCGCGCAAAGACACCGCTATTCGCGACGGTTGCGGCACTGCTGCTTGCACTTCCCCTCGCGCCTCCCGCTCATGCAGGCGACCGGCTCGATGCTGACGACATCGTCTCAGGGGTGTTCACTCGCGACCTCGCGCGTGCGCTTCCTGCAGGCCTCGCACTCCAGATCGGATCGACCCTCGATGCGCTCACCAACACCCGGGGCGGGCGCGCACGCGGCACCGCGAACAGCCTGCTGACTGAGCTTCGGGCGGGCTTCGATCTCGAGCGCCTGGCCGCGCTGCCCGGGCTCTCGGCCGAAGTGCATCTGATCAACCATGCGCTCGACCGCATCAACGCCGACCGCGTGGGCGCGCTCACGGGCGTTACCAACATTGAAGCCGTGCACAGCAGCACCAAGCTTTACAGGCTATGGGCCGAGCGCACCTGGCAGGACGCCGGGCTTGCGCTTCGCGTCGGACTGTTTCCCCTCGAAGATGAGTTCTTCACCATCGAATCGGCAGCCAGCTTCATTCACCCCACCAACGGTCCGCAGGGCGACTACGCCACCACCCTGGGTGCCGCGATTTACAACCACGCCGGGTTCGGCGCACGCCTGCGCACCGAATCCCAGGACCGCAGCCGCTACCTGATGGCAGCAATTCTTGACCGGCCGCTCGAAGACACCAATTTCGTGCGAACCGACGGGTTCGCCTTTCCTCGCGCACCGGGCCTGCATCTGATGCTCGAAGCCGGCCTCACGCCGCTTGAGGCAACCGACCTGCGCGAGGCTCGCGAACGCTACGACAAGACCGCTGCAGGTCTATGGGCCTATTCAAGACGCGACGAGCACCTGAGCGCGCGCGATGCGCGCGGCGATCCCGCTCGCGCCAGAAGCTATGGCTGGTATGTGCTCCGTGAATCCACCTTCATCGCCCGTCCGGACGGATCGGGGCTGCTTGCGGGGTTCGCCAGATTGTCGGGCTCGGACGCCCGCGCATCACCCATTGCGACCTCGCTCAACACCGGCTTCCGGATGTCGGGCTGGGTTCCGGGGCGGGCTTCCGATACCAGCGCACTGATGGTGGCGCTGCACCGGATCGGTGAGCCCTGGCAACAGGCACTCGCCTCGCGGGGCAAGCGCCCATCCAACGCAGAGCACGTTCTGGAACTCAACCATAGCGTGGCGCTCACGCCGGCCCTCTCGGTCATGCCGCTTGCCCAGTGGATCAGCCGCCCCGGCGGACAGCGCGACGCGGGCACCTCGCGCGTGATTGGCGCACGGGTCGGTATCATCTACTGACTCTTCATATCGGGAGCAGGCACATGGCCGGCTGTCCCTTCGGCCACGGAGCCGATCAAGCGCCTGCGAACCACGACGCGGGCCCGTCCTCACCTCAGCCCGCAGACGAGGGCACGCAGGCTCTGGAGCCCTTGCCGGGCGGCCCGCCTGGCATGACCTACACCGATTATCTGAAGCTCGACGCGGTGCTCACTGCGCAGTCGCCTCTCTCGCCCGATCACAATGAGATGCTGTTCATCATCCAGCACCAGACGAGCGAGCTCTGGATGAAGCTGATGCTGCACGAACTCACCGCCGCGATAGACAGCATCCGGCGTGACCGTCTACCCCCAGCCTTCAAGATGCTGGCCCGCGTCTCAAAAATCATGGAGCAGATGGTGCACGCGTGGGACGTGCTCGCCACCATGACACCGCCCGAATACTCGGCGGTGCGTCCGCACCTTGCACAATCGAGCGGGTTTCAGAGCTGGCAATACCGCTGCATCGAATTTGCAATGGGCAATAAAAACGCCGGCATGGTGCGCGTGCATGAGCATCGCCCCGACCTGCACGCGATCGTCGCCCAGGCGCACCGCTCGCCCTCGCTCTACGACGAAAGCCTGCGGCTGCTTGCACGGCGCGGCATCGCGGTGCCAGGCGCCCACTGTGATCGCGACTGGCGCGAACCCTATCGCGCAAGCCCCGAAGTGGAGGCCGCCTGGCTCGAGGTCTACCGCAACCCCGAAGCGCACTGGGATCTCTATCAGCTGGGCGAAGAGCTCGCCGATCTCGAGGATGCCTTCCGCCTGTGGCGTTTCCGGCATCTCACCACGGTTGAGCGGGTAATCGGCTTCAAGCGCGGCACCGGCGGCACAGCGGGCGTGGGCTATCTGCGCAGAATGCTCGACACCGTGCTCTTTCCCGAGATCTGGTCGTTGCGCACGAGGCTCTGAATCGGCCCGGGCGCCCACGACCGGCCGCGCCGCCCATGTAGCAGGCGGGCCTGGGTCGCCCCCCTAGGTGCCGATCACACCGCCATCGCGCCGGCGGATCACCACGGTCGCCGAGCGCGGTCGGCCCTCGGCCGCAAAATCCGGCCAGTTTGAATACCGTCTGGGTCGCGTCGGGTCGCTTCGTTCCCCGGGCGACTCACCCGGATGCTGAATGTTCACAAACAGGGTGCGGCCATCGGGTGTAAACGCTGCACCGGTCACCTCGCAATTGACCGGGCCGGTGAGAAACCGCAGAAACCGGCCACTCTGCGCGTCAAAGGCCAGCATCTGGTTTGCGCCGATCCGCGCGAGCTCGCCCTTGTGCATTTCGGTGGCCGAGACATCGGTCTGAACCCACAGAATGCCCATCGGCCCAAAGGCAATTCCGTCAGGGCAGGCAAACAGGTCGCCCGAGATGTTGCCGCGCGCGGCCGCTCGCTCGTTGGCCGGATCGCCGGCCAGCACCAGGTGCTCCCACTCGAACTGCTCGCCATCGAAATCATGGCGCTCGCGCCAGCGGATGATCTGCCCCATCACGTTGCGCTCTCGCGGGTTGGCCGCGTCCACGCCAGGCTGGCCCGACGTGCCTCGGGCACTGTTGTTGGTGAGCGTGCAGCACACCCAGCGATCGATCGGATCGATCGCCACCCATTCGGGTCTATCCATGCGGGTGGCGCCCACCGCATCCGAGGCCTGCCGCGCCTTGATCAGCACCTCGGCCTGATCCGCAAAACCATTCGCTGCGGTAAGCGGACCCTCACCGTGCACCAGCGGTATCCAGCGGCCGGTACCGTTGGTATCAAAGCGCGCGACATAAAGCGTGCCGTGATCAAGCAGATCATGGTTGGCGCGCGCCGCCGACACCCCCGGCGAGGCCTTGCGAATCACATCCCGACTTACGAACCGATAGAGATATTCGAAGCGCGCATCCTCGCCCGAATACACCACCGCGCGGCCCTCCCGCGTGACCGCGACCCAGGCGCCCTCGTGCGCAGCCCGACCGAGCGCCGTGCGCTTGACCGGCGTTGAGGTGGGGTCCAGCGGATCGAGTTCCACCACCCAGCCAAAGCGGTTGGGCTCATTCGGATGCCGCTCGGCATTGAAGCGCTCATCGAACTCCGCCCACCGATAGCCGCTCTTCTCGCGCAAACCCCAGCGACGCTGGTGCGCCGAGGGCGAGCGCCCGGCATCGAAATACACCGCGAAATTCTCCTCGCCCGACAGATAGGTGCCCCACGGGGTCATGCCGGCTGCGCAGTTGTTGAGCGTACCGAGCACCCGCATGCCCGACGGATCAGCGGCGGTGCGCATCATGGGGTGGCCGGCCGCCGGCCCGCCGATTGCAAAGGGCGTTGCCAGGGTGACGCGCCGCGCATAGGGCGAGGGCCGCACCACGCGCCAGCTGCCATCGGCAAGACGCTCAACCTCAATCACCGACAACCCATGCGCGGCCTGGCTCTTCTTCACCTTCTCGGCCGACCAGTTGGCCATCCCGTCCGGGTGCAGCAGTCCATCGTCGGTGTACTCGTGATTCATGGCGAGCACACCGCGCCCGCTCTGCCCGTCGCGCGAGAAAAAATGCAGTCCGTCGTGATGCATGCCGAGCTGCACCGCCTGGTCGGCCGCCGGATTGGAGGCATCGCCGCGAAAGGCCGGCATCTGCCCCGCGATTCCCACCGGCTCCCCCCAGGGCGCAATCACCTGAGCGACATAGCCCTCGGGCACCACCAGTCTGTCCCCGGCGCCCGGTGCGATCGGTGTGAAACCGGGGCGGCCTCGCACCGTGGCGGGACGCTCGCCCGCCGGCACGCTCGCGCACCCGCCGGCCAGCTGCGCAAACAGGAGCCCCGCCCCGCCCGCCCCCAGCACGCGCCGTCGCGCCGGGTCAGAAACCTGGTGAAGATCCGGATTGCCCGACCGGTTGCTGTCTTCCATCTCGGTGAAATCCTTGGCCATGTCAGGCTCTCCTCTGCTTTCGGGGTGGCACGAGTATCGCGGGAGCGCGGGCGGGGTGACGCACCTCAGTCACGCCCGTTCGTTGTTCGGCTCGATCATGAGCTCACCGCTTCGGCCCGGCACCTCGCCCCAGGCGAACGCCTTCACCGGCAGGCGTGCCGTGGCCAGCGTCCGGGCAATCGTGGCCACCGGCACCAGCGTATGGCCCTGGGCAATCCAGCCATCGATCAGCCGCTCGAAGGCGGGCGCGAGAAGCGCCCCTTCGAGCTCTGCGTGCAGCGTGAACACCTGATCGGTGTCCCCGACGGTGCGGGCCAGAAGCGCCTGCTCCACATTGTCTTCATCGATGCCGTCGATGCCTATGAGTTCATCGAAGGTGGGGAGCGTGGTGGGAAGCTGTACATGCGCGCAGGTCCGGCCATTGATCGCCAGCCGGTAGGGCGCATGCCCGCGGCCATCCGATGCATGGCTCATGCCCCAGTCATCGATTTGCGACAGCGCATGGGCGTTGATCTGCCAGCCGGCCGCGCCATGGGTGGCGGGCGGAACGCCGAACACCTCACAGAATCGGTGGTAGCCACGCGCCATCTGTGCGCGCGTCCATGACTCATCCCGCGCACGAACGTTGTCCTGCCAGTAGACATGATCCCAGGCATGCAGCCCACACTCATGACCCTCGGCCAGGCATTGCCGCATGGGCCCCGCGCCATGCCGCCCGATATCGGGACCCGGCATCAGCACGCCATAGGCAAGCGTGCGAAGCCCGTAGTGACGAACCACCGAAGTGCGCGAGACCTTGGAGAGAAAGCCGCGCCGAAACACACGCCGCAGCGCCCAGCCGGTGTGGTCGGGGCCGACACTGAAGAGGAACGTGGCCTGTACGCGGCGCTGCGCAAACAGGGCGAGCAGCCGCGGTACGCCCTCAAGCGTGCCACGCAGCGTATCAACATCCACCTTGAGCGCAATTCGGGCCATGCCGTCGCACCTTCCCGCGAACTCGCCTCAACTGGCCTTGTCGAGCAGGGCCCGCGCCTCCACCACCTTGCCGCGGTAGTACTCGAAGATGCGGCGAAGCGATGCCTCCATCGCCACCTTGGGCGCCCAGCCCAGCGCCGTCATGGTGTCATCGATACGCGGTCGCCGGGTCTGCACATCCTGGTAGCCCGCGCCATAGAAAGTACCCGACGAGGTATCGACCAGCGTGGTGCGCCGGGCCCACTCGGCATACTCGGGATAGTCGGCCGCGATTCTCAGCATCATCTCGGCGAGTTCGCGCACCGAGTAATCGTTATCGGGGTTGCCCACATTGAAGATGCGGCCGCTCGCCGCGCCACCCTGGTTGTCGATGATCCGCATGAGCGCATCAACCCCATCGGACACATCGGCGAAGGCACGCCGCTGCGCGCCACCGTCGACCAGCTGTATGGGCTCGCCCCGCACGATTTGCCCCAGGAACTGGGTGACCACGCGCGAACTGCCCTCCTTGCTTTCAAAGAGCGAATCGAGCCCCGGGCCGATCCAGTTGAAGGGCCGAAAGAGCGTGTAGGTGAGACCCTGCTCCTGGCCGTAGGCATGAATCACACGGTCCATCAGCTGCTTGCTGCAGGCATAAATCCAGCGCGGCTTGTTGATCGGGCCATATACCAGGTTCGAGCGCTCGGCATCGAACTCGGCATCGGCACTCATGCCGTACACCTCGGAGGTGGAGGGGAAGACCAGATGCTTGCGGTACTTGACCGCGGCGCGAACAATCGGAAGATTGGCCTCGAAATCGAGCTCGAACACGCGCAGCGGTTCACGCACATACGTGGCTGGCGTGGCAATGGCCACCAGCGGCAGAATCACATCACACTTCCTCACGTGATACTCGATCCACTCGCGGTTGATCGTGATGTCACCCTCGAAGAAATGCATGCGCGGATGACTCACCAGATCACCCAGGCGATGATCCGACATGTCCATGCCGTACACATGCCAGTCGGTGCTGGAAAGAATGCGCTCGGTGAGGTGATGCCCGATGAAGCCGTTTACACCGAGGATGAGGATTTTTTTCATGAAGAGGTTCCGGAGGAATTGAGCCAGCGGGCAAGCGTGGCCGCGTCGACGCTGCGCCCGCTCTCAAGCAGCAATCGGATATCAATCAGACCATCGTCACCGCATACGCCCAGGATACGGTCACCGTCCACCATCAGGCCGGGCGCGCGCGCGGATGACGCCTCGCGGACCGGCAGCCGCCGCGCCTCGGCCACCACCAGGCGCCGACCGGCGCACTCGGTCAGGGCGCCCGGATAAGGCGGGGCCACCGCGCGTATCAGGTTGTAGACCTCGGCGGCGGGTCGGGTCCAGTCTATCCTGCCGTCTTCAGGCTTTCGCCCGCCGAAATAGCTGCCCTGCGACAAATCGTTGGGCAACTCGGGCGCGCGGCCCGCCACAATCGCAGGAAGGCTTCGCCAGAGTACGATCTCGGCCGCCACGCACACCTTGTCAAAGACCTGGCGCGCCGTGTCATCCGGCAGGATGGGCACCGCACACTGGTCGACGATGGTGCCCGCGTCAGGCTTGGCCACCATGCGGTGAAGCGTTGCGCCGGTTTCGGTCGCCCCCTTGAGCACCGCCCAGTTGGTGGGTGCGCGACCCCGAAACCGGGGTAGCAGCGACCCGTGCATGTTGAAGGCGCCAAGGCGCGCGCACGCCAGCATCGCGGCGGGCAGCATCGAGCGGAAATAAAACGAGAAGATCAGATCAGGCCCGGCCGCCGCCACCTGCGAGAAAAGCGCCTGCGCATCCAGATCCTCAACATACACAACCGGCAAGCCCAGTTCGGCCGCCGTATCGGCCACCCGCGAGAACCAGAGCGTCTCGCCCGGGTGATCGCGATGCGTGACCACAAGCGACACCTGAACGCCGCCCGCGTGAAGCACGCGAAGGCAGCGGTCACCGACATTGGAGTAGCCGAAGACGACCGCCTTCACGGACCCGCCCTGTCTGACGGAGCCACCGCCACCGGCTCGCCGCGCGCCTCGAGCACCGCGCTTACCCGATAGCGCGGCCGCCGTCGCACCTCCTGCTGGATGCGGCCCACGTATTCGCCCATCAGCCCGATTCCAAAGAGCACGATTCCGATGAAGAAGAACTGGAGCGCAAACAGGGTGAACACGCCCTCCACCTCGGCACCCAGCATGAAACGCCGAACGAGAAGAAGCGCGAACAAGCCCCCCGCGCCCAGCGACAGTACGATGCCCGCAAGCGAGAACCACTGCAGGGGCACGATGGAAAAGCCGGTCATCAGATCAAAGTTGAGGCGCACGAGCTTGTAGAGCGAATACTTCGACTCGCCCGCAAAACGCTCCTCATGGCTCACCGTGATTTCAGTGGGGCGCGCAGCAAAGGTGTAGGCAAGTGCCGGCACGAAGGTGTTGACCTCCTGACAGGCATTCAGGGTGTCGACCAGCGCCCGGTCATAGGCGCGCAGCATGCACCCCTGATCGGTCATTTCGATTCGGGTGATGCGCTCGCGAAGGCGGTTCATCGCGCGCGACGCAATCCGCCGGAAAGCGCTGTCCTCGCGGCTACGCCGAATGGTGCCCACGTAATCGTGCCCGGCACGAATCTCGGCCACCAGCCGCGGGATTTCCTCTGGGGGGTTTTGCAGGTCGGCATCAAGCGTGATCGCGATCTTGCCACGCACATGCTCGAACCCCGCCATGATCGCCATGTGCTGGCCAAAGTTGCCGTTAAAGAGCACCACACGCGTGACATCGGGTCGGGCCCGGAACTGTTCGGCAATGAGCCTGGCCGAGGCGTCGCGACTGCCGTCGTTGACGAACACCACCTCCCAGGACTCGCCTGTGGCATCAAGTGCTGAATAAAGCCGCTCAAAGAGCCGCGGCAGCACCCGCTCCTCGTTATAGACCGGGATGATGACCGAGATCTCGGGTACGCGATTCATGAGAGTTCACCGATCACAGCGATGAGCGCCGACACCACCCGCGCGGGATCAGCGTCGGTCATCGCTGGAAAAAGCGGCAGCGTGAGAAGCGAGCGCCCCAGCCGTTCGGTATGGGGCAGCATCCCCTCTCGCCAGCCCTGGGCGCGATAAAACTTGAAGAGATGAAGCGCGGGATAGTGCACGCCCGAACCGATGCCACGCGCGCGCAGTGCCTGCATGACGGCGGCACGACCGCCGGCAATCCGGTCTACCGGCAGCTCCACCTGGAACATGTGCCAGTTGGTCAGCGCCCCGGTCGGATCGGCGGGCGGCGGGAGCCCCACGCCCAGCCCGGCCAGCCCGGCGCGGGCAGCCGCATCGAAATAAAGTCCGGCGAGCTCGGCCCGCCGCCGGGTGATTGACTCGAGCCGTGCGAGCTGCCCGAGGCCCACCGCCGCATGCACATCGGACAGATTGAATTTCCCGCCGGGCTCCTCGACCTCCATGCCATCCGGACCGGTGCGAATCACGCCTTGCAGCCTGAGGCGCTCGGCGCGCAACGCCTCGTCCTCCGTGTTCAGGACCAGGCAGCCGCCTTCGACCGAGTTGATGTTCTTGTTGGCATGAAAGCTGAAGCTCACCAGATCGCCGATTGCGCCGATCCGGCTTCCCCGCCAGCGTGAATCGATTGCCTGCGCTGCATCTTCGATCACGCGCAGGCTGTGCTGTCCGGCAATCGAATACAGCCTGTCCATGTCCACCGGCAGGCCGGCCAGATACACCGGGATGATGGCGCGCGTGCGCGGGGTGATGGCTGCCTCGACGGCTTCGAGACTGATGTTGCGGGTGACCGGATCCACATCGACGAACACCGGGCGCGCGCCGACCGCGCCAATCACGTTGGCGGTTGCCACCCAGGTGAGCGCGGTGGTGATCACTTCGTCGCCCGGACCCAGCCTCGCCACGCGCAGCGCCACCTCCATGGTGGAGGTGCCGTTCGCAAACGCGCGCACCGGTCGGCCTCCGAACAGGGCCGAGAGCTGCGCCTCAAAGGCCTGCATTCTGGGCCCCGAGGTGATCCAGCCGCTCGCCAGCACCTCGCCCACCGCGGCGATGGTGGCCGCATCGATGTCGGGGCGGGTAAACGGAAGAAAGGTCGAGTCAGTCATGGAATCAGCTTCGGGAAATGAGCCAGACACCAGCAAGAATCAGAACGATACCGCCCCATCGCGTGGCATTGAGCACCTCGCCGAACAGCCACCATGCAAGCACCGCATTCACCACATAGCCGAGCGACAGAAGCGGATAGGCAACCGACACATCCACTCGCGACAGACCGATGATCCAGACCCCGACGCTCACGACATAACAGGTGAGGCCAGCAAGAATCGGCCACTGCGAGATCACGCGCAGGAACACCGCCGGCAACTCGCTCAGACCCGGGCTCAGCGCCCCCAGGGGCGCCACGCCCGCCTTGAGCAGCAGTTGCGCACCGGCGTTCAGCATGACGCCGGTGAGGATCAGCACAAACGTGTTCAGGGTCATGGTGACGCGCGCGCGGCAAAGTTGGCGACGACCACGCGTCGCGTATCGCGCGCCACCTCGGTCATGGGCAGACCCTGGGCGCGCAGTTCATTGAAGGTGACCGGCGCCATGATGGCAAGCGCCCGGGGCCCATGCTGCCAGCGATCGACAAACTGCGCCAGCGACGGCAGCCACCGCTCAGGCTCCTGCGAAACCCCGAAAGCGAGCTCATCGGCGTATTCGACCATGGTGAGCCGGTGCCCGAGGTAAAAGGGCAGTGTGTGATCGAGTCGGCGCACGCCATAGAGCGGCATGTCGGGCTCGAGCACCGCGCGCACCGCGGGCACCAGCGCCACGCCCGAGGCACTGCGCCCTACGGTGTCATGACCGACGATGCCCACGGTGGTGGCAAGAAGCCACCCCATTGCATAGACGCCCACCGCGGTAGGGCGCTGCCCGCGGCGCACAAGCCAGAGCGATGCCATGGTGGCCACCAGCACCGCGACCGCCGCCACCGCCAGCCAGCCTGCGTACTGGGCAAAGAGCGGCTGCGGCGTAATGTCCGAGCCCAGACGCCCGACCAGCGGCGTGAACGCCGCCAGCGCCAAACCCACCGCGAGCATCGCCCACAGGTGGCGCGCAAGATTTCGATCGGTCGCGCGTTCGAGCGCAAGCGCCCCCAGCACCGCCAGTGCAGGCATTACCGGCAGGATGTAGCCGGGAAGCTTGGATCCCGAGGCGCTGAAGAACACGAAGATTGCGAGCACCCAGGTGGCGAGCAGTCGCTCGGGCTGAAAGACCGAGGGGGTGCTCGGTGCCACGCGCACCCGCCGAATCAGCCCCCACCAGAGACCGGACCAGGGGAGAAATCCGGCCACCATGAGCGGAATGAAAAACCACCAGGGCTCGTGGCGCTGATGCACGGTCGAGGTGTAGCGCTGAAAGTGCTCGTGGATGAAGAAGAAGTGCGCGAACTCCGGATTGCGCGCCATCACCAGTGCAAACCACGGCACCGTCACCGCGGCAAACACCAGCAGGCCCAGGCCGATGTGCATCCGCTTCCATAGCGCCCAGTCCCGGCTCCAGAGGGTATAGACCACCAGCACCAGCCCGGGCAGGACCAGCCCCATCAGGCCCTTGGTGAGCACGGCCACACCCATCGCAGCCCAGACCGCCAGCATCCAGCGACGGCGCGACCGCACATCGGCCTGCGGATGCTGTGCCATCAGAAAACAGCCGAGCGCAAGGTTGAGCGCCGCCGACACGCCGATATCAAGCGAATTGAAGTGCGAACCGAGATTCCAGAGCGGCATCGCAAGCAGCACCCAGCCGCTCGCAATGCCCGCCGCGCGCCCCCACCAGCGGGCAGCCGCCACCATCATGATGCCGACAGCGAGGAGCCCACTCACGGCGCCCCAAAGCCGCGCCTGCCAGGCGCCCACGCCAAACCCCTCGAAGGCCAGCGCGCTCATCCAGAGGTGAAAGGGCGGCTTTTCGAAATATTTGAGACCGTTGTAGCGGATCGTGACCCAGTCGCCGGTGGCCGCCATTTCGCGGGCCATCTGCGCATAGCGACCCTCGTCCGAGGGCATGAGGTCGCGCATGCCCAGCGTCCCCAGCCAGAGCGCGAGCACAAGAACAAGCGCCAGCGCCGCAAGCGAATTGACTCCCGGCTGGGCACGCGAGGAATCAGCGGGCGAGCGAAGCGCGCTCAACGGTCGCCCGCCCCGCAAAAACCCCTGGAAAAATCAATCATCACTGTCGGCTGCGACCCTGGTGGCTGCCTGATGCGCATCGGTCGACGCGCGAGCCGCGAGGATACCAATGCCAGAGCATGGCAGCGCCCGCGTGCAGGAAGCGATAATGGCCGGATGAAGACACAGGTCGATCATCTGGTGGTGCTTGCCGCGTCGCTCGACGATGGCGAGCGCTGGTGCGAGCGCGTACTGGGGCTGCGCCCCGACGCGGGTGGCCGCCACGCGCTCATGGGCACCCACAATCGGCTGCTTAAAATCGCCTCCCTCGCCTACCCCAGCGCCTACCTCGAAATCATTGCGATCGAACCCGGCGCAGTACCCACGCGGGGAGCTGGCACCCGACGCTGGTTCGATATGGACGATCCGCGCCTTGCGCAAAGCGTGGCCCAGGACGGACCCAGGCTGATTCACTGGGTGGCGCGCACCCAGAACATCGACCGAGCCCGCGCAGGCTGGCTCGCGCTGGGGCTTGATCGGGGGCCTGCGCTGGCCGCCGAACGGATGTCGCCACAAGGGCTTCTTTCCTGGCGCATCACCGTCCGTGACGACGGCGCCCGGCTCCTCGAGGGTTGTCTTCCCACCCTCATCGAATGGGGTTCGCGGCATCCGGGCGACACCATGCCCGAGCGCGGTCTCAGTCTGACCGGACTTCGCGTCCATCACCCAGAGCCCGCGCGGCTGGAAGCAGCCTGGCGGGCCGCAGCGCTGTCCGGGGTTGCCATTGAATCGGGCCCGGCCGCCATCGAGGCCACGATCCAGACACCGCGCGGTGAGGTGGTGCTGTCCAGCCGCCGGTAGCGGGGCTGCTCCCGCCTCTCAATAGCCCGCCACCGCGCCATCCGAGCGCGGATCAAAGCCGCCCTCCATCACCCCATTCGGATGGCGAATCAGCATGCCTGCATGACCAACCGCCTCATCCCAGGCGCCAATGGTCTCGACCTCATGCCCCCAGGCGCGCAACTGCGCCACCACGGCCGGGTCAAACCGCGACTCGAGCTTGAGCGAGTCGCTCGCCTTGCCCCAGGTACGACCCAGCAGCCAGCGTGGCCGCGCGATCGCCTGCTGCGGCGTGTCGCCGAAGTGGCGCATGCGCGAAAAAATGGTTGCCTGGGTTTGTGGCTGACCATCGCCACCCATCGTGCCATAGGCAACCAGTCGGCCATCTTCAAGTTGCGCAAGCGCCGGGTTGAGCGTGTGGAAGGGCTTCTTGCCGGGCTCCAGGGTATTGATATGAGCGGGGTCGAGCGAAAAGCTCGCGCCCCGGTTCTGCCAGTTCACACCCGAGTCGGCCAGCACCACGCCGCTTCCGAACTCGTGATAAATGCTCTGGATGAACGACACGGCAATACCCTGCGCGTCGATCACGCCCATCCAGATGGTGTCGCCCGGCTCGGTTCGCCGGCCCCAGGGTGCCGCCCGGGTCGGATCAAACGGAGCAACCAGCGCATCGAGCCTCGCGGGGCTCAACAGCTCCCGGGCATCAAGCTTCATGAAGGCGGGGTCGGTCACATGGGCGTCGCGAACCCGGAACGCGAGTTTGGTCGCCTCGACCTGCGCGTGGATGAAGGCCGCGCCTTCGGGGCCAGTGAGCGCATCCGCCCCAGGCGCCATCCAGTTGCTGCGCGCGCCCATCCGCTCCATCAGGCCCAGGATCATGAGCGAGACCACGCCCTGCGAGGGGGGCACCATGTTGAAGAGCGCCGCCCGATGAGCGGTGAGCGCCAGCGGATCCACCAGCCGGGCCCGATGCGCATGGAGATCGGCGAGCGCGAGGGGGCTCCCGACCGCGGCCAGTTCGGCCGCCATCTGCCGGGCGAGCGCGCCCCGGTAAAACGTGTCGGTACCGTCGCGGGCGATGCGGGAAAGCGTGTGCGCAAGCCTGGGCTGACGAAAGAGGGCACCGCGCGCGGGCGCTGCGCCATCCACCAGAAAGGTTTCGGAAAACCCCGGAGTACCAATGATTTCGGCTTTCTTCGCGTCAGTGAGTGCATGCTGACTCTGGGTGACCGGGGCGCCTTCACGGGCCAGAAAGACCGCGTCCTCCAGAAGGCGGGAAAGCGGCAATCGGCCGCCCAGCGCCTGCTGCGAGAGTTGCTGCGCCGCCCCCCAGCCCGACACCGTGCCGGCCACCGTGAGCGCGGCCAGGCCGCCCCGAAACGGGATGGTGGTGCCTCGCCCGGCGCCTGACGCGTTCGCGGACCCCGTCGAGCCTTGCGGCGCGATGCCCTGCCGGGCGTACCAATCGCGTGTCGCGGCGCGGGCACTCGCGCCGCTCGCATCGATTCCCCCCGGCACGCCCGATGGGCCGCTGATCACCCAGAAGCCATCGCCCCCGATGGCATTCATGTGCGGATAGACCACCGCGATGGTGGCGGCGGCGGCGATCATGGCCTCCAGCGCATTGCCGCCTTCGCGCAGAACCGCGAGCGCCGACTGCGCGGCGAGACTATGGGGGGCGACCGCGATCCCGCGGCGGGCAAAGGTCGATTGCATCGGAGCGTCCTGATGGCGGGTGGAGAACCATCCCTGGCGAGCCTCGCCCGCGGGGGATAAGGTCGCGATGATAGAGGTCGGCCGGCCCAGGCGGCCGTTTACTGGACCGGGTTGCTGGCTTCCCAGGCGGCGCGCAGCTTTGCGACCGCCGTTCCCGGCGTATCCCAGACCGGCACCGGGCAGGCGCGCCTCGCCGCCTCAAGCGCACGCGCCATTGAAAACTGTCCGAGGGCGAGCGCCTGGTAGCGGCCCGCAAGCCTCACGCACTGATCGACCACCTTACTATCATGATCGGGGGCACCAAACGCATCGGGCACCAGGATGAAATCAACCAGCGGCTCGGCCTTCGCGGCTGACGCCTGCGCCTCGAGTTCTGCGCGCAAGGCCTCAAGCGAAGCCGGGAACGTGACCAGGACCGCGGTCCTTCCCTGGGTTGCAAGCAGGCGATCAAACAAGGCCTCGTTCGGCGTCAGCACCGGAAACGGCTGCGCCCGCTGAACCCGTCCAATTGCCCGGGCAAACGCCGAGCAGGTGAAGAGAAGCGCATCCGCCCGCATGCGCGCCGCATACTCGCCCAGGTGATCAAACCGGCCCAAGATCTCGGGATGCGCGGGACCCAGTCTCGCGCCGTCGGTGGAGAGCGACTCATCGAGCACATGGATGGGTTTGACCTGCGGCCAGCCCGCCCGAAACGCCTCGTCCGCTGGCGCCATTGACACCTGTCCGGCACTGACCAGCACGATCCGGGGCGGCGCCTTCCCTGCGGAATCGGGGCCGTTCATTCGGGTCGGATGCCCGCGTCTTTCACGACCTTTACCGCGCGCGTCATTTCCTCTCGCAGAAGCGTGGCCAGCGCCTCGGGCCCGCCTATCATGGGGTCAAAGCCGTTGGCCTGGATTCGCCGCGCCGCCTCGGGCTGCGCGAGCACAGTCTGGATTTCGCGATCGAGGCGGGCAATGATCTCGCGTGGAACGCCGGCAGGCGCAAACACTGCCACCCATGCCGAGTACTCAAAGCCGGCAAGCCCGGACTCGGCCACCGTGGCAAGCTCAGGTGCCTCGTTCAACCGAGACGGGCTGGTGACGCCCAGCGACCTCAGCCGCCCGCCCCGGATGTGGGCGAGCGAGGTCCCCACCGGCTCGCACACAAACTGGATCTGCCCGGCGATCAGGTCAGACAGCGCCTGAGGCGAACTCTTGTAATTGACCATGGCGAGGTTCACACCGGCCCGGCTCTTGAACATCTCGGCACAGATCTTGGAGCCACTGGTTGCCGTACCGTAGAACAACTGCCCGGGTCGGGCGCGCGCATGGGCAATGAACTCGGTCAGGGTCTGGGCGGGAACCGACGGATGAATCACCAGAATATTGAAAGCGTTCTTGAACGCCATGGACACCGGCGAAAAATCAGCCACCGGATCAAAGGGCAGTTTCGCGCGAAGGCTGTAGTTGGCCGCCAGCGTGGTGCTCGAGCCCAGTACCAGCGTGTAGCCGTCAGGCGCCGATTTGGCCGCGGCGTCTACGCCTATGATGCCCTCTGCGCCGGGGCGGTTCTCGACCACCACCGACTGCCCGAGCCGCTCGGACAGCTTTTCAGCCAGCACCCGGGCATTGAGGTCAGAGGCGCCGCCTGCGCCAAGCGGGACGATGAGCTTCAAGGGGCGGGAGGGATAGCTCTGGGCGTTCGCGGGCATCGCCGTCAGCGCCGCCATCACCAACATCGCACCCCCCACCAGCTGTCGCAGAAAAGCAGGATCTGATCGCATTGAATCCTCCGTGATGGGCGTCAATCACGCGCCCGACGCGCTCCTCACGCTACGCGTGCTGCCAGTCCGGCGCCAAGAACCGGTGCAATCGATGAAACGTCGCGACCCTCGGCGCCACGTGCGCCGTCCACCGCCTACTTCCCGATACAAAACCGCGAGAAGATCTCACCCAGCAGCGCGTCCGCGCTCATCTCGCCGGTGATTTCCCCGAGCGCCTGCTGGGCAAGCCGTAGCTCCTCGGCCAGCAGTTCAAGCGCCGCGTTGCCCTGCGCAAGACAGGTCTGCGCCGTCGCGAGCGCTGCATCGGCCCGCCCCAGCGCCTGCAGGTGCCTCTCTCGTGCAATAAAGGTCGACTCCGAACCCGGCTCGCCACCTGCAATCTCAAGAAGCCGCGCACGCAGCCGGTTGATGCCCGCGCCGGTGGTGGCCGAGATCCAGATCGCATCGGCACTGTCCTCGGGCGTTGCCCCGGCCATGCCTTGAGAAAGCAGATCGCTCTTGTTGCACACCACGAGCCTCGGCACACCCGGACCGAGTGCGGCGGCAAGCGCCTGCGAGATACCCCCCCTATCACTGCCTGCCGAGCCCGGCGCCAGGCCCCCGGTCACCGCCTCCCGGGCATCGACCAGGTGCAGCACGCAGTCGGCCTCCCGCACCGCGTCCCAGGTCCGGGCAATGCCCAGCCGCTCGACCGGATCCTCGGTCTCGCGCAGTCCCGCGGTATCCACCACCCGAACCGCCACGCCCTCGATCTGAATCGACTGGGTGATCCGGTCCCGGGTGGTCCCGGCAATCGGCGTGACGATCGCAAGCTCAGCTCCGGCCAGCGCGTTGAGAAGCGAGCTCTTGCCAACATTGGGTTCACCCACCAGCACGACCGTGAGCCCATCCCGAAGGAGTGCCCCCTGGCGGGCCGACGCGAGCACGCCGGCAAGCGTTTCACGACATTGGCGAAGCCGCCCCGCCGCGTCCGCAGACTCGAGGAAGTCGAGTTCCTCTTCAGGAAAATCGAGGGTGGCCTCCACCAGCATCCGAAGTTCGGTGAGCTCGGCAAGCAGCGCCTCGATCTGCCGTGAGAACGCGCCCGACAGCGAGCGCGCCGCCGATCGCGCGGCCCGTTCGGTACTGGCATCGATCAGATCGGCGACCGCTTCAGCCTGCGCCAGATCGAGCTTGTCGTTCTCAAAGGCGCGCGCGGTGAATTCCCCCGGTTCTGCGAGCCGGACGCCAAACTCCGCACCCGCCTCAAGCACCCGCCGCAGAAGGAGCTGCATCACCACCGCTCCGCCGTGGCCCTGAAGCTCGAGCACGTCTTCACCCGTATAGGAGTGCGGCGCCGGAAAGTAAAGGGCAAGACCATGATCGATCGCCTCACCCGCACTGTCGAGAAACGGCGTGTAGGTGGCCACCCGGGGGACAAGTGCTCGCCCTGTGATGGCCTGCGCGAGCCCGGCCGCGCCCGCGCCCGAGACCCGCACCACGCCGATGGCGCCCCGCCCGCTGGCCGTGGCAATGGCCGCAATCGGGCGCGAGTCGTTCACCGACGCCCCGCCCCGGGCCTCGCGCGCAGCCTTAACCGGCTTTCTTCGCGCCTTCGATGCTGCGGGTAATCAGCCACTGCTGAATGATCGAGTAGATGTTGTTCACCAGCCAGTAGAGCACCAGTCCGGCGGGGAAGAAAAAGAACATCACCGAGAAGATCAGCGGCATGAACATCATGAGCTTGGCCTGCACCGGATCGGGCGGTGTCGGGTTGAGCTTGGTCTGAATGAACATCGTGATGGCCATCAGGATGGGCAGCAGACCAATGGGCATGTCCAGGCCAGGGATGGTGCCAAACAGCGTGTCAGGTGCAGCCAGATCCTGGATCCAGCCAATCCAGGGCGCATCCCGCATTTCAACCGACGACAACAGCACCCAGTAGAGCGCAATGAACACCGGAATCTGCACCACGATAGGCAGGCAACCCCCCAGAGGATTGATCTTTTCGGTTTTGTAGAGCTCCATCATCGCCTGATTGAGCCGCACGCGGTCTTCACCATAGCGCTCGCGAAGCGCCATCAGCCTGGGCGTGACCGCCTTCATGCGAGCCATGGAACGATAGCTCGCTGCCTGGAGCGGATAAAACAGGGTCTTGATCACGATGGTGAGGAGCACAATCGCCCAGCCCCAATTGCCGATCAGCCCGTGAAGCTTCTCGAGCAGCCAGAAGATCGGCTTGGCGATGACCGTCAGAAAACCATAGTCAACCGCCAGATCAAGACCCGGCGCAATGCTCTCGAGCATGTGCTGGTCCTGAGGCCCTGCGAGCAGGCGCGACGACACGGTGGTGGAAGCCCCGGGCGCGATCTCGCCCAAGCCCATCTTCGCGCCCACCGAATACAGCTTGGTGTCGACCTTTCGCGTGTAGTACTCGCGGGCGAGTTTGTCAGCCGGGATCCAGGCCGACACGAAGTAGTGCTGGATGATGCCCAGCCACCCATCATTGGCGCTGGTCGGATGCTTGGTCTTGCCCTTTTCGATGTCGGCGAAATCCACCTTCTGGAACTTGTCCTTGTCGGTGTAGATCACGGGACCCACATAGGTGCTGTAGAAGTCCGACCCCCCTGGTGGCGGGTTGGAATCGCGCGTCAGTTGCAGATACAGAACCGGCGACACGGTTTGCCCGCCCGTGTTGGTGATGCGATCGCTCACCTCGAGCACATACGATCCGCGGGAGAGCTTGAGCGTGCGCTCGAACCGCACGCCACCGCTTTCCGACACCAGCTTCACCCCAGCCGCATCACCCCCCGCACCGAGTTCGCGCGGCAAGCCCGCCTCGACAATCTGCATGGGGCTTCGATGGTTGGGAAACACCTGGCCATCGGGCGCACCAATGAGACCGCTTTGCGCAAGATAGGTGCTGTTCGGGCGCAGATCAAAGAGCAGCACGTTGCCGTTGCGGGTGACAGTGTCCCGGTGCCTGAGCAGTTCTCCTCGGCGAATCTGACCGCCCAGGGGATCGATGTCCAACGCGAGCACGTCGTTACTGAGCCGGATGGACTCGGTGCGCGCCGCGCCGGCGTCTGCAGCCCCCGGAATTTGCGCGGCCGCAGCCGATGCCGGTACCGGACCCGTGGGAATGCTGGGATCGGTGGCGGGCGTGCGCGACTGCGCTCCGCTTCCCGTCGATGCGGGTGTACCGCCGGCGGCACCCGCCGCAGGCTCTGCCTTCTGGGCCTGCGGCCCGAAGAGCGTTGGCTGCCCCTGGTGACGCTGCCAGGCGTCCCACAGGAACAGGAGCGACATGGAGAAGATGATCCAGAGAATCAGACGCTGGGTGGGCATGATCGGGAGTCGGTTGAATCTTTTGGAAACAGCGCAGCAGATCTGGCGTGATTGGCACACCGGCATCGAAGTGCCGATGGAACCTCGTCAATTCCGCTTGCGCCAAAGGGATGGCATCTTGAGAGCCGCCGGGCGATGAGCCCGATTGCATGAAGGGGCCGGTGTTCGGCGAGCGCCTGAAGCGCGTAGTCGGAGCAGGAAGGAAGAAACCGGCAGCGAGGCCCGATCATCGGACTGATGGCCGCCCGATAGATCTGAACCAGACCGCTCAGCACGCCCGCAAGGAGCGACCGGCCTGAATGACGAGGATTAAGCGTCACGCGCGGCCTACGCCCAGACTGAAGACCCGGGCTAGTTCGGCGCGCCAGACGGCTTTCCTTGCCCGTTGTGTCAAGGCGTCGAATCCGGTGGGCTGGCGCTTCAGGCGAAGGAAAAGCGCGCTTCCCGCAGCCTGCGTGCGGCGCTCCCGCAGCGATTCGCGGGCAATTCGCCTGACGGTATTTCGGTCGACCGCACGTCTGAGCACCCGCTTGGGAACTGACATCAGCAGAACCGACTCGCCCGACGAGCCGATCGGACAGCGGTGCAACCCGAACAACGGGGTGGAGACCACCGGGCGCGACCTCAGAAGCTCGCTCGCGTTGACTCGCTTGGCAGGCGCTTCAGCCCCGACCAACACCGCCTCGCCTGGCATCCATGCAGACCGTTGTTTAGACACCGAGGCGTTTGCGGCCTTTGGCGCGCCGGGCACGGATCACCGCCCGGCCACCGCGAGTCTTCATGCGCACGAGAAATCCGTGCGTGCGCTTGCGGCGGGTGACTGAGGGCTGGTAGGTGCGCTTCATCATCTATCCTTGCTCGCCCAGGCAGTCGGGCGAAAGAAAATCTATCCAATAAACTTCGAGGGAAAAGCCTTTCATTACAACGCATTACCGGGTTCCCTGTCAATTCGATCAATCGTTCGTCCAGGTCGCCTCAGGTTACAATTTAAGGTTCGCCAATTCAGGCAATACAGAACAGGCGCCGGTCCGGAGCCGGCACACACAATGCAGGATCGCTGGCTCGACTGCGTGGCACGGCTTGAATCCGAGCTCCCCGCGCAGCAATTCAAACCCTGGATCAAGCCCCTCGTGTTTCTGGGCTTCGAACCCGATTCGCAACGCTTGCGTCTCGGAGCCCCGGGTCAATTCAAGCTCAATCTGATCCGCAATCAGTTCGAATCGCGTATCCACGCCATTGCCGCTGAAGTATTCGGTTGCCCGGTCAATGTGAGCTTCGAGCTCATTCCGGCCAATGGGGTCATTCCCGCATCGGATGATTCAAGTGGCACGCTGCCTCCCACCGAGATCGCGCCGGTACGCTTGTCACCGACTGCTGCGTCCCGCTCCGACAGTGATGCCAACTCAGAGGCCAGCAACTCCCGCCTGCGCGCCGACCTGAGCTTTGACAATTTTGTTCACGGTAAAGCCAACCAGATGGCCTGGTCGGCCGCGCTCCAGGTGGTTGAGCACCCCGGAACCCAATACAACCCGCTGTTTCTTTATGGCGGCGTCGGGCTTGGAAAAACTCACCTGCTGCACGCAGCCGGCAACGCGCTTCGATTGCGGGATCCGCGAGTGCGTGTGCGTTACATCCATGCGCAAGACTATTTTGATGAAATGGTCCGCGGCATTCAGCGTAAATCACTCGCCGAGTTCAAAGCCAAGTATCAGTCACTCGATCTGCTTCTGGTCGATGACATCCAGTTCCTGGGCGGAAAAGACCGCACGCAGGAAGAATTCTTCTACACCTTCGAGGCGCTGCTTTCAGCAAGAAAACAGCTCATCCTCACCTGCGACAGCTATCCCAAAGAGCTCTCCGGCATAGAAGAGCGTCTGGTCTCACGCTTCGGCTCCGGACTGATTGTTGAAATCGAGCCACCCGAACTTGAAATGCGGGTGGCCATTCTTCTCAAGAAAGCCGAGCTCTCCAACGAAAGGCTTCCCGAGGAGGTGGCCTTCTTCATCGCACGCCATCTGCGCTCCAATGTGCGTGAACTGGAAGGGGCGCTGCTACGCGTCATTGCGTTTGCACGCTTCCGTAACAAACCCATAGGCGCCGAGCTTGCCCGCGAGGCCTTGAAAGACATCCTCGCGCTCAACCGCGCACCGGTTTCCATCGATTCGATCCAGAAAACCGTCTCCGACTTCTTCAAGATCAAAGTGGCTGACATGTACAGCAAGCGCCGACCCGCCCACATTGCCCGGGCGAGGCAGGTTGCCATGTACTTTGCCAAGGAACTCACTCAGAAGAGCTTTCCGGAAATTGGCGAGGCTTTTGGAGGCCGCGATCACACCACGGTCATGCACGCTGTCAAACGCATTGCCGAGATGCGACAGCATGATCAGGAGATGAACCGACAGCTCCATGTGCTCGAGCAAACCCTCAGAGGATGAGCAACGTGAAGCGTTCCTGTTGTGGACAACCGGCTGATAACTGCGCCAACAAGCTGCGAACAGGCTGCCCGCAATTCATGGAACAGAATGTGACCAAGTCAGCGACATTGCGGAGATCACAAAGTTGTCCCACCTGATCCCCAGCACCCGGTACAGATTGAGCGCAGCCCCAGCCAGCGCGCAAGTACCTGACCCAGAAGACCAAAGTCCAGTTTTCAACAGAGTTGTTCGTCTCTCATCTATCAACAACAGCAGTGATATCTAACAACACAGGAGCCTGAACCATGTCATTCATCCAGGCGAGCCGCGACGCGATCCTCAAGCCCCTCATGACCGTGGCGGGTATCGTCGAAAAGCGGCATACGCTGCCCATTCTTGCCAATGTGATGATGAGAAAGGACGCCGAGCGGGTGACCTTTCTGGCCTCCGACGTGGAGATCCAGATCAGCACCACTGCAGAGCTCAGTCGTACCGCTGATACCGCAGCCACCACCGTCTCTGCGCGCAAGCTGATCGACATTCTGAAAGCCCTGCCCGACAACATCGACGTCACCATTCGCGTCGATGATCGCAAGGCCACCCTGTCCGCAGGTCGAAGCCGTTTCACGCTGCAAACCATGCCGGTGGAAGACTTTCCCACCGTCAAGACCGATCACGACTGGCCGGCCGGCTTTCGCCTGCCGCAGAAGCAGCTCCGCCACCTGTTCCAGATGGTTCACTTTTCCATGGCGGTGCAGGATGTTCGCTATTACCTGAACGGGCTTCTGCTGGTCACCTCGCGCGACCGCCTGCGGGTGGTGGCAACCGACGGTCATCGGCTCGCCTACTGTGAGACTGGCATCGATGCGCGAGAGCTCGCTACCCGGGAAGTCATCATCCCGAGAAAATCCATTCTCGAGTTGCAGCGACTTCTGTCAGACACCGACGATCCGGTTGACATCGATCTCGCTGACAACCAACTCAGGCTCCGGTTTGGCGAGGTGGAGTTTGTGACCAAGTTGGTTGAAGGCAAGTTTCCCGACTATCAGCGGGTCATTCCTTCATCGCACTCCAAACGTTTCCTCATCCCACGCGAATCGCTCGCCGCCTCACTGTCTCGGGCGTCCATCCTCACCAGCGACAAGTTCCGCGGTGTCCGGCTCACGCTTGAGCCGGGTGCGCTCAAGATCCAGGCGAACAATGCCGAGCAGGAAGAAGCCCAGGAAGAGGTTGAAACCGACTACCAGGGTGAGCGCCTGGAAATTGGCTTTAACGTTGGCTATCTGCAGGATGTGCTCGCCAACCTTAAAACCGAGCAGATTCAGGCCGAGTTTGGTGATGCCAACACCAGTGCCCTGATCACCGTTCCGGGTGACAGCCAGTTCAAGTACGTCGTCATGCCCATGCGCATCTGAGAACCTATATGTCAGATAACCAATACGACTCGTCATCCATCCAGATTCTCGAAGGTCTGGAGGCGGTTCGAAAACGCCCGGGCATGTACATCGGCGACACGTCTGACGGAACCGGGCTGCACCATCTGGTTTTCGAGGTGGTTGACAACTCGATTGACGAAGCGCTGGCGGGTCACTGCGACGAAATCGTGGTCACCATTCACACCGACAACTCCATTTCGGTCATCGATAACGGACGCGGCATTCCCACCGGCATCAAGTGGGATGACAAGCACGAGCCCAAGCGCAGTGCCGCCGAAATCGTCATGACCGAACTCCATGCGGGTGGCAAGTTCGATCAGAACAGCTACAAGGTCTCGGGCGGTCTGCACGGCGTGGGCGTGTCATGCGTAAATGGCCTGTCGAAGTGGTTGCGCCTCACCATCCGTCGCGATGGCAAAGTGCACTTCATGGAGTTCCACCGCGGCATAGCGCAGGATCGGCTTCTTGAAACCGAGCAGGGAACAAGCAACTCACCGCTCAAGGTTCAGGGCGAGACGCACTTGCGTGGCACCGAAGTGCATTTTCTGGCCGATGACACCATCTTCGGCCACATCGAATATCACTACGAGATTCTCGCCAAGCGCCTGCGCGAGCTTTCGTTTCTCAATAACGGTGTGAAGATCAAGCTGGTCGATCAGCGCCAGGGCAAGGAAGAAGACTTTGCCTTCGCGGGTGGCGTGCGCGGCTTTGTCGAATACATCAACCGCACCAAGACCGTCATTCACCCCAATGTGTTTCACGTGGTCGCTTCGCGCGATACCGACGCGGGTGCATCCATCGGTGTCGAGGTCGCCATTCAGTGGAACGATGGCTATAACGAGCAGGTGCTCTGCTTTACCAACAATATTCCGCAACGCGATGGCGGCACCCACCTCACGGGGCTGCGCGCGGCCATGACGCGGGTCATCAACAAATATATTGAAGAGAGCGAACTCGCGAAAAAGGCCAAGGTTGAGACCGCGGGCGATGACATGCGTGAGGGCTTGACGTGCGTGCTGTCGGTGAAGGTGCCCGAGCCCAAGTTCAGTTCGCAGACCAAAGACAAGCTCGTGTCATCCGAGGTGCGGGCACCGGTGGAAGAGGCGGTGGCAAAAGCTCTGGAAGAATTTCTTCAGGAGCGACCCCAGGATGCCAAGATCATCTGCGGCAAGATCGTGGAGGCAGCCCGGGCCCGTGAGGCGGCCCGAAAGGCGCGCGAAATGACCCGCAGAAAAGGGGTGCTTGACGGTGTGGGGCTACCCGGAAAGCTCGCCGATTGCCAGGAAAAAGATCCGGCCAAAAGCGAGCTCTTCATTGTGGAGGGTGACTCGGCCGGCGGCTCCGCCAAGCAGGGACGCGACCGAAAATATCAGGCCATTCTCCCGCTTCGCGGCAAGGTGCTCAATGTCGAGAAGGCCCGCTTTGACAAGCTGGTGTCTTCAGAACAAATCGTCACCCTCATCACCGCGCTTGGCACCTCCATTGGTCCCGACTTTGATGTTGCAAAGCTTCGCTATCACCGCATCATCGTGATGACCGACGCTGACGTTGATGGCGCGCATATCCGAACGCTTCTTCTCACGCTTCTCTATCGCCAGATGCCCGAGCTGGTTGAGCGTGGTCATGTGTACATTGCGCAGCCCCCGCTTTACCGCATCAAGCATGGCCGTGAAGAACGCTATGTGAAAGACGACCATGAGCTCGAGCAAATCCTCCTCAAGGTGGCGCTTGAGAGCGCGGTGCTCACACCCCTGAACGGCGAACCCATTGCATCCGACGCACTGGGTGAGCTCGCGCGCCGCTATCTGGTGGCGGAGGCGGTGATCAATCGGGTCTCTCGCGTGGTTGATTCGTATGCGCTTCGCGCGGTGCTCGACGGCTGCGCTATCGACCTGGGATCGGATGAGGCAGCCGAGCAGTCGGCTGCCACCATTACCGCCTGGCTTGAACGCACCCGTGGCGCATCCACCGCCGAACTTCCTGTAGTGCGTTCAAGCTTTGATCCACGTACCGAGCGCCGTTCGCTGGTGTTTGAGCGGCGGGTACATGGCAACGTCAAGGTGTCACACTTCGATACCGATTTCATTCAGAGCATCGATTACCAGACGCTGGTGGAATGCTCCCGAACACTCGCTGGTCTTGTGAGCCCGGGTTCACAGATTCGCCGGGGCGAAGGTGAGCGGCAACGCACGCAAACCGTCGATTCCTTTGGTGCCGCCATGCGCTGGCTGCTGTCAGAAGCCGATCGTTCAGTCACCCGTCAGCGTTACAAAGGTCTGGGTGAAATGAATGCCGAGCAGCTGTGGGAAACCACGATGGATTCGCAGGTGAGGCGACTGCTGAAGGTACAGATCGAAGATGCCATCGCGGCCGATCAGATCTTCAGCACCCTGATGGGTGATGATGTCGAGCCCCGACGCGCGTTCATCGAGAAAAACGCGCTCGGCGCGCGAAACATCGACGCCTGATTACCGCCAGTTCCCGCAACCCGCGTCGCGCTATGTACACACACAGGTGCGAAGTGGCGCGCTCCGACACTTGGCTCAAGGGCGCGGGCGCAAAGCACTCAAGCGTGAATGTCGCTTGCCCTTGAGGGCCGGATCAGGTCAGGCTCTGGCGGAAGCCTGGATAGGCGAACGCGATGGCGATCTTGTCGCAGTCCCGTGCACTCACGCCCGCCGCGCGCGCGATCGCGTACCAGGAGGCTCGTACCTGCGCTTCCATCTCATCGACGAGCGCCCGCGCTTCGCCTGCAGCGAGCAGGAAGCGGGCGCTTTGCGAGAGCAGGTTTTCTGCATTCGCATACCGGCCCGCATCACCGCACTCCATCGCCAGATCGCGCCGCTCCGTACTGACCGGCACGGCAGGCGTCAGGTCATAGGCAGGCGAAAGGCTCCAGTCGGCAGCGCGCGCAAGGATCGCATGGTTGCGCGGGTGATCATCGACGTTGGAGATCAGCGCGTTGAAGCACATCCGGCGAAACAGTTCGGCGGTGCTTTGCCGGGGTTCCGCGCACACGCGCCGGAGTTCTTCAGCCAGCAGGACGTACGACCATTTGTTTCGGGATTGGTAGGTGTCCTCCGCGCGCAACAGGGTCAGGGCGCTCACCATGCGGGCGCGCCGGTAGCCTGCATCGGTCTTCTCGCGGTCGAAGCGCTTGACCAGAAGCACGTCACGCCCGGCGATTTCGACAACCCGGCTTTCCGCCGTGACAAGACGACAGGCCCTTGCAAGGGTCAGCATGGCGTGCTCGACCCGCGCGTGGTTCCAGGCGTCGTCCGGCCTGTTGAACTTTGCAATCCAGAGGCCGTCGTCGTCTTCGACCACGGCCTTGGGGCGCGCGCCTCCCATCGACGTGCCGATCACCATCAGCTTCTCGACCTGATCGTGATCAGCATCGGAAACGCCATCACCCCCGGCGGCGGGTTGATCCTCATCGGCCACGATGGCATCGGCTATCGCCTGCACCGTCGCGAGATCGAGCGTTCGGTTAAAGCTGCGCCTCGGGGCGGGTGGCGTCTGATTGAGCCCAAAGCCGAGCGCGCCCGCTCGGTCATCGGGTGAGTACAGCAGGTAGTCCATCTCACTGGGCTGCGCCTTGCCGAGATGCCGTTGGATGACTCGGCGGCCCCAGTAGTCCGGACTCGCATCGCGCAGCGCGCCAAAAACGCCGCCCATCGACGCGGTTGCATAGGTGCGCGGGGCCAGCTTCAGCTCGACAGGGTCAAGCGCCACGGCGTTGGGCCGCTCAAGGTAGCTGCGCCCGTAGACGAAGCGTCCCTCGGGGACACCTCGCCGGTCAACAGAGAGTGCGAATCGTCCCGCCGTAACGGGCTCGGTCTCTCCGGGTAGGGTGATGTAGACGAAGCACTCGCCCGGTGCTTCAGAAGTCATTGCTCAGCTCCGTCTTTGGACGGGCGCGGCCCCGCTCGCGTGCAAGTGCCAGGGTCTGTCCTTCCTGATCCCGTTCGGGCGTTGCGACACTATCGAGCTGGTCGAGCAGATCGAGCGCCCAGAGGAGGGCAGCATAGACGGCGATGCCGGTCGAGGGCTTTCCCTTCTCGGCGTCGGCCACGGCACGTGCGCCGGTGCCGATCTTTTCGGCCATGTCCTGGATAGTCAGGTTCCGCCGCAGTCGCGCGGTCCGAAGGTTGGCTCCCAGCCTCTTGAGCGTTTGCTCAACGGGATAGGGTGGGGCGGTAAGCAGCTTGTTCCGGGCGGTCATGTCCTCACCTTTGTGCGCGTGGCCTGTTCTTCCAGCAACACCATGCTCGCGACAAGAGGGTCAAGAAGTGCTCTCAAGGGCAGATTATCACAATCTAGAAGCCCTTGAGGGCCGAATTCATGGTGTTGTGCTAGACTCCCTCAGCGCTTCCGGGTTGAGCGCTGGTATGGATGCCGATGTGTGCACGCAAGATGGCGCGTAAAAGACGGTGTACATAGGCGTGTACATAACGGGGCTGTGAGCGATGGCGGACGAGACAATCTCCAACGAAGTCAAGCGCAGACGCACGTTTGCCATCATCTCCCACCCCGATGCGGGTAAAACCACGCTTACCGAAAAGCTGCTCCTGTTCGGTGGCGCGATCCAGCAGGCAGGAACGGTCAAGGCGCGAAAAAGCGCCCGTCACGCCACTTCCGACTGGATGGAAGTGGAGAAGCAGCGTGGCATCTCGGTGAGCAGTTCGGTCATGCAGTTCGAGTATGCGAACCACACGATCAACCTGCTCGATACCCCCGGTCACGAAGACTTTTCTGAAGACACCTACCGGGTGCTCACTGCGGTGGATGCCGCGGTAATGGTGATCGATGCAGCCAAGGGTGTTGAAGAACGGACCATCAAGCTCCTTGAGATCTGTCGCCTCCGAAATACGCCCATCATCACCTTCATCAACAAGCTCGACCGGGAAGTGCGCGAGCCCTTGTCGCTCATCGAAGAGGTTGAGTCGGTGCTGAAAATTGACTGCGCTCCACTCGCCTGGCCGCTTGGAATGGGTAAGCGCTTCCGGGGCGTGTTCGATCTTCGTCGCGATCAGCTGATCCGGTTTGCTGCGGGCGAGGACCGGGTGAGTGACAACGAAGAGGTGATCGCCGGCCTCGACAATCCCCGGCTTGATGCGCTTTTTCCCGAAGAGATCAAAGCGCTTCGCGATGATGTGGATCTGGTGCGGGCGGCCAGTGCGCCGTTTGAGGTGGAGCGGTTTCTTGCGGCCAGCCAGACGCCGGTGCTGTTCGGCTCGGCCATCAATAATTTTGGCGTGCGTGAAATTCTTCAGGCACTCATCGATTGGGCGCCTGCCCCGCTTGCCCGTCAGACCACGACGCGTAGCGTGAGCCCCGACGAGCCTGCACTCACCGGATTCGTGTTCAAGATCCAGGCCAATATGGATCCCCGGCACCGTGACCGTATTGCGTTCGTCCGGATCTGCTCTGGCCGATACCGTCCGGGCAGTCGGGTGGTGCATCAGCGAACCGGCCGCGAACTCAAGATTGCGCACGCCCTGTCCTTCATGGCCAATGAGCGCGTTGCAAGCGAAGAAGCCGTGGCGGGTGACATCATCGGTCTTCACAACCACGGTCAGCTGCAGATCGGTGACACCTTGAGCGAGGGCGAAAAGCTCGCCTTTCTGGGCATTCCGTATTTCGCGCCAGAGCTCTTCCGGATGGCGCGGGCGCGCGACCCCTTCAAGTCCAAGCAGCTTACCAAGGGCTTGAAGGAGCTCGGCGAAGAGGGTGCCATCCAGGTGTTCGAAAACGCGCTCGGCCATACGCTTCTCGGGGCGGTGGGGCCGCTTCAGTTCGAGATCGTGGCGCATCGTCTGCAGACCGAATACCAGGTTGATGCGGTCTACGATCCAAGCGACATTCAACTCGCCCGTTGGCTGGTGTTTCCCGATGATGCTGCGCGCAAGAAATTCGAACGCGAGCAGGCGGTGCGGCTCGCGCACGACGTCGATGCCAACCCGGTTTATCTTGCACCCAACCGATACAACCTGCAGGTAACGATGGAAGCGTGGCCATCGGTTCGCTTTCTCGCCACCCGCGAGCATGGGGAGATTCTGGGATGATCCGATCGCCCGACGATTTCGAGCCCTCGCTCGAGCTGTCGCTTCATGATGATGCGGTCGCTTATGTTTTTACAGGCGATGCGCTGGTTCTCGCTGAGCGCGAGCCACGTGCGATGCCCTGGCGGCACTACCGTGCGCTGGGCCTGGACGCCCACCGCGCGCATTCAATTGGACGCTACCAGGGCCGTGACCATGTGGCGGTGTCGATCGAGCGCGCAGGCGAGGGCGAAGGCGGTCTTCCGCCAGGCCTGCGTGCGGCGGGTCTTAGGCAGTGGTTTGGCGAACTCAACGATACCGATTTGTCGATCGCCATGCGCGCCATTCAGCTTCTTGAGTGGGACCGAACGCATCGGTTCTGCGGCGCCTGCGGCACGCGAACGGATCACATGCCGGGCGAGCGTGCCCGGCGTTGCCCTTCATGTGGCCTCTCCACCTATCCCAGAATTGCGCCCGCGATGATGGTGATGGTGACGCGCGGTCGGCAGATGCTGATGGGGCGCGGGCTGCACTTTCCTCCGGGTCGCTACAGCGCGCTGGCCGGATTCGTCGAGGCGGGCGAAACCATCGAGCAGGCGGTGGTGCGCGAGGTTCGGGAAGAGGTGGGTATTGAGATTCGCGACCTGCGCTATTTCGGAAGCCAGAGCTGGCCGTTTCCGCATTCGCTCATGATCGCCTTTCGGGCAGAGTGGGCGGGCGGCGAGATTCGTATCGATCCCAAGGAACTGGCGGATGCGCAGTGGTTCGATCCCGAGGCGCTTCCAGGTATACCGCCCAGGCTCAGCATTGCGCGCGCGCTCATTGACGCAACGCTCGCCGAACTTTCCGGCTCGTCGCGAGGCTAGGCGGCTCGACCGCGATCGCGGGTAGCGAACTGCCCGCGTGGTCAAAAATGGCCCGCACACAGGGGTGTGTGGTTCGGCGCTGAACCGAGATGGCGAAGAACTCCTGCCGAACTTCGTCGGTGGCCCCGACGAGACGAACCGAGTACTGCTCGGCGATTTCATCGGCTAGCGCAGCAGGCGAAGAAAACACACCCAGGCCCGCACGACCAAAGGCTTTCATGAGCGCCGCGTCATCAAACTCGGCGACCAGTTCGGGGGTGAGGTGGTGCCGCTCAAACCATCGCACCAGCCTTCCGTAGAGCGCGGTGTCCTGCCCTGGCATCAGCATCGGCATCCGGTGTAGACAGGCAGGAAAATCATCGGTCAGGCGCTCGGCGAGCGCGGGTGCGGCGAGAAAGCAGAGACCGGTTTCGCCCAGACGGTGGTTGAATGCGCGCACGCCCGTACCGGGCGGCGTCGGCGTGTCAGCAATCACCATGTCCAGTCGGTGAACCGCCAACTCGGCGAGCAGGCCCTCCAGTTTCCATTCGCGCGCGGTGAGGTGCACGGGCTTACCGATGTGCATGGCGGGCTCGATCAGGCGGTAGGCCACCGCCTTGGGTACCACGTCGGCCACGCCAATCCGGAAATGAACCGATTGTGATCCGGCGCTACCGCGCAGCACGGCTTCGGCCTCCGCTCCCAGCGAAAAAATCCGCTCGGCGTAATCGAAGGCCACCTGCCCGGTCTCGGTCAGCTCGAGGCGGCGGCCGCGCCGTTCGAAGAGCTGCGCACCCAGTGAGGCTTCGAGCTCGTGCAGCTGCTCGCTGATGGTCTGCGGGGTGACATGGGCTTCGTCGCTTGCGCGTGCCAGCCCGCCCGCACGAGCAACCCGCCAGAAATATTGCAGATGCTTGTAGTTAATCATTCGGAAAAACCGATCACTATGCGAGGAACAAACGAATATACCGAAATTTATGTCATCGGTACGCTTCTTCCTGTCACGACTTTTCCGTCAGGAGGTTCCCATGAAAGTTTCGACGAAGGCCCGGATTGCCACTGCAGCGCTGGTCGAGTTGGGCATGCACCGGGCAACCCATCCGGCGCGGCTTGCCGATATCGCTTCGCGACTCGATGTGTCGCTCTCGCATCTGGAGCACCTGTTTGCGCTGCTGCGGCGGCACGAGCTCGTGGAAGGTTTTCGCGGACCCGGTGGTGGCTATGTTCTGGCGCGTGCCGCGCGCGACATCAGCGTGGGTGACATTGTTTACTGTGTGGATCAGCTCGATTCGCAAAGCGCAGCCGAACGCGAGGCCGCGCTCACCGCACCCGGCGGCCAGGTCTGGGAGCAGCTTCGCACCCAGGCGATGGACTATCTCGACACGGTCTCCCTGCAGCAGCTGATAGACAGCTCCCGCTTGCGGGGTACCGCAGCAGACCCCGCGCCGCAGCTTGCCTGAGCCCGGCAGCGCCGCCGCGGTCCGCCCCTTCAAGGAACCGGTCCGCGGCAGGCCTGTGTGTGTCAGACCTGTTCGTGGAACGGGGTATGCTCAACGATGCTGCCCGGTCATCGGGCGGCCTGACCCCGGAGGCCCCCCAACATGTTGACTCTCATCGCAGGCGTGGTGCTGTTCATCGGTGCACACGCGGTACGAATCGTCTCCGAGGACGCTCGCGATCGCCTGCTGGCACGTCTTGGGCCGCTTGCCTATAAAGGGCTGATTTCACTCGCTTCGCTCGTGGGTCTGGTGCTGATGGCCAAGGGCTATGCCACAGCGCGCCTCGATCCCATCGTGCTCTGGTCGCCCTGGAGCGGCGGCAGACATATTGCGGCGCTCCTCTCGCTTGCGGCGTTTGTGCTGGTGGTGGCCGCCTATATTCCGCGCAATACGCTGCGCGTCCGGCTGGGCCATCCGATGGTCCTGGGCGTAAAGCTCTGGTCGCTTGGGCATCTGATCGCCAATCACACGCTCGCTGACCTGGTGCTGTTCGGGAGCCTCCTGCTCTGGGCGGTGCTGTCCTTCCGGGCCGCGCGGCGCCGTGACGCGCAGGCACGCGAGAAAGCGGCCGGAGCAGACACGCAAGCCCGCGCGCAGGCGCCAGTTACTCCTTCGCCCTCACGCCTGGCCGATCTCGCTGTAATCGTGGTCGGTGTTGCGCTCTATGGGGCGTTCGCATTTCATCTGCACGCGAGCCTCATTGGAGTGCGACCCTTCGGCTGAGATGGCGCTCAGCTCTGCGCGCCAACCAGCGCAGCAAAGCGCGCGAGATCAACGTTGCCGCCACTCAGCACCACCCCGATGCGTTGTCCGGCGAGTTCTGGTCGGGGCGTGAGCGCAGCCGCTGCCGCCAGGCAACCGGTGGGTTCGACGATCAGTTTCATCTGCTCAGCCATCCAGCGCATGGTGGCGACCAGTGCCGCATCGTCAACCGTGGTGACCTCAGCCACCAGCGCCCGCATGACCGCAAAGGTGAGTTCACCCGGGGACTGCGTCTGCGCACCATCGGCGAGTGTCTGGGGTACCGCAATTCGTACGCGCTCGCCGCGTGCGAGCGACTGACGCACATCGTCACCTGCCTGGGGTTCGACGCCAATTACCCGGCAGCCGGGTGACCGGGCCGCTGCGGCCACCGCGCATCCGGAGATGAGTCCGCCGCCGCCCACGCACACAAAGAGCGCATCGAGCGGCCCAACCTCCTCGATCAACTCGAGCGCTGCGGTGCCCTGGCCTGCCATGACGTCGGCATGGTCGTAGGGCGGGATCAGCGTCATCTGTCGTTCGGCGGCGAGCCGGCGGCCCAGGGCCTCGCGGTCTTCTTTGTACCGGTCGTAAAACACCACCTCTGCGCCATGCGATCGGGTGGCCGCGACCTTGATGGCTGGTGCATCCGCTGGCATCACGATCAGGGCGGGCATGCCCAGAAGCTTGGCGGCCAGTGCAATGGCCTGGGCGTGATTACCCGATGAATAGGTGATGACACCATGGCGGCGCGCTTGCGCATCAAACCGGCTGAGCGCATTGAAGGCGCCGCGAAACTTGAAGGCGCCGATCCGCTGCAGGTTCTCGCATTTGAAGAAGACGCGCGCACCGGCCATCGCATCGGCTGCAGCGCTGGTGAGCACGGGCGTGCGCACGGCCACGCCGGCGAGTCTCGCCGCCGCGGCCTCAACATCATCAATTGAGATGGGAAGTTTCATGGCTCGAGTGTAGAGTGTTTCGTAGAAGCCCGCGCCGTGAGGCAGGCGGGGTCCGAGGCCAATCGCAGGGGGTCTGATGCTGATCCGTTCCGGTTCGATGCCATATGCCGATCCGCCCGCCATTCTGGCACTTGATCCGGGCGGCTATCCCAGGCGCTGGATAGGCCTTGAAGAGGCCGCCACCTGCTATGTGCGCGGGGCGGTGGCGTGGGATCTCGGTGAGCATGCATTTGTGCTCAGAGGCGGAGTGAATCGGGCAAGCGGGCATCGATCCGAGCTTACGCTGCGGTCGATTGTGGCGCTCCGCGGCGACACGATGGTGCGCGCGCCGCGCGATCGGGTACCGGCGGTGGTTCGCGAAATGCTCTTTGCGCGTGACCGGCATGTCTGCGCCTACTGCGGGGGACGGTTTCGGCTCGCCGACCTGACCGCCGAGCACGTCCTGCCGCAGAGCAAAGGGGGTCGCGACACCTGGACCAATCTGGTGAGCGCCTGCAAGCCCTGCAATTTGAGAAAGGGCGACCGTACGCCCGAGCAGGCGCGAATGCCGCTCCTCTACGTTCCCTATGTGCCCAGCCAGCACGAGGCCTTCATTCTTCGAAATCGCCGCATCCTGGCCGATCAGATGGAGTTCCTCATGGCGGGTGTTCCCGCGGGTTCGCGGCTACGGCTGGAGTCTGAGAAGCCATGAGTGGGTCATCTCCGGCCGGATTGCGCCGTCGCGCGTTTCGCCAGGTCGATGTCTTTACTGATCGGGCCTACGCGGGCAATCCGCTTGCGGTGGTGCTCGATAGCGAGGGCCTCAGCACCGGCGACATGCAGGCCTTTGCCGACTGGACCAATCTTTCCGAAACCACCTTTCTGTTGCCGCCCGATACACCCCAGGCCGATTACCGCGTCCGAATCTTCAGCCCCGGTCGCGAACTGGCGTTTGCAGGCCATCCCACGCTGGGTTCGTGCCACGCATGGCTTGCCGCGGGCGGCCGACCCATGGGCGAGGTGATCATCCAGCAGTGTGAGGCGGGCCTGATCCCGATTCGCCGCACAGCTGGCCGGCTCTGGTTTGCCGCACCGCCCCGGTTGCGCAGTGGTCCGCTGCCACCCGAGGAGGTCGATCGCATTGCAAGAGGCCTCCGTCTGACGGTCGACGACATCGTGGCGCACGCCTGGTGCGACAACGGTCCGCGCTGGCGCGGGGTGATGCTGCGCTCGGCGGAGGAGGTGCTCGCGCTCACGCCCGATGCCGCGACCCTGGCCGGGCTCGACGTGGGCGTCATTGGGGCGCGCGGCAAGGTTGGCGTTGTGGCACCGGTCGGGGCCGGTTACGACTTCAACTTCGAAGTCAGGGCGTTTTTCACCGCGGGTGGGGCGCTGCGTGAGGACCCGGTGACCGGAAGCCTGAATGCGGCGCTTGCCCAGTGGCTGATTGGCGAAGCCAGGGCGCCCGCTCGCTATGTTGCCCGACAGGGGACAGCGCTTGGCCGCAATGGTCGGGTGCACATCGAGCAGGTGGACCCCGAGACCGTCTGGGTAGGCGGCGACTGCGCCGACTGCATCTCAGGCGACGTGATGCTGTAAACCGTTGCAGGACAGACGCAACCCGATTGGCTGAAGGACGGGTTGTTTGACGCCGGTTACCGGCGACCCCGGATACGCTCGCCCGGGCCAGGCCGTGGATGCGACTTCAACGCGCGCGGGTGCCCGTCGTCGCCTGGCCGGCGTCTGCACCCGCGAGGCGAGCCAGTCGCGCAAGCCTTGGATCGTTGACACCGCGGTCTCTGAGCGCCTGCCAGGTGTTGATGGCGTAGTCACGATTGGGTCCGCGCTGACCCTGTGCTTCGCGCAGCGTCTTCAGGATTTCCGTCTCGGGCAGACGGCGGTACCACCGGCTTTGGCGCTCGGCGACGAAGGCAAGTGCGGAGACCCTCTCGCCATCTGCCAATCGAATCTGAACCACAGAGGGTCGGTAGACACGTTCTGCCCAGTCAGGAATTTCGCGTTGGAACAGCGCCTCGAGCGAGACGGCACGCGAGTCGGGCGAGAATTGATAGGCGAGGCCGATGCATGCACCACCCCGGTCCAGGCCCAGAACCACCCCTGGCTGCTCAGGTGTTCCTCGATAACGGGTGGAGCCTATGCAAAAGGCGCGGTGGTAGCCGTGGAGCCGCGCGAGTTCGGCCCGACAATAATCGAACCCCGGGTTCCAGATGAGGGATCCGTAGGCAAACACCCAGTCGGTGCGGAGGTCTTCGGGGCGAAGTGGTGGCACGTCGCTGAGCATACCGCGACAGTCAGTGCGAGACCACCCGCGTCGAGCGAAAAACCCGAGCGCCCGCTGGGCTGGACGGTCCAGCGGGCGCAAGCACGCCGGACCGGTGCGCACCTCCCCTGGAGCAGCCGCAAGCCACCGCAGGCAGGTGCCGCTTTAGCGCAACTTAGCGCGGCTTTTTGGCGGTGGCGCGCGCCGAGGCGGAAGATCGGGTCTTGCCTTCGCCAGACGCGGTGCTGCGCGAGGGGGCCGCGCGCTTCGATGCTGTTTTGGAGGCCGCTTTCGCCCCCGATTTGGCGGCGGTTTTCGATGCGGGTTGACGAGCGCCAGACGATTTGGCCCCGGCCTTGGCCTGCCCGGTTTCGTCGGAGGAGGAAGGCGCCGTGTCTGCCGAGGCGTCGCTGCCAGTCCGACCGCGACCTCCCGCGCGGGCAGGCCCGCCTTTTCCGCCCGCGTCGCTGCCAGGCTTGGCAGGACGCGGTGCAAATTCGAAGCCGATGCGTCCGCCTGGTTCCCGGACCAGGAATGCCTTGAACTTTCGGCGGGTGCGCGACGAGATGAAGCCATCAAGCAGATCGGTGCGCCCGTCGGAGAGGAGCTTACGCATCTGCGTCTCGCCAATTTCCTGCTGAAGAATGATTTTGCCGGAGCGGAAATCGCAACTGCGGGCGGGCCCCACCGTGTGCTCGCAGGTGTAGCTCATGCCGTGTTCATAGACCGAGCCACCGCATTTTGGGCAGGCGCCGAGCGCTGTGCGATCGCTGAAGTCGATGGCCTCCGCGAGCGCATCGTCATCACGGTCGGACTGCCCAAAATCAAACTCAAGGCGATGATCGGTGGTGAGTTTCAGGATGGCTGCAAAAGGCCGCCCCATCTTGCTGCGAAATCCCTGCAACGGGCCAATGGTGCCGTCGTTGATGAGGGCCTCGGCTTCGCTCACCTCGAGCTGCCGGGCGCCGGGGATCTTGCTGATTGAAAAATCGCAGGCTGTGCACGCATAGCGGCGGTAATTTTCCTGAACCACTGCGCCGCATTTCGGGCAGGGCGCGCCCAGCGTGGCGTAATTTCCAGGTACCGTGTCAGCCTGATAGTTTTTCGCCCGCTCGACAATTTGTCGCGTCATGTCGGCGATTTCGCGCATGAACGCTTCGCGACCCAGCCGGCCGCGCTCCATCTCGGCGAGCTTGTGTTCCCATTCTCCGGTCAGCTCGGGCGCGGTGAGTTCGGCCACACCCAGGCCCCTGAGTAGCGTGAGCAGCTGGAACGCCTTGGTGGTGGGAATGAGCTCTTTGCCGTCACGGATGAGGTAGTTTTCCGCGATCAGGCCTTCGATGATGGAGGCCCGCGTGGCGGGTGTTCCAAGGCCCTTGTCAGCCATGGCCGCGCGCAGATCGTCATCATCAATCAGTTTGCCCGCGCCCTCCATTGCCGAGAGCAGCGTGGCCTCGTTATAGCGCGGGGGCGGCCGCGTGCTGAGCGCAACAAGCGCGATGTCATCCACCGCCACCCGCTCGCCGCTTGCCACCTGCGGCAAGGTGTCATCACCGCCTTCGCGACCGTAAATGGCCTGCCAGCCGGGATTGACCAGCACCCGGCCCTCGGTTTTGAACGCGTGCTCGCCCACCCGGCTGATGCGGGTGGTGACGAGCGACTCGGCAGCCGGAAAGAACACCGCCATGAAGCGGCGGGCCACCAGGTCGTAGATGCGCTGCTCGGCATCGGACAGCGCACGCGGTGCCTGAAGGGTGGGAATGATCGCGAAGTGGTCGCTAACTTTGCTGTTATCAAAGACGCGACGGTTAGGGCGCACCCAGCCCGCATCGATAATCTGGCGCGCGAAGGGCCGGTACGCAGCCTGTTCGGTGAGCACGTCGACCGTCTGACGGGCGGTTTCGAGGTAGTCCTCGGGAAGTGCGCGCGAATCGGTACGGGGATAGGTGAGCACCTTGTGGCGCTCGTAAAGCGCCTGGGCGATGGCGAGCGTGGTGCGCGCCGAGAATCCGAACCGTGAGTTGGCTTCTCGCTGGAGCGAGGTGAGGTCAAACAGCGCGGGCGACAGCTGTGTGGCGGGCTTGGATTCGTCGGTGACGGTGGCGGTTTTCCCCTCGCATGCCGCGACAATGGTCTGCGCAGTGCCCGAGTCCCAGAGGCGTTCGGCACGCGCTTCGGAGTCGGTCTCGTCTTTGCGAAAGGACGGATTGAACCACTTGCCCTCATAGGCGCCCGCCTGGGCGCCGAAGGTGGCCTTCACCTCGAAATAGTCGCGCGAGACGAAGCTTCGGATGCGCTCTTCGCGTTCGACCACGATGGTGAGCGTGGGGGTCTGAACCCGTCCGACCGTGGTGAGATAAAAGCCGCCATCGCGCGAGTTGAACGCCGTCATGGCTCGCGTGCCATTGATGCCAACCAGCCAGTCGGCCTCCGAGCGGCAGCGCGCTGCATCTGCAAGCGGCAGCATGTCGGGGTCTTCGCGAAGATGCGCAAACGCGTCGCGGATGGAGGCTGGCGTCATGGATTGAAGCCAGAGCCGGCGAATGGGCTGCCTGGCCTTGGCGTGCTGCACGATCAGACGAAAGATGAGCTCACCCTCGCGTCCTGCGTCACAGGCGTTAATGAGCCCCGAGATGTCTTTGCGCCGAATGAGCTTGGAGAGCAGCTTCAGGCGGTCTTCGGTCTTTTCGATCGGTTTGAGATCGAAGTGCGGCGGGATGACCGGCAGGTTCGCGAAGGACCACTTGCCGCGCTTGACCTCGAATTGCTCGGGTGCACCGATTTCCACCAGATGGCCAATGGCCGACGAGAGGACGTACTGCTCGCTTTCGAAATAGTCGCCCTGGCGCGTGAAACCGCCGAGCGCGCGCGCGATATCGGCGGCGACCGACGGCTTTTCCGCGATGATCAGCGCCTTGCTCATGAGGACTGGGACACCTTGTTATGACGTGGCACGAGGATGGTTCTTTTCGAGGGGTTCTGCCGGCGGAGTGCCTGCGCTGGGGCGGCCATCATACGGGCCCATCCGCAGGCGAAGCAAGCAAGGAGACCGGACCCGGCTGAGGAAATGGATCCCTGGGTTGACCCAAGCTTGCCCGGGTGGCGAGTCGCTGGAAGCGGCCATCGATCAGTCGCTCGATGTGTCCGGCCAGCTCGAGATCGAGCAGGGCCGCCGCGGTTTCTGCTGCCGATAACCCGGCAGCATGGGCCAGTGCGTCGGCGGCTGCCGGCGCCCAGCCCAGCCGCTTGAGGAGCCGTCGCGCAGCCGGTTGAACGACTGAAGC
>Ga0172372_10000746_pt1 | contig 50002 bp, 42 predicted proteins | sample LakKiv5m_2_FD_114544 | JGI IMG/M metagenome (GOLD analysis project Ga0172372, IMG submission 114544) | Freshwater microbial communities from Kabuno Bay, South-Kivu, Congo - kab_092012_9.5m | ecosystem: Environmental > Aquatic > Freshwater > Lake | place: Democratic Republic of the Congo...
ACGACAAGCTGCGGCGGCTCGGGGCGACGGGCGCTCACCACCACGACACTGAGTGCGATGACAAGGGCGAGATGCGCCATGATCGCGAGTGAGAGCGCTGAGAGCCTCTCTGGCGCGGAGGAAGGTCGCTCGACTTTGTCGGGAAGCTCCAACGGCACGAGGTCGAGACAGCCATCGTAGTTCGCCCACTTGTGGCGCGACAGTCGGCGCGCGAGGGCCGGAGCGGTTGCCGACAGGCAAGGGATGTCGCCAGGCGGTGAAGGGGACGGCCATCGTCGTTCCGCAGGATTGGCGGCGTCCGTTTCAACGAGGGCCGCGAGCCCACCGTCGGTTTCCCTTGAAACGGATCTCGGTGGGGACGCCTCTGCAACGCAAGTTGGGGCAGGCTCCGTCGAAGACTCCGGTCCGATCGGAGTCGGTTCCGGTGCGGGTGGTTCCAGAGCCGCTCTCCCGCGGGTGAGCAGGGCGTGGAGACGTCTCTGAATCTCCGGGGGCGTCACGATATGGGTCGGGGCGGCGCGGACGAGGCGCTTCGCTCCGGCCAGATCGTCATCGCGAATTGCGAGCTCGATCAAGACAAGTCGGTTCTCCCAGTCGTCTGGGAACGCCTCAAGACGGGCGAAAAATGGCTCCTTGTCGATCATGATTGCGACGACGATGGATGATCGTAGCACTGGCCGGGGGGCGCTGGCAACCCTGGTCATCGACCGATTCGGGCCAAGGGACGACTTTTAGCATCTGGCGCAAAATGGCTTTCCTCTCCGCCGTCTGAGCGGTAAGGGTCCGTCCATCATGTCGAACCCCATTCGCCCGTGGTATTGGCCGGAGAAGGGCCAGCCGGAACGAACTGAGCCATTCACCTGGATCGTCGAAGACGTCATCGCCGCCTCATGGTGGCCTGACCCCTACGTCTACGGGATTTACCGAGAGAAACGGGTCCGCGCCGTCGTGAACTGCTGCGAGTTCGACAACCGCCGCGATGTGCCGGCCGAGTTCGCCTACCACCATCTCCACGTGCCTGACTATGGGGTGCCTACCGATGAACAGATCGGGCGTTTTCTCGAGATCATGGATCAGCACTACGAGGCACGCGAGCCGGTCGTGATCCACTGTGTCGCGGGATGTGGGCGAACCGGACAATTCATCGCGGCCTGGTGTGCGAGGGGCGGCTTCATTCCCAAGGGCACCGATCCCGTCGATTGGATCCGGGCGCGCCGGAAGTGCTGCCTCGAGACCGATGCCCAGGTGAAATGCGTGCGGCGTCTCGCCCAGCAATTCCGGAAGGGGTGAGCCGCTGCCTTTCCGCCTCTAGAATCGGAGCTTCACCCCGCCGGTGACTGAGGCGGAATGGTCGAGGTCTTGCTGAAATCGGGAGGGAGCCCCGGAGATCTCGATCTCTTGGGCAGGTTGCATGCCCGCATCGAGGTAGGCCCACCAAGGGCCGCTGAGACGACGATCAATGCCAAGGCCGATGCGGAGGGTTTGGTGGTTCAGATCCACGTCTCCGGGACCACCGGCCGGATCGGTGATGTTCCATCCCGCCCCGCCGAGGAGTCCGCGGGCGGTGAGGAGCAGATCTTCATTCGGCGCGTAGGCGAGTTCCACTCGCGGGAAGGTGAGGGCGGGCGACCTACCTCTTCAGGAGGCTTCGGCATTCTCCGTCGCACGTTGCTCGCTCATCCAGGTGAAAAGAATCACCCAGAGCGAAAGCGCGAGCGAAAAGAGCGGGATCTGGAGCAGCGAGGGCAGCGCATAAAGCGCCGCGACGATGGGGATCCAGACGCCCCAATTCGCGAAGAGGGTGGGGAGGATGGAGCGTAGGTAGAACTCTCGCGTGAAAAAGCCCGGCAGGCCCGCAATCCGGAACCCTGCCGTTCGCCAGTCGTAGAGGATCACCGACATCGGCGCCGCGAGCACCGGGCAGTAGACAAACTGGTCGACCAGCACCTTTTTTAGAACTGTTCCGAATTCCGCCCCACTCCCGAACCAGACCGCCTGCATCCGGTAAAAGAAATCGACCTGAATCCCGCTGTAGCCCCAGAAGGCGGCAGCGAAGAGGAGATTTCCGAGGTTTTTCCGCGTCGCACGCCCCTTTTGAAAGATGAGGATGCGCAGCATTTCCGGCACGATGGCCCCGGCGATGATCGCGGTGACCGAGGAGTAGGCGTAGCCCCATCGCGATTTCCATTCGGCGAGGGTGTCGAAGATCCCGCGGGTCGAAGGGGCATAGAAATAGGCCACTACCGTCCCGATCATGAAGGCCTGCACGAGCAGCCCGGGCATGAGGTTCGCCTGCGCGGCACGCAGCCCCGCATGCCAGGGGGCCTCGGGCGGAGAAGAGGGTGGGGGATGGATGGGCAAGGCAGGAAGGGGGAGGCAGAGCGGGGTGAAGTCAAGAAGCGAGGCAGGGGAAAATGGTCCGCGGCCTCTCTCCGAGCCGCCCGGCGGGTGAGACCGGGAAAAAGACGGTGCTCAATTCTCGTTCGGCTTGGATGTTTCCTCGGCCTTCCCTTTCCCCTTCGCCTTCCCACTCTCCGGTCCGGTGGGCAAGGGTCCGGGCTGGAAGGTGGGATCGCTGGCGTCCTTGGGCAGGGTCGCATTCCACGCGAAGGCGGCCTCACGGAGGCGCGCCGCGATTCCGGGTTCCGCGATGATGAGATTCCGCGACTCGCCCGGATCAATCCGGACGTCATACAACTGTGGATCGCTGCCGTCGAGATTGACGAGGTATTTCCAATTTCCGTCGATCGCGGCGAGGTCGGGGTTGTCCTGATCGGCAGAGCCGTGCCCGAAACCGGGACGATCCGGTGGGCGGCGGTAGAAGATGGGTGATTGGCGGCCTTCCATCGATCTCGCGAGGAGGGTTTCGGAAAGATCCTCCCCGTCGAGCACTACGCCCTCGGGCAAAGGGGTCTTTGTCAGGGTGTAGAGCGAGCGGTTCAGGTCGAGGGCGCAGAGGACCGCTTCGGAATTGGTCGACCCCTTGCTGCCCTCGGCCATGAGGCCCGGCCCCCACACGATCAGCGGCGAGCGGATCCCGCCTTCGTAGAGCCAGGTCTTTGCCCCGCGCAGCCCTCCCGCACTGCCGGCTCCGGCTTCGTGTCCGTTGTCGGAGCAGAAGATCACGAGGGTGTTCTCGCGCAGGTCAGGGTCCCGGCGGATGCGTTCGAAGAGCGCGGCGAGCTGCTCGTCCATCTCATCGACGACACCGAGGTAACGCGTCCGTTTGTCCTCCGACCACCGGTCGAGCGAGGGGAACCAGGGGCCGTGCGGATCATCCGGCCAGACGTTTACGAAGAAGGGGTGCCCCGTCGCTTCCGCCCGGTCGATGAAGCGGACTGCTTCCCTGACAAACCCACCTGTGATCTCCGATCGCATCGTCCAGGTGATCGGTTCGCCGAGGTTCACCGCCTCGGCCCAGATTTTTTTTGGCTTGGGATTCTGTGGCGTCATGGTGAGCGGCAAAAGCTTCGCGCCCATGCCTTCGAAATTCGTCAGACTGCGGTCGAATCCGTAGTCGGTGATGGGTGGAGCATTCGCGACGTCGCGTTGGCCCCCGAGGTGCCATTTGCCGAAATGTCCGGTGGCATAGCCGGACTTGCGCAGCTCCCGCGCCAGCAACGGAGCCGCCGGGTCGAGCCACTGGGCCACGCCTCGCCCATGATTGTTCTGCCGGTTATTGAGGAAGGAGGTGATGCGCCAGCGTTGCGGATATTGGCCGGTGGTGAGGGCGGTGCGCGAGGGTGAGCAGATCGGCGAGTTCACATAGAAGCGCTCGAAACGCATCCCTTCCGCCGCGAGCTGGTCGATCGCCTCGGTTTGGATTTCGGCGTTGCCGAAGCAGGAGAGATCGCCCCAGCCCATGTCGTCGACGAGCACCATTACGACATTGGGTCGTTTCTCATTCGCGATCCGAACCGGTTCGCCGAAGACGGTCTGTGGATCCTTTGTCTCCGCCATCCAATCGTCGAGTTTGGAGGAGAGCCGGACGAGCCGTTCGGCGTGATGCGGATCGGCGGCGAGGTTGTCGCGCTCCCACGGATCTTGGGCGGTTTGATAGAGTTCCTCGGCGGGGCGGACCTGGTAGGCCCTCACGATCGACCGCGCCGTCACGTCGGAGATGGCGCGGTCGAGCCATGAGTCCCAGTAGCCGCTCTCGCCGGTGTTTTTTGTGACATGGGAGGTGAAACGGAACTCGGGATGCAGGTTCCGGAGATACTTGTCACCCGCCTCGTCGATGACACCGCGCATCGGGTAGACGTTGAAATTCCCGTCGCCGCTGTGGGTCGTGTAGAGGAAGCCTCGGTGCTTCGCGGCCATGCCCTCGAGCACGGGGAGAAAGGAACGACCGTCGATCTCCGGTGGCGCGGTGCCTCCGGCGGCCTCGACCAGGGTCGGGAGGATGTCGATCCACGAGACCATCGCCTCGGTGCGCTGGTTCGCCGCGATCCGTCCCGGCCAGCTCGCGATCAGGGGCGTGCGGACGCCGTCCTCGTAGAGCGTCCATTTGCCGAAGGGCCACTGCGCCCCGTGGTCGCTGGTGTGGAGGAAAAAAGTGTCTTGGCCCAGCACCGCGCGGACGGTGTCGTAGACGAGTCCGAGCTCGCGATCGAGCTCGGCGATCGCGGCGACATACTTCGCCCGCCACGCGCGGGTCGTGGCGTTGTCGACATGATAGGGTGGCAGGGCGAGCTTTGCGGGATCGATGCCCGCCGTCCCGTTCGGCCACGGCACGTGCGGCCAGTTCGATCCGACAAACAGGCAGAGAGGCTTTTCGCTTTTCCGTTCGCGCAGCCACCCCATCGCCTCGGGGATGGCGACGTCCTCATGGTAATTGAAATGCTTCGCGAGATCGAAACCGTATTCCGGTGTCTGCGTGTAGTGGCCGACCTTGCCGAAGGAGACGACCTCGTAGCCGAGCTCCTGCAGGCAGGCGGGCAGCTTTCTCAGGTCGGCCCGGGGCCGTGAATGGTTCGCCTCGGCGCCGTTCTTCGCCGGCCAAAGTCCTGTCAGCAAGGCGGCCCGGCTCGGCGCGCAGGAAGGCGAGGCGACGTAGGCCCGGTCGAAGGTCATGCCCGCGGCAGCGAGACGGTCCATGTTGGGGGTGCGGATGTCGGGCGACCCGTAGACAGAGGAATCCCGCCAGGTGTGATCGTCGGAGAGGAAGACGACGAGGTCGGGGCGTTCGACGGCGGTGGCTGACGGCAAGCTCATGCCCAGAGCCAACAAGAGGTGAATGCGATGAATCCAAGTCATGACAGGCCCACTCTGGAGGGATTTTCCGACGGAGGCAACGGCGCCGTAGCGAAAGGGTGGGAACCACCTTGAGAATCCATCACCTTTCCAACTCCAGCCCCAGCCAAAGGCCCCAATCCGACGCCTTCCCGTCACCGCCGTCTTCGGTTCTCAGTTCGAGGCGTCCGACCCCGGAAAGATCGATTTCGAATCGCTCGATCCGGCCTCCTTCAAGGCGGCTTGAACGGAAGACCTCGCGTCCTTCCGCGATCACGACAAAAACGACCGAGCCGCCCCCGGCCGGAAGGCCGCAGGCACCTTGGAGCACCTTCCAACCCCCGCCGCTGAGATCATAAACATGCCGGGCCTCGGCATGGGCGTAAATGCCGGTTTCAAAGAGTTCGCCACCCGCGAGAAGCAGCGCGTCGCGCCGCGGCAGGTGGTCATACGCCGGCTGGCCCCAGCCGACCGAGGCTTCGACGGGCGTGAGTTGCGAGAGGGCGATGTTTCGCTGCTGGGAGGGAATTTCGGAAGTCTGAAGCGCGGGCCTCGCGTTTCGAAACCGGCCCGCCAGAATCGATCGAGCGATGCGGCCTTCGCGGGTCTCCTCCGGCCACGCTTCGGCGAGCGATTTGGCGGCCGCGAGGTCTTTGGATTCCACGGCGTCGAGAAAGGGAGCGAAGGCGAAGGAGAGTCGCATTGTCTCGAGGTTGACTTTTCCATCGTCATCGACGCGGTAGTCGTGACGCTCGGTGGAAGTGGCTCCGTTTACGAGGCAGGTGACAACGCGCAGCGTTGCCGTTTTGCCGGGCACGAGCGCGTCAGGACCACAGGCCAGATCGATGCGTCCGTTCCCGTCGGGAATCGACACGACGGTGCGGGCATCGTAGTCGCCACCTCCCTCGGGATCAAGGTAGGCGATCGCCGCATAAACCGGCACCGGGCTCTCGACGCGAGCTTGGAAGCGGAAGGAACGTCCGTCCTCCGCGATCTCGATCTTCCGATCTGCGAGGGCGGCCTGCGCGGGGAGGTTCATTCCCTTGACGGACCCGCTGAACTGTGGATGCGAGGCGAGCCGGAGGGCATGGGCGAAGGTGAGGAAGGTGCCCGGACCTTCCCCGCGCCGTTCTTCCGCGTAGGTGCGGTTGCCAGAGCCCATCAGGGCGGTGCGGCCCGTGGGATCTTCTCGGGTCCGGGCCCGGCAATGGGGCAGGCCGAGGGCGTGGCCCAGTTCGTGGGCGATGCCGCCGATGAAGATGGAATTGTGCCGGCCGAGCGAGATGCGGCCGTATTCGCCGTCCTGGATCATCGGGGTGGTCTTGTCGAGGTTCATCGTGTCGAGCTCGGCGGAGTCGAGTTGCCAGGCAGTGCCGGAGCGATGGCCGCCCCCGGCGTAGTAGGGGCTTTTGTGTGTGAATGTCAGGGTTTCCGCACTCCACTCGACGAGGTTGGTGAAGATGAGGATGGTCTCGCGATCCGCGTCGATCCCGGCGGAGCGCAGCACGGGGAGACATTCCTTGCGGATCGTTTGCCCGTCGGGTTTTCCGTAGTCCTCGTGCCGCCCCGCGCCAGTGACCTCGTGGACAATGAGTTTTTGCCTGGAATCGTAGGCGAGCCGGATCGTCCGGCGGCCGAATCCGTGATGTTCCATTTCGTCGGCGTAGAATTCACGGATGTCTTCCATGATCCTCTGCAGGCGGACGTGGTGATCGGAGGCGAAGCCGCGGTCCTGCGAGCGCCACGCCACGATGTGCAGGGTAGGCGCGCCAGGCTCGGGCTGGTCGGCGTGCCACGAGTCGAGCAGAGTCCGTGCGGCCTCCGCCGCGGGCGTGACCCCATGGCAGGGAATACAGACGCAGAGCAGCAAGAGGAAACCGGAGAGGCGAACCGCGAGAGTCATGAGACGGAGGGTTCGCGATGAGGTGTCCAATGGCAATCCCATTTGCCTGGTTTGGCGTGGATTTTCGCGTCATACCAGAGACAAAAGATGGTTGCACCCCCCGCTGCCCTGTGCGAACAGCCGCGCATGAGTCAGTTTCAGGACAAAGTCGTCGTCGTGACCGGTTCCGGCCGGGGCATCGGGAAGGAGATCGCGAGGGCTTTCGTCGCCCGCGGAGCCAAGGTCGCGGTCGCGAGCCGCACCGAGGCGAACTCCAGCGCCACCGCCGCCGAACTTTCCGCGATGGGACCGGGCACGGCCAAGGGCTATGCCGTCGACATCGCCAACCACGACGCTACCGTTGAATTCGGCAAGCAGGTCGCGGCCGATCTAGGCGCCGTCAGCATTCTCGTGAACAACGCCGGAGTCACCCGGGATGGGCTTGCCCTGCGCATGAGCGAAGACGACTGGGACACGGTGCTCGACACGAACTTGAAGGGTGCTTTCAACGCCGTGAAGGCCTTCCAACGGACCCTGCTCAAGGCAGAGGACGCGCGCATCATCAACATCAGCTCCGTGATCGGCCTGATGGGAAATGCGGGGCAGTGCAACTACGCCGCGAGCAAGGCGGGCCTGATCGGCTTCACCAAGGCGCTGGCGAAGGAGTTCGCGGGCCGCAAGGTCTGTGTGAACGCGGTCGCTCCCGGGTTCATCGTCACGGACATGACCGATGAACTCACGCCTGAAATTCAGGAGGGGATCAAGAAGAACATTCCTCTCGGCATCTTCGGCGAAGTCGAGGACATCGCCAACGCGGTGATCTTCCTCGCCGGGAAAGAGGCGCGCTACATCACGGGGCAGGTGTTGACCGTCGATGGTGGAATGGTGATGTGAGAGCTCACGAGTCTCGAACCAACGGCATTGGAGTGGCGGAGTAATGGAAGATTGGGGTGTTCGATGATGGAAGCGGAGGTGATTTATCCGGAAAATTTCGTGGAGGAGGCGACGACCTTCGTTGCCGGGCGGATTTTGGCCAAGCAGAGAGGCGGCGGGGTCTTTCGACTGAGCCTTTGCGGCGGCTCGACGCCGGCTCCGGTCTACGCCTCGCTCGCTCTCTGGCCGGGGATCGATTGGGAAAGGGTCATGCTGACCTTCGGGGATGAGCGGCCGGTGGCTCCGGATCACGCCCAGAGCAACTACCGGATGGTCAAGGAAACCTTGCTCGATCCTTCGGGAATTCGTCCGGCGAACGTGCTGCGCATCTGCGGTGAGTTGCCTCCGGGGGAGGCCGCGGCGCAGTGTGAAACCCATTTGCGGAAACTGGCGAAATTGGCAGGGGAACCCTGTTTTGTTCATGATCTGACCCTTCTCGGGATGGGGGACGACGGCCACACTGCCTCGCTCTTTCCGGGCACGGCGGCGCTCGACGAGAAAGAGCGCTGGGTCATTGAAAACCATGTGCCGCAGCTCGACACTTGGCGCATCACGTTCACTTACCCGCTTCTGGCGGCGTCTCGCGAGGTGTTGTTCCTCGTAAACGGGGCGAACAAGCATGCCCGCGCCCGCGAGGTCCTCGCTGGTGATCCGGCCCTTCCGGCGAGCGCCATCACCGCAGGCAAGGTCTGGTGGATCGTTGGCGGTTGAGCTGGCGGGGGGGCTCTTGCTATCGAGAGGCGAAGGCCCGGAGAGGGGCGGACCGTCGATCGAGTGCCATCCACATTTGGATTGATCAAATCGGCCGCTTCGGCTACACCGAGGACATGTTCCGACTACGCTCGATGAAGACGGCCGATTTCGATGCCGTTGCCGAATTGATGTTCCTCTCCACGAACGCCTGGTATCGCGAGCGTCTCGGCCATCCGATCTTTCGGTGTCGTCCGTTGGACTGCCGGGTCTTTTGCGAGGTATACGAAGATCTCGACCCCGACTGCGCCATCGTCATCGAGAACCAGCGCACGGGGATGATCACGGGATCATGCTTTTTTCATCCGCGGGAAACGCACGTCTCGCTGGGGATCATGAACGTGCATCCGAACTACTTCGGACATGGCATCGCTGGCCGTCTTCTCGGCCGCATCATCGACGAGGCGGAGCAGCGCGATGTGCCGCTGCGGTTGGTGTCAAGCGCGATGAATCTCGATTCCTACTCCCTCTACAATCGGCATGGTTTCTCGCCCTTCTGCCTCTATCAGGACATGATTCTCGCGGTTCCGGAAGGTGGCCTGCCCGAGGTCTCCACCGAGGGGTTGCCGTCCGTGCGCGAAGCGGGTCCGTCCGACCTCGTGGCGATGGGGAGGCTCGAGTTCGAGGTCAGTGGCATCTCCCGTGAGAAAGATTACTGCTATTTCATCGAGAACAGCACGGGGATCTGGAAGACGCTCATCGCAGAGGGCGAGGACGGTGAGGTGGAGGGGTTTCTCGTCTCCGTCGATCACGCCGCGACAAAGATGATCGGGCCCGGGGTGATGAGCACGGAAGCCGCGGCGGAGGCGCTGTTGCGCGCCCAAATCGACCGGTTCCGGGGTAAGACCGTCGTTTTCCTTCTGCCTTCGGGCGAAAAGAAGCTGATCGCCACCGCCTATGCGATCGGGGCAAGAAACTGCGAACTTCACCTCGGGCAGGTGAGGGGGGCGCTGCAACCGGTCGCAGGCATCGTGATGCCCACTTTTTTGCCCGAATCGGCTTGATTGGCGCTACGGGACCGACCTCAGAGACCCCCGAGTTGCTTCGCGAGAGCCTGGCTTTCGGGGCTGAGGTTGGCGAGGGGATAGTCGAACTGGGTCCCGTCCTCCTTGCGGAGGGTGACGTTCGTTCCATTGAGGGCCACAAAGGAGGCTTTGAGGGAGCCTCCACCGGAGTTGCTCCAGGTGTGAACCTCAGCGACCATGGCTGTCGCTCCGGGAGCGGGAGTCGTCGGGACAGCGGGGGTGGCAGCGGCTTCGAACTTGGCGCCCTCGGTGATCCACTGGCGCACCAGGTTCAGTTCGGCGGCGGTCATCGGTTCCGCACCGCGATCGCGGGAAGGCGGCGGAGGCATCGCGTCCCCGTCGGAGGCAGGGAGTCCGGCCTTGACCGAGAGGAGGCTCTTGGCGGGGTCGCCGGGAAGGATCACCGGATCGTCGCCACCGATTCGTTTGGAAAAATCCTCGTTCACATCCATCCGCAGCCCGCCTTTGGCCTTGGGGCCGGTGTGGCACTTGAAGCACTTTTTGTTCAAGATGGGACGGATCTCTTCCTTGTAGTCGACCGCTTCGGCCGAAGAGAAAAGGATCATTCCAGCAAACGGGAGGAAGGAAAGGGTTCTCATGAGAGTTGAGGGGGTGGACACGCTCAAATGAAGTCGAATGTATCCGTCGAAACGGGGTCGTCAATGCTTTGCGACAGCGTTCCGGCGCTCTTCTCGGGCATCGTCGCCTCTGCGGTGGCGGTTACGGGATGAGGGACCCATCGGGAGGGAGCGCGTTTTTCTCCGGGATGGGCTCTTCGGGGACCCGACGCATCAATCGAGGGGAATCTCGTCTTTGAGTTTTGGCTCCCGCCATGCCGCGAGAAGGTAGGGAGACTCGCGTTCTGCCCGTGACGCTCCGACGGGCCCGAAGTGGACGACCCGATAGGGTTCCCTTTGCAGGTTTTTAAACCATTGCTCCACCGCTTCGGCTTCCGCCGAGCCTCCTTCGTGCCCTGGGTAGACCACCACGGTCAGGATGCCACCGCCACCGAGAATCTGGGCAGCCGTCTCCAGTGCGGGAAGGGTGGACGAGGGGTGAGTTATCACGGATTTATCGCCGGAGGGAAGGTAACCGAGGTTGAACATCACGGCGTCGACCGGTCCGGCGAGGTGTTCTCCCATTTTTTCGTGACTCAAGTGATGGAGGTGAACCTGCGGGAGTCCGGCGGTTTGGCGCCGCGTGTTTGCGATGGCATCCCCCTGAATGTCGAATCCGTCGACCCGTCCGCCGCTGCCGACAAGGTGGGCAAGAAAAAGGGTGTCGTGTCCGTTGCCCACCGTTGCATCGACGGCCCAACCGCCCGCTTTGAGGCATCTTCGCACGAAGAGATGGGCAAGTTCGGTGACGCGGGGCAGGGGCATCGTCGGGGATTCAGTGGAAGTGCAGGAGCAGGTCGGTCGCGGTGGGGAGGGGGGATCCCGAGAGGAGATGGTCGACGAGACGCAAGGCGTGCCAGGGGCCGTTGAGAACTCCCTTGGAGCCCAGTCCATTGAAGAAGGCGATGCGGGGCTCGGAGGGATGGCGCCCCATGAAGACCTGGCTTCGCCGGATCGTCGGGCGCAAGGCGCAGCGGTGTCCGGTCACGGTCGCTGCGAGCGGCGTGATGTCGGTGATCTTGGAGAGCACCTCGTCGCGCCCATCGCCGGAGGGTTCGACAGTTTCACCGATCGGACGATAGGTCGAACCTGCTCGGAAACGTCCGTTTCCCTGGGGAATGAGCCAGCCGCCCTTGTTGAGAATGCGAGTCTCGTCCTCGAGCCCGGCGATCTCGAGATCGAGGATATCCCCGGGAGTGGGGCGCAACGGCACCCAGTCGAAAAAGCGGTTGCGCCCCCCCCGCCAACCTTCACAAAAGATCACGGTGGAGGCCTCCACGTTTTTCCAGCGGACGCATGATCCCGAGGGGATGACCTCCTGCGAATCCACCCGCCCGATGGCGTAGGAGACCCGCTCGAGGAGCGCTTGCCGGGTGTATTCGAGGAAGGCGGGCACGTCGAGCCATCCCCCCTCGCGCATCTCGAAGCCACCCCATGGCGCGGAGATGCGCCCCGAGTCAATTTGAAGAGGTCGATGAAACCGGGCATACCGATCGTCCTCGCGATCGAGCCTCTTCTGCCAGGCATCGGCCTCGAGGGCGTTTCGAAAAAGTCTGACGATCCTTCGGTGATGGAAAAAGACCCCCCGGGAGAGTTCCTCGTGCCTCCAGTAAAACGCCCGTGCGAGGTCGAGACGCTCTTCGAGCCCTTCGGGCAGGTGGAACCGGCCACCGGCCACCGGTGTCACCAAGCCCGCCGCGACCTTCGACGAGGTGTCCGCCTCATCCCGATCAACGACGAGGACCCGCTTCCCGGCTTCGAGCAAATGCCAGGCGAGGAGCGATCCGGCAAGACCTTGGCCGACAATGAGAAAGTCCGTCTTCAAGGGGTCTGGATGGGAGAGAGACGAGCCAGCGGGCTCCCCGGAACAGTGGGCGCAAAAGACTCGGCTGCCAAAACTTTCCAGCGAATTTTTCCACCCTCCCGGCCTCCCGGGGGGGGCGGTGGTGCTTCCCTTGATTGTTAAGATTTATAAAATAAATGATTGTCACAATGATCAAAAGAATTCAAAATTACAGTGCCTCCATCATTCATCCTTCGAACTCACGGTAAAATGAAATCGCCTCGCTTCCCCGGAGTTGTGCCCACCGCCTTGCTTCTTCTTCCGCTTTGCCTCGTCAGCTGCAGTGATCCGCAGAAAGTGGCGGTCAAAGGCTTGAAGAAAGAGGGGTATGAGCCCACTTCTGAAGAGTTCATCAGAGCGGCGGCTTCGGGCGAACTCGCGGCCCTTGAACTTTTCCGAGCGGCGGGAATCGAGATCGACGGTATCGACCGGTCAGGGAACACCGCGTTGATCAAAGCGGCCGAAGGGGGGCATCGGGATGCCGTCGATCGGATTCTCGGACTCGGCGCCGATCCGAGGGCGGTGAACGCTTCCGGACGGGACGCACTCCTTGTCGCGGCTGACAAAGGCCATGAGGAAGTCGCACGCCTGCTCCTGAGTCGCGGAGCCGATGCGTCCCTCCGGGACAAGGAAGACTGGAGCGCCCTCGCTCTCGCAGCCTACAACGGGCATTCCGGAGTCGTTTCTCTATTGGCCGCCAGTGCCGCCGCCGCCGAGCTCGACGACGCCCTTCTGGTCGCGAGTTTCCGCGGTAAACCGGAGGTTCTCAAGACCCTCCTCGGTCAGGGGGCGAATATCAGTGCGCGCAGCCCCGAGAGCAAAACTCCGCTGATGATCGCGGCGGCGGCGGGGAACCTTGAAGCGGTCCGGGTGCTGCTGCAAAATCGGGCGAATCCCTATGCGGTCGACTTGAACAACGACACGGCCGCGAACTTGGCCCTGACCGCGGGTCATGGGGAAATCGAGCGACTGATCAACCAACCGGATACCTGGGGCGCCTCCGAGGAGGGGCAGCAAGTGGCCAATGAGATGGCCGGGGCCCGGGTCGCGTTGACGGGAGAAGGGGTCGAAGAGGTTCTTCTCGAGGGCATGCCCCTGGCCGGGGAGCCGAACCGTGGCCAAACGACCCAACCGGTAGGTGCGCGGGCAGGGGCAGGGGATCCGCCGACTGCTCTTGAAGATCGTTTCGCCGCCGATGCCGGCGCTTCGAACGGACCCGCCTCGGGTGAGGGCGACGGCAAAAACCCTGGCCCACCATCGGGCGCGACCACCGATGCCGCGCCCACTCTGGTGGCCAATTCCGTGAATGAGCCGGGCTCTCCGAACGGAGCATCGCCTCCCCGCCAGGTTTCTTCCGACCAAGCTGCGGCTTTGGTCCGGCGCCCTGACGATCACCTCGTTGAAACCCTATCGGGAGTCACCCAGGCAAAAACCCAGGCAAAATCCACCAGCAGTCGAATCGAGGTGTCGCGCCGGGTGCGCAACGAGTCCCAAAACAAGCCGATTGTGGCGCTCAACGGTTCCACGATTCATTCCCGGCGGCCCGAAGAAGCGCCCGTCGAGAAGATGGTGCTCGCCGCCTATCACGAAGAATCCCTGCCGCTCCTGGTCGACGGAGTCAGCGCCACCACCGCCTCGGTTCGCCGCCTCGATCAGGGCAACGGCAGCATCGTCGTTCCGCAGGGGGCGCTGGTGCCGGGCACACCCTACCGGGTCAGGGAAGTCTCGACGCGCTTGATCAGTTCGAAGGAGGGCAAGGGTCGCATGGTCGACGTCTCCCGGGTCATGGTTGAGGACACCCGGAGCGGTTCGACCCACGTCCTCGTAAAAGACGCGAGTGGCCAGACGTCCGATACCTGCGCCATCCTCACCGCGCCGAACTCCCAGTATCGTTATGCCGTCAAAGCGGGAGACGTGTTCCGCACCACCCAGCCTGGAGTCGGTGCGAGGGATTACCAGGTCCTCGACATCCGGGCGAATGCGGTCGTCATCAAGGACCTTTCGACCGATGAAGTCACCACGGTGGCGCGTGACGGCGTGATCCTCCCCTGAGACGCTGATGCCGCAAGGCGCCTGACACGAGGGGTCACACCACCGTGTTGTCCGGGATCACCGTTCCCTTGGGGACCACGACAATGCCATCCCGGATGTGACACCACTGGGTGTCCTCGGTGACGCGGTCGCGGGGATGGATGACGACGTTCTTCCCGATCGTGACGTTCTTGTCGATGATGGCGCGGTGGATTTTACTTCCCGCTCCGATGAGGATGGGCTGGGAGGTCTCCGCTCCATCCACCACCCGCACCTTGTTGTAGTAGTCCGAACCGATGATGATGCTATCGGTGATTTCGCATCCCGATTCGATCACCGAGCGCACCCCGATGATTGATCGGCGGATCGTCGCGCTGGAGATGATGCAGCCGTCCGAAAGCAGTGCCTCATCGATGATGGCGTTGTTGATCTTGCTGGCCGGGAGAAGACGGGCACGGGTGTAGATCGGGTTCTTTGCGTCGAAGAAATTGAACTTGGGCACGATCTTCGTGCACTCGAGATTCGCCTCGTAGTAGGAGGAGATGGTGCCAATGTCCTCCCAGTAGTCGTCGAAGATGTAGCTGTAGACGCTCTTCTCCTTGATGATGCTTGGAATGACGTTTTTGCCGAAATCCGCGAAGTCATTCGCGAGAGCTTCCTCAAGCACCCGGCGGTTGAAGAGATAGATCCCCATCGAAGCCTGGAAACGCTCCTCGTCCTCGGGGATGCCCACCGATTTGAGGAGGCCGGCCGGCATCGCGAGCTGGTCGAGGAGCTGATCGTCCTTGCCGGGTTTTTCGACAAATCGGGTGATGCGGCTCTCGGCGTCGGTATGCATCAAACCGAAAGAGCGGGCCGGATCGCGCGGCACCGGTGTCGTCGCGATCGTCAGGTCGGCCCCCGTCTCGAGATGCTGCGAGAGCATCAGGCGAAAGTCCATCCGGTAGAGTTGATCCCCGCTGAGGATGAGGAAATACTTGTAGGGGCGCTCGAGGAAGTAGCTGAGATTCTGGCGCACCGCATCGGCCGTGCCCTGATACCACTTGTCATCCCCCGGCGTTTGTTGGGCGGCGAGGATGTGGACGAAATTGTCGCCGAAGTGATCGAAGCGGTAGGCGCTTGTGACATGGCGGTTGAGCGATTCGCTGTTGTATTGCGTCAGCACATACATCTTTCGGATGCCCGAGTTGATGCAGTTGCTGATCGGGATGTCGACAATCCGGCACTTCGCCGCCAGCGGCACCGCCGGTTTCGATCGGTTGTGGGTGAGCGGGAAGAGACGGGAGCCTTGCCCACCACCCATGATGATGGCGAGCACACTGTCGATGGATTTTTCGGGGAGGGGGGCAGGCATGATCAGCTTCTTCAGTTTAAGACCAAACGCTCCGATTGGGCACTGATTTGATGACAAATTTTTTGATTCAAAGAACGTTCAACCGTATCCTCGATCGGGCCTTCGGTCTTCTTGAATTTATGTGTGGTATCATTGGTTATGTGGGCAGGGCTTCAGCCGCGCCGATCCTTCTCGAAGGCCTGCGGCGACTCGAGTATCGAGGGTATGATTCGTCGGGCATGGCGGTCATGGACGGGGAGCAGGTCCTCGAGGTGCGAAAAAAAAGTGGTCGGATCGCCAATCTCAAGAGCCTCCTCGTCGAGAGCCATTTGAGCGGTTCGTGCGGCATCAGCCACACCCGCTGGGCAACCCATGGTGAGCCGACCGATGGGAATGCCCACCCGCACCTCGATGCCAGTGGCAGGCTCGCGCTCGTCCACAACGGCGTCATCGAGAATTACCAAGTGATCAAACACCGACTCGCTGGGGAAGGGCATCAGTTTCGTTCGCAGACCGACTCCGAAGTTCTCGCCCACCTGATCGGACATGTCTATGACGCGAGCGCGTCAGGCGACCCGCGCAGCCGCCTCGTCGCCTCCGTGCGCGAAGCCTTGAAGCAGGTTTCGGGAACCTATGGCATCGCCGTGATCCACGCAGATGCGCCGGGTTTCATCGTCGGCGCGCGGCTTGGTAGCCCGCTCATTCTCGGAATTGGCAAGGGGGAGAATTTCCTCGCTTCTGATGCCAGTGCGATCGTCTCGCATACCACCAACGCCGTCTACCTTCAGGATCGCGATCTGGTCTATCTCACGGAGGACGACTTCACCGTGGTGAATGTCGACGGCGACGAGTCGGCCTACGAGGTCAGCAAGATCGACTTCGCACCCGAGCAGGCGGAGATCGGTGAATTCCCCCACTACATGCTCAAGGAGATCTTCGAGCAGCCCACCTCGATCCAGAATGCCTTCCGGGGACGTCTCAACGACGATCACGCCTCCGCCGTGCTGGGCGGACTCGGACTCACGCCGCGCCAGTTGCGCGATGTCGACCGCATCGTGCTCTGCGGCTGCGGTAGCGCCTCACACGCCGCCATGGTGGGGGAATACATGATCGAGCACCTCGCGCGCATCCCGACCGAGGTCGAGATCGCAAGCGAGTTCCGTTACCGCAATCCGCCCCTCGATAAAAACACCCTCGTCTTCGTCATCAGCCAGAGCGGCGAGACGATCGACACCCTTGCCGCTCTCCGCGAGGGACAGCGAAAGGGGCATCGCGTCCTTGGCATCGTGAATTCCGTCGGGTCCTCCATTGCCCGCGAATCCGATGGCGGCAGCTACCTGCACGCCGGCCCGGAGATCGGAGTCGCTGCCACCAAGTCTTTCACCTCGCAGGTGACCGTGCTCGCTCTCCTTGCCATGCTCCTCGGGCGGATGCGCCACCTCTCCATCGACGACGGGCAGCGACTCCTCCGCGAGATCCGCGATCTCCCCGCCAAGGTCGAGCGCGTTCTGGAGCAGTCCGATCACCTCCGCAAGGTCGCGCTGAAACACATCGGCGCCCAGGGCATGCTGTTTCTTGGGCGGCAGTTCAATTACCCCACCGCCCTTGAGGGTGCCCTGAAGATGAAGGAGATCTCCTACCTCTTCGCAAGCGGGCACGCCGCCGCCGAGTTGAAGCACGGAGTGATCGCCCTCGTGAGTCCCGAAGTGCCGAGCGTCTTCGTCATGCCCAGGGACGCGGTCTACGAGAAGAACGTCAGCACCCTCGAGGAGATCAAGGCCCGCCGTGGTCCTGTTATCGCGGTCACCACCGAGGGGAACACCGAGCTCGAACGCATCGCCGACGACGTCATCTACATTCCCGAGGTGCACGAGTGCCTTAGTCCCATCCTCGGGGTCATCCCGCTGCAGCTCCTTTCCTATCATTTTGCCGTCGCGCGCGGTTGCGATGTCGACAAGCCGCGCAATCTCGCCAAGAGCGTCACGGTCGAGTGAATCCCGTCCGATCATCCTGACATTGCCACCACTTCGCAGAGTTCCCAACCTTCACTGATCCCATGTCCGACTACCGTTCCGACGACTCCCAAACCGCCGTCATCGAAGGCTCTCCCGTCCGACAGTTTGCGGTCTTTCTGCCGAATCGCCCCGGAGCCTTCGTTGCCATCCTCGATCTTCTGCGCGCCAGCCACGTCGTCGTCCTCGGCCTTTCCGTGCAGGACTCGATCGACAACACCGTCGTGCGGCTCGTCGTGAGCGATCCTTTCACCGTTCAGACCGTCTTCATCGAGCGTGGAATCCCCTTCAACTCGATGGACGTGCTCGTCGTCGCCCTCCGCGAGGGGGCGGAGCAGATGCCCGACTGTCTGCGGACCCTGCTCAAGGTCGAAACGAACATTCATTTCATTTACCCGCTCCTCACCCAGCCCGACGGCTATTCCGCCCTCGTTCTCGGCGTGGAAGACAACGACTTCGGCCACGCGATGCTCTCCAAGGCGGGCTTCAAGGTGCTGCGACAGGAGGATCTGAGCCGCTGACGGCGGCCTTGCGACCTCATACCGAGGCGCGCCGAAACAGGGTCGACGCGACGTTCCGGACATATTGCTCGTCGGATAGTCCGATCGTGATCTCGTCCGGGAATGCAGCCTTTTCCCGGAAATGGGAGGCGAGTTGTGCGAAAAGTTGGAGCCGTGCGGCGGGCTCCAGTTCATCGCGGCGGGTCATCGCATCCATCACGAGGCGGGCCTCCTCGGGAGACGTTCTCCGGCGAAGCCGCGCCTCCAAGTGCGGGAGGGCGGCGAAGGAATTGCGCTCGTTCTTCACCAGCTCATCAAAAGCAGGCGGGGAGGATTCGACCTCCCGTATCACCAGAGTGCCCGCGGCGATGTCGCCGATGCGCTGGCACCGTTTCGTGAGAAAGCACGAAACTCCGCCGAGCAGATAGAAAGTGGAGGGCAGCATGTCGAGAACCCGGAAGAGATTGCGGATGATCACCTGCTTCAGACCAAGTGAAAAGCCGCGCTCGTCGATGACGCGCAGTCCCATCACCCTTTTCCCGAGGGTGCGGCCGGACCAAAGCCACTCGGTCGCCATCCCGTAGCCAATCGAGATCGCGAACTGCATCACGATCGTTGCGCCGGATCCGAAATCCTCCATGACTTCACCCAGCACCGGCACGGTCGAGGCGGCGACGCTGAGGGCGCCCGCCAACTGCGCGAGAACGATCGTGATCGCCAGGACGATCATGACATCGAGCGCGAGGGCGATGCAGCGGCAGAACGGGCTCGCGATGGGCACCTCAAAGGTGACTCCCTCGGGGGTGCGGATGATGAGCGTGGTCGTCTTCGACAGCATCAGTCGGAAGAGAGGGTTGGGCGAGGCAACTTGCGGCCGCCGAGCGTCAGGTAAAGGATCAGGCCGGTCAGCTGCACCGCGCCGAGCCCGATTTTCCAGGGATAGAACTGCGGGTCGTGATACTGCGAGAGGAACGATTCGATGATCCCCGCCCAGATCAGGAGCAGGCCAGCGCCGCCGATCAGGGTCAGCAGATCGCCGCGGATCCGGGTGAAGCGCTCGCGGAGCCGCAGGTTCGTTCCCCAGCCGAACATGGTCCGTGCGATGACGAGACCGGCTTGTCCGCCGATGAAGATCGCCGGCAGCTCGAAGGATCCATGCGGCAGGAGCCAGGCGGTGAGAAACGTTCCCTGTCCATCCGCGATGTAGTCAAAGAGGACCACGCCGATGAGGGTGCCGTTGTAGAAAAGGAGTATGATGGTGAAGATGCCCCAGAGGAAACCCGCCGCCATCGTCAGGATCGTGACCTTGGTGTTGTGGGTCATGAGCTGGGCCGAAAAAGCGTGACGGCCCTGGAAGGCGTCGAAATCCTGTTTTTCCTCGCGTTCCACCCGCTTTGAGGGTTTTTCATTGAGGTGGGAGAATTGTGGCGGAATAAAATCGGCTTTCGATTGGTAGTCCAATTTCAGTGCCGCCGCGCCGAAGGCTGCCCCGATCCCGAAGGTGCCGCAGGAGAGCGCGAAGGCGATCCAGTGGCGGCGGAAGGTGGAGGGAAAGGTGCGGATCAGCCATTGCCAGGGTCGGAATGGCACCCTCTCCCCGCCGTCCTCGTGGAGGCGGCTGTAAGCCCGCGCGACAAGTCTTTCGAGAAAGCGCGTCGTCTCCGCCTCGCCCGCGAAGGTCTTTAGCTTGACGAGGTCCGAGGAGGTTCGCTGGTAGAGGTAATGGAATCGTTTCGCCTCATCAAGCGGTGGGCGACGGTCGGGTTGGTTGTCCTGCAGTCGTAGCAGCTCCGCCAATTCGTCCCAGTAGCCGCGCTCCCGGTCGATGAATTTTTGCACGTCAAGAATCACCCCGGCAGTATGGGGGAGGGGCGATCGGAGCGCAAGTCGGGGCTTGGCTTCCTCTCCCTGCTCCTCGGGTTCCTCCCCAAAGCCGCGCGTCCCGGGACGCCAGTCATTCTTGAGGACGGGATGAGAGCAGGAGGATGCGGTTCTGCGATGCGGAACCAACCAAAAACCCCGGGGTTGACTCACGGGCCGATCCTCTGCCATCCTAGCGATCATGTCTCTCATCCCCCTCCTCACCCAAATCTCAAAACGCAGCGGTTGTGCCGATGTGATGCGTTGCGAGGCAGTTCTCGCGGAGGCGGCGTCGCGCCGGGCATCACTCGTTGATGCGCTTTACGACGCCGCATTGGTCGAGGAGGAGTCTTTTGCCCGCCAACTCGCCGAAGAGGCCGGGCTCGAATTCCAGGCCGAGTCCGAACTCGATCTGACGAGCGCGCTCCACCGCCGTTTTCCCGCGAAGCTCGCCCTGCGCCATCGTCTTCTGCCCGGTCGTATCGACGACGACGGTGTCTGCCTGATGACCTACGACCCTTTCGATCTCGAAGCTCGTCAGGCAGTGGGACGCGAGATGGCGATGCCCGTCTCGTGGGTCGTCAGCACCCGCTACCGCATCCTCGAGGGCCTCAGGCAGGGCTACGGTGTCGGCGCGGAGCAATTCGACGAACTCCTCGAGGGCCGCGATCCTTCGGCCGCTGACGAATACGAGCAGGAAGTGACCCAGCTCGACGAGGAGGAGGAAGAGGCCTCGGTGATGAATTTCGTGAACCAGATCTTCCGCGAGGCACTGCGCGAACGGGCCACTGACATTCATATCGAGCCGCTCGAAAAGAGTCTGCGTATCCGCTACCGCATCGATGGTGCCCTTCAGGAAGTGGCGGTGCCGCCCGACATCCGCGCGCTCCAGGCTTCGCTCATTTCCCGCCTCAAGATCATGGCCCAGCTCGACATCGCCGAACGACGCTTGCCGCAGGATGGACGCATCAATCTCGAGCTTGATGGTTCCCCCGTCGACGTCCGGGTGGCGACGATCCCTTCGGTCAACGGTGAGAGTGTCAGCCTCCGTCTGCTCACCCGGCAGAATTTCGACATGGGCATGCTGGGGCTTGATCCCCACACCATTGGGATCATCGACGGGCTTCTCCGCCAGCCCAACGGCATCATCCTCGTCACCGGGCCGACCGGCTCGGGCAAATCGACGACGCTCTACACCTTCCTCAAAAAACTCAACACGAAGGAAACCCGCATCGTCACGGTCGAGGATCCCGTCGAAAACCGCCTCGACGGCGTCGTCCAGATCGCGATCAAGCCCGAGATCGGCCTGACCTTTGCAAGTGGCCTGCGCAGCATCCTCCGGGGCGATCCGAACATCATCATGGTGGGGGAAATGCGTGATCTCGAGACCACCGAGATCGCGATCCGCGGCGCTCTCACCGGGCACCTCGTCTTCAGCACGCTCCACACGAACGACGCGGTCTCGGGCATCACGCGCCTGCTCGACATGGGGGTCGAGCCCTTTCTCATCGCCTCTTCGGTGCGCGGTTTCCTTGCCCAGCGTCTCGTGCGCAAGCTCTGCGAACACTGCAAACGGCCCGCGCATGAGGTCGAGGATTCCTACCTCGCTGAAATCGGTTTCCCGCCCGGGGGGAAGTCCGGCATTCGCGAGGCGGTTGGTTGCCGCGCCTGCCGCAACACCGGCTACCGTGGTCGGATGTCCATTCTCGAAATCTGCCTCATCGACCCGGTCATGTCAGAGCTGATCACCACCCACGCGAGCTACGCCCAGTTGAAGGAACAGGCTGTCCGCAACGGGATGCGATCACTGCGCGACTACGGCTGGGGCAAGGTGGCTTCGGGAGAGACGACGATCGAGGAAGTGCTGAGCAACGTCGGGCATTGAGCGTCGGCACTGGGTCGAGAATTCGTTTCTCACCCCCGGGGGCTACGCGTCCGGGGTGCTCCAACTTCGATCCTTCTTGGGGCCTCCCCCACGGTAACGCAGCATCCCAGCTCCGAGGAGCAGGAGCAACCCGACGATGCCGCCCACGACCAGACCGGTCGGCGATGACGCTTTGGTCAGGATGGGAAAACGGCGCGCACCGGTTGTCTGGTTCAGGGTGATGGCATTGCTGGAAGCGGGCTCAAAGAAGCCTTCGGGATGCCGGATCAATACCGCGCCGAAGGCGGCGCCGTCCGCGGGAATCGGCTGGTGACCGCCGAGGTAGTTTCCTTCACCGTCGTTTTCTTGCCAGCAACGCATCTCGATGGTCTTGATTCCCTGAAGAGATTCGCGACCCGAATCGACCCGGTCGATCTCGACCTTCATCCTGAGATAAAAGAGTGTGGCGCGGACCTTGCGGTGCACGATCATTCTCGAGTCGACGACCCGCCCGGCGAGGGAAACGGTTTTCGCTTCTTCGGAACGCATCGCGGGTGCGGCGATCAGGATGACGAGGCCGAGGGCGATGGCGAGGCTTCTCATGCGATGGAGCCTTCGTGTTTCTCACGGCAGGTCGCGTCGCAATAGAGACCGCGCGACTCGCGGCACGGGTGACAAACGAAGATCTGCTCGTTGCATTCGGGCAAGCGGCAGTTGGCATAGTGCGGATGCTCGATCCCGCAGTGGCGGCAGTGAGAGATGATGCGACGAGTCTCGGTGTGGTTCACCTCCACGCCAATGCGTTCGTCGAAGACGTAGCAGAGTCCCTCGAAATCGCGTCCGCGCACCTCGGGATCCTTCCCATAGGTGACGATCCCCCCCTCGAGCTGGCAGACGTTTTCGAAGCCTTCCTTGCGGAGGTAACCCGAGAGTTTTTCGCAACGAATCCCGCCGGTGCAATACGTGAGGAGCTTTTTCCCGCGCAGGTGCTCGGCGTGCTCGCGCAGCCACGTGGGGAAGTCACGGAAATGATCGATGGGCGGGCATAGCGCGCCCTTGAAGCGTCCGAGTTCGGCCTCGTAGAGATTGCGTCCATCGATGAGGACGGAGTCGGGATCCTGCATTGCCTCGAGAAACTCCTTTGGTGAAAGACGCTCACCGCTGAGTTCGTTCGGGTCGATGTCGGCTTCGCCGGGCAGGCCGAGGGTGACGATCTCGGGCCGCAACTTCACCGAGAGCTTCGGGAAAACGTGCCCCACGGATGGATCGACTTTGAACACGATGTCCGCGGTGATGGGATCGGCATGGAGGGCCGCCATGTAGGAATTCGTCGCCGCCGTCTCGCCGGATACCGTCCCATTGATTCCCTCCTCGCCGATGAGGATTCGCCCCCGCAGTCCGAGTGATTCGCAGAGGCCACGGTGCCGCTCGGTGTAATCGGCCGCATTGGGAAGGCGGACGTAGCGATAGTAGAGCAAGACTTGAAACGGGGGTGCGGCAACGGAATTCACAAGTCAACCTTAGCGGAAAAGCGGTCGAGTCTCAAGGAGCGGGACGGACGGAGCGTCGGACTACGCCGAATAACGTTGCTCGCCGCCGACGTAGGTGGCGATCACTTCGAGACCGGGAGTCAAAAGGGTCAGGTCGGCGAGCAGTCCCGGTTGGAGGCGGCCGCGATCCCTCAAGCGCAGGGATCGGGCCTGGTTGGCGGCACAGGTTTTGGAGAGTTCGTTGAAGGGCAGCGAGGTGACCTTGGAGACGAGGCGGAGGGCTTCATCAAAGGTGACGATGGAGCCCGCGAGATTGCCGGCGGGGATGCGCGCGGCACCGTCTTTCACGATGATTTCACCGTCGTGCAATGGATAACGCCCATCACCGAGGTGGGCGGCGGCGATGGAGTCGGTGATGAGCATGAGACGGTCGCAACTTCGGTGTTTGAAGACGAGGCGGATCATGTCGGGGCAGAGGTGGACGCCATCGCAGATCACCTCGATCATGACCCCGTCGTCAAGCAGCGCGGCTCCGACAAGACCGACGTTGCGGTGGTGGAGGGCCGACATCTGATTGCAGTAGTGAGTCAGGTGGGAAAGACCCATTTCGCGGGCCGCCTGAAAGTCGGAGTAGCTGGCGGCGCTGTGGGCTGCCGAGGTGACGATGCCCATCTTCCTCATCTCGGCGAGGAACGGCAGGGCGCCATCGAGTTCGACGGCGAGGCTGATGAGACCTACCGGACAGACTTCGTGAATTCGACGCACCTCCTCGGCGTCGGGACGGCGCATGTAGCGGGCGTCCTGCGCGCCCGCTTGCGAGGGATTGATGAAGGGGCCTTCGACGTGCAAAAAGGGAGCACGCGCGAAGCGCTGGTTTTTTCGATATGCGGCGGCGGCCTTGGCCATGGCCAGCTTGTGCTCGGGTGAAGCAGTCCAGGTGGTGGGAAGAAACGTCGTGACCCCTTCGGAGAGCTTGGCTTTCGCGTGAGCCTCGACTGCTTCCAAAGTCGCGTAGGAGAGATCAAACCCCATCGCCCCGTGAGTGTGGATGTCGATGAAACCAGCCGTGGCATAGACCTCGCCGCCTCCGTCGAAGATCACGGGAACTCGTTCGGGAGGGTGATGGCCTTCGTGAATGCGCGCGATGGTGCCGTCATCCCCGAGCTCGATGGAGACCGGGCGGATGTAATCGTTGGGGGAGACGAGCAGAACGTCGGCAAGGATACGGGGCATGGAGAAAACCTAGCTCCGGAGGCCGTGATGAAAAGCGGAAAGGAGACGAGAGGGAAGTGACTCTCCTGCCCGACAGCGCAGGAGGCGCACCGCTGGATCGAATGAGCCTGCCTGAGTTTGACTTGCGCTTGAATGCTCTCGGGGCTCTGCCCCTCCAGCGCTGCGCGCTCTATTGAGCAGGAGCAGGAGCAGGAGCAGGAGCCTTCGTTTCGAGAGGCTCGGGCCTCACGGGTGCGGGTGTTGGTGCGGTAGGAGCCGGAGCCTGCGGTTTGGCGGCTTCCGCTGGAGCAGGAGCCGGGGTGACCGCGGGAGAGGTGGCAGGAGCCGGGGCAGGAGCGGGGGCAGGAGCGGCCGCGGGAGCTACCGGAGGCGCCGGAGGCGCGGGCTTCTCGATCTCGGTCGGTGAGCCGACTTTCAGCAAAGCGATCTTTTCTTCGGCATATTCAAAGAAGGGATTGCCAGGGTGGAGGCTGTAGGATTCCTGATAACGCTGATCGGCGGTTTTGGGATCGCCGGACTCAAGAGCGAGGTCTCCAAGGCGGATACGGGCTAGCGGGGTAAGCTCTCCATCGGGCTGGGCGGCGATCACCTGTTCGTAGTGTGACTTTGCCTTTTCGACATCGCCCGAGGTGTGAAAGACGTCGGCCATCGCGAAGAGGCCTTGGGCAAAGCGCGGATGGGTTTTGAAGTCGCTCACAAAGCGCTCCAGCGTGGCCCGGGCGTCTTCGGGTTTGCCTTGGTCGACTTGCAGATCGGCCTTGGTGAGGAGCGCGTTGCCCGCGGGGATCGACCCGGGGAAATCCACCAGCACCCCGTCGAGAGCGGCGATCTCGCCTTTGGAAGCCGCGGCGGTGTAGGCCGCGGCAGCCTCGAGATGTTTTTGCTTCGCCACTTGTTTCCCGATGAGGACCCCACAGAGGACCATTGCGCTGATCGCGATGGCGACGAGGATCTTGGTGCGGTGGCGGTCGAGCGCATCGACGACACCGGAGGCTTCGCTCGCGGCGAGGGCGTTGAGATTGGTCGATTCCTCCGTGGGGGAGGTCTTCTGAGGGGCTTCTGCCATGGTCTGGAGGGGTGAAAAGAGAGAAAAGGAACCCGCGTTGGCGGGAGAGGCGCCCATTTTAAACGAAAATCCCCGTTTGTCAGCCGCCAACTTACATCACTTCGGCAGGCGGATTCAGCCTCCCACGGCGGCCCGTGCTTCGTCGGCGAGGGCGGTGGAGAGGTAACGCTCACCCGTGGAGCACGCGACCGTGACGATCAGTTTGCCCCGGTTCTCGGGGCGTTTCGCCACCTCGATGGCGGCACAAACGTTCGCTCCGGTGCTGATGCCGACGAGCAGCCCTTCCTCTTTGGCGAGGCGGCGGGCCATGGCGAAGGAGTCGTCGTTGGAGACTTTGACGCACTCGATGATCTGGTCATCGCCCGACTCCGATTTGAGGCGGAGGTTTTTCGGGACGAACCCGGCACCGGTGCCTTGGATCTTGTGGGGCCCGGGGGTCGGCGTTTCGCCCGCAAGAGTCTGCGAAATCACCGGAGAATCTTCGGGCTCGGCGACGATCACCTGGATGTTGGGGTTCTTTTTCTTCAGGCCCTCGACGCAGCCGGTCGCGGTTCCCCCGGTGCCCACGGCGGTGACCACGATATCGACTTTGCCGTCGGTGTCTGCCCAGATTTCCTCGGCGGTCGTCTTGAGATGAATTGCCGGGTTCGCGGGGTTGTTGAACTGCTGGGGAATGAAGGAATTCGGCGTTGCTGCAGCGATTTCTTCCGCCTTGGCGATAGCGCCCTTCATCCCCTTCGCGCCCTCGGTGAGGACGAGTTCGGCCCCAAGCAGGGCGAGGAGGGTGCGGCGCTCGAGGCTCATCGTCTCGGGCATGGTAAGAATCAGCTTGTATCCCTTCGCGGCGCAGACAAAGGCGAGGGCGATGCCGGTGTTGCCACTTGTGGGCTCGACGATGACGGTGTCCTTGGTGATGTCGCCGGCCGCTTCAGCCGCCTCGACCATGGCCATCACGATCCGGTCCTTGACCGATCCCAGGGGATTGAAGAACTCGCACTTCAGGGCGACCGTCGCCCCAAGCCCCTCGGTGACGCGATTGAGTTTGACGAGGGGAGTGTTTCCGACGGTTTCGACGATGTTATTGTAGATTTTTCCGTGTGCCATGGACTGAGGGGGTAAAAGATGAGAACGAGAGTGGTTCGCGGCGTCCGCCTCGAGGGGTGCGCTTTTCAGGAGGATTCAACGAAACGCGGCTTCCTGCAATTCGATTTTGTTCCGCGGGGTCATCAGACCGGTTTTGGCGGGTGAAAAAGGGCAATCTTCCGCCCGCCCAAAAAATCCACATTGCCACTTGCGCAATTTCTTTTGTCTTCTAGCGATTAACGGTTGCGGCAGAGACGTATTTCGCTACAAAGCCAACTCATTCCTTCCCGGCCATGTCAGAACTGATCGACGCAGACGAGCTCGAAGCGCTCCTCAAGAAACTCCCCGAATGGGATCTCGAACACAACACCATCGTGAGAGTGATGGAATGCGACGATTTCATGGAGGCGATCGATTTTGTCAACGCGGTGGCGGAGATCGCCGAAGAGGCCGGTCACCATCCCGACATCGATATTCGCTGGTGCACGATCACGGTCCGGCTCACCACCCACGATGCCGGTGGTCTGACCGAGGCGGATCTCGAGGTGGCAAAGAAGATCGACACTCTCGTTGATTGATCCCGGGGGGGCGTGACTGCGCCGCCTCTTTCTCCGAGGAAAAGTCTTTGCTCCCCGCTTGCGTGGCGCTAGTCTCGGCGGATGATCTTCCGTCCTCTCCGAGTTCTTTCCTTCACTCTGCCTTCCGTCGCCTTTCTCACCCTCCTCACCGGCTGCGGAGAGTCTGGCGCGGACAAGTCTTCAGGCGACGGTGCCAAGGCCCGCTATGCCTTCATCACGAACGGAGTCGCCGAATTCTGGACGATCGCCGAGGCGGGGGCAAAACAGGCGGGGCAGGATCTCGGGGTCGAGGTCGGGGTGTTCATGCCGGGTTCGCTCACCGACCAGAAGCAGATGATGGAAGACGCCGTGACCCGCGGCTACGCTGGCGTTGCCGTTAGCCCGATCGATCCCTCCAACCAGACCGAAATGCTAAACCAAGTGGCGTCGGCCACGAAGCTCGTCACCCACGACTCGGACGCTCCCGGGTCCGGCCGGCTCGCCTACATTGGGATGGACAACTACACCGCCGGCCGCCTCTGCGGCCAGCTCGTGAGGGAAGCGTTGCCCCAAGGAGGCGAGGTGATGATCCTGATTGGCCGGATGGAGCAGGACAATTCGCGCAAGCGTCGTCAGGGAGTCATTGACGAGCTGCTCGGACGGCCTGCCGACGCAAACCGCTACGATCCCCCTGGGGAGGCCATCGAGGGAAATGGATTCACCATTCTGGGGACTCTCACCGATGGCTTTGATCTCGCCAAAGCGAAAGCCAACGCCGAAGACACGCTTTCCCGCCACCCTCAGCTCGATGCGATGATCGGGCTTTTCGCCTACAATCCGCCCGCCATCCTCCAGGCCCTCGAGCAGGCGGGTAAGCTGGGCGTGGTGAAAGTGATCGGGTTTGACGAAGACGATGGCACCCTCGCCGGGATCCAGTCCGGTGCTGCCCACGGGACGGTGGTGCAAAATCCCTACGAATACGGGTATCAGTCGGTGAAGGTTCTCCACGCTCTCGCGGGAGGAGACCGTTCGGTGGTGCCGGATGATCAATTCATCCAGATTCCCGGGAGACAGATTAAGCAAGACAATGTGGAGGCGTTTTGGGCGGATCTGAAAGCAAAGACCGGCAAGTAAGCGCTCTGATTTTCAGATCCCCGAGAGGGTTTCGAGGAACTCGTCATGCCGCGCCGCGGCGTAGGGCACCGCGAGAAAACCGGCCGCCCTGCCCGCCTCGCAGTTCGCGGGCAGGTCGTCGATGTAGACTGTTTTGGAGGGATTGATCGGCAGGGTCGATTTGACGACTTCAAAGATCGCCGGGTCGGGTTTCATCAGTCCGACCTCGTGGGAGTAAATCGCGCCATCAAACAGCCCAAACACCGGAAAAGCCGCTTCGAAAAACTCGACGTGGATCTGGTTGGTATTCGAAAGCAGGTAAAGGGGTTTCCCGCGCGCTTTCAGTGCCTCGATGAACGACGCCATTGGAGAATTGAGTTCGAAGATATCGGCGAAAGAGGTGCGGAAATACTCCGGATCGCCGGTGTATCCAATCCTTCCCGAAGCCGCTTCAATGAAGGCATCCGGACCGAGTCGGCCGAGTTCCAAATCGATCATCAGGGGCGAGACCAGAGGCATTATCTCCTCGGGAGCAACGCTCGCAAGCGACGAGATCTTGTCGGCCGCGCGGGTAAAGTCGACGCTGATAATGACATTGCCGATATCAAAGAGGTAGGTGTCAGGCATGGCGCGGGTGCGGGGTCGCACTGTCAGCTAAGTGGGTCCGGCGGGCTTAAGCAAGTAAATCCGATGGGGGATTTCGGGGCGATTTTCTTGACTTCCGATTCCAGAAACCATCAAATCCAGTGTGTTTTTCGTGCTCCCCGCCTTTTTGCGGGGAACCGGCACCGGTGAGCGGGGTTCTGCTGGTTCCCTCGCTTCGCTCCTCTCCGTCTCTCTGCCCTGCTCCCAATGAAATCGAGCTCCTTGATCTATTGTTTCGTTCTTGCCGCCTTGTTTTCCCGACTCCCTTTGGCGGCGCAGGACCCCGCCTCCGAAGCCGGCAGGATCCTCGAGGAGTCCGGGGTGAAAGGCGGTTTCGTCGTCCACGTCGGGGCGAGGGAGGGGGGATCCCTCACGGCTGCGCTGCGGGGATCGGAGAGCTATCTCGTTCACGGATTGGTTCGCGGGGACGAGGCGGTGAAGGAGGTCCGCGAGGCGATCCACGGCGCGGGGAATTATGGCCTTGTGAGTGTCGATGCGTGGAATGGATCGAACCTTCCCTATGTCGAGGGGACCGTGAACCTGCTTGTCATCGGCGAGGGCGAGTCGGTCGCCGAGTCCGAGATCGAACGCGTCCTCACCCCGCTCGGTGTCGCCATGAAGAAGACGGCCGAAGGATGGACACGCCATCAGAAACCGTGGCCCAGGTCGATGGACGAGTGGACCCATTATTACTACGACGCCAAGGGCAACGCCGCCTCGAAGGACAGCGAGGTCGGCCCGCCTGAGCGGCTCCAGTGGCTCGGCAGCCCACGCTGGTCGCGTCACCACGACCGCATGGCCTCAATGAGCGCCAAGGTCTCCTCAAAGGGGCGTCTTTTCTACATCATGGATGAGGGCTCCCGCACCAGCATCCTCCTGCCTTCCAAGTTCCAGCTCATCGCGCGCGACGCTTTCAATGGAACCGTCCTGTGGAAGAAGCCGATCGACGAGTGGAGCACGAACCTGTGGCCGCTGAAGACCGGGCCGACCTCGCTGACGCGCCGACTCGTCGCCGACGGGGAGCGGATCTTCGTGACGATGGGGGTCACCGCTCCGGTTTCCATGCTCGACGCCGCTACCGGAGTGGAGCTGAAGGTGTTCCCCGAGACAAACGGGGCTGAGGAACTTCTCTACTCCGATGGCGTCCTCTACGCCCTCGTCAATCCCGGCGCGGAGTGGGTCCTGAAGGATTTCGCGCCCCAGCAGCAGAGCGACCAGAAGCGCGTCGCCGATGAATACGAGTGGGACCAGAAGCCGCGTGTCCTCACGGCGATCGATCCTGACAAAGGCACCATACTCTGGAAGCTCGAGGGGCTCGTCGCCCCGCTCACGCCCTCGGTCGACGGGAAGCGCCTCGCCTACTACGACGGGGAAAAGATCCATTGTCTCGACGCGAAGAGCGGAAAGGAACTATGGGCCGGTCAGGAAGCTCCGCGCCGCGAACTCTACGAATACAATTTCGGCCCGCGCCTCCTTTTCTCGGGCGAGACCGTTCTGTTCGCGGGCGGGGACGGCACGATGCGCGGCCTCGACGCCGCCACCGGCGAGCTCCTCTGGGAGTCGCCCCACGAAAAGTCGGGCTATCGCTCCCCGGAGGATCTCATCGTCAGCGGCGGCCTCGTCTGGAATGCGGGCACGTTGCAGGGCAACCAGAGCGGCGAATTCATCGGCCGCGATCTCCGCACCGGCGAAGTGAAGAAGCAATTCCTCCCCTATGTGCCGCCGGACACCTACTGGTTCCACCACCGATGCTACATCGCGAAGGCGACCGACAAGTTCCTCATTCCCTCGCGCACCGGGATCGAGTATGTCGACCACGAACACGAGCACTGGGATCTCAATCACTGGGTGCGCGGCGCGTGCCTCTACGGCGTGCTGCCCTGCAACGGGCTCACCTATGCCGGTCCGCACAACTGCGCCTGTTATCCCGAGGCCAAACTGTTCGGGATGAACGCCCTCGCCCCGAAGGCGAAACATCCCCTGCCGCCGAACTTGCCCGAGGAAGCGCGGCTCGAGAAAGGCCCTGCCTTCGACATGCCCGACGAGGAGAACCACGAGCTCGACTGGCCCACCTACCGTCATGATCCGCAGCGGAGCGGATTCTCCGATCAGGATCTCGCGGCCGATCTCCCGGCGACGTGGGAAACGAAGCTCGGCGGTCGCCTCAGCGCGCCCATCGTCGCCGGGGGAAGGGTTTTCGTTTCCTCGGTCGAGACCCACACCCTCCATGCCATCGACGCGGCCACGGGTGCGGAAGCGTGGCATTTCATTGCCGGATCTCGCATTGATTCACCGCCAACCTCGTATTCGGGCCGGATCCTTTTCGGATGCATGGACGGCAGCGTTTACGCCCTCCGCGCGAGCGACGGGGAGCTCTGTTGGCGTTTTCGCGCGGCACCGACCGACCTGCGCCACATGGTCTTCGAGCAGCTCGAGAGTGTCTGGCCGGTGCACGGTAGCGTCCTCGTCGAGGACGGTGTCGCCAGCTTCGTCTGCGGCCGCTCCTGCTTTCTTGACGGGGGCATGAAGTTCTTCCGTCTCGATGCGAAGACCGGGAAAAAACTCGTCGAGGTCGCCTTCACCGACCGCGATCCCGAGAGCGGCAAGCCGCTCGATGAACTCCACAAGACCCTGCAGATGCCGACGGCGCTGAGCGACATTCTCAGCAGCGACGGCAAGGGCACGATTTACCTGCGTTCGCAAAAAATCGACCACGAGGGCAAGCGTGTCGACATCGCGCCGGTCAGCGGCAATGCGATCGAGCAGGGGGCCAAGCAGAGGGGCGAGCACCCGCACCTCTTCGCCGCCTTCGGATACCTCGACGCCGAGTGGTTTCACCGGGCCCTCTGGATTTACGGTGAGAATTCCTCCGGTGGTCACAACGGCTACTACCAGCCTGGCAAATATACCCCGACGGGGCGCATCCTTGTCTTCGACGACGAGAACGTCTACAGCTACGGTCGCGAGTCAAAGTATCTGAAGTGGACCACGACGATGGAACACACCCTGCAGGCCTCGAGCAAGATTGCCCCGGACGTGAAGGTCGATCTCACCGCGGCGGACGGAAAGAAGGCGGGTGTCAAACCTCCCGGAGTGACCTTCCCCGACGCCGATTCGCTCAATCCGGCGGACAAGGCGCTCACGGTCGAGTGCTGGATCCTGCCTGATGGAAAGAACGGTGTTCTCGTCAACCACGGGGCCGGTCTGATGGGATACGCGCTGAGTTTGAGAGAAGGCAAGCCCGTCTTTCACGTCCGGGATGCGGAGGCGAAGGCGCTCGCGACGGTCGTCGCACCGGAAGCGCTTACGGATGGCTGGCACCACCTCGTCGCGGTCCTCGGCGCCGATCTGGCGATGACGCTCTATCTTGACGGAGATCCGGTGGCCAAGGGGACCGCGAAGGGCTTTCCGGGTCGTCCGAAGTTCGGGCTCAGCTTCGGTGGGGGAGGGGATCAATGGGTCGGTCCTGACAAACCCACCGCTTACCGTGGCATGCTCGACCAGGTCGTGATCCATCACCGTCCCCTCGACGGACAGGAGGTGCTCGAACGTTTCGCGCGTCCCGAGGTGCTTCCCTCTGGCAAGACGGCCTTGCTTTGCACCTTTGACCGGGGCGACGCCCGCGACGAATCCGGCAACGGCACCCACGGGGTCAGCACCGCGGTCGAAAGCGGCAAGGGGCGGGCCGGGGCGGCTCTCTGGTTCCGCGCGAGCGCTCCCGTCGTCGCCGAGGGCGGGAAAGGAAAGGGCCAGGCGAAAGCGAACGCGAAAGGGAAGGCCGCGGGCAGGGACAGCTACGTCGAGCACAAGTGGGAGACCTACGTGCCCATTGTGACGCGGGCCATGGCCCTTGCCGGGAACAACCTCTTTGTCGCCGGCCCGCCCGATGTCCTCGACGAGGAGTATGCGTTCGAGCGGCTTTCGCAGAAGGACTCGTCGATCCAAGATCAACTCGCCGAGCAGGACGCCGCGCTCGAAGGTCAGCGGGGCGCCGTGCTCTGGCGGATGAACATCGAGTCCGGCGAGCCCGGAGGAAAGCTCGAGCTCGAGAGCCCTCCGGTGTGGGACGGCATGGTCGTGGCGCGGGGGAATCTCTACGTCGTCACGGTGGACGGACGGGTGAAGCGGTTCGGGAAATGAGGTTTTCCCGGATCATCGTTTTTGCTGCTTTGTCAGGGGTTCTCGGAATCCCGCGGCCGGCCTCCGCCTGCACCATTCCCGTTTTCCGCTACGCCCTCGACCGGTGGGAGTCCGATCCGTTCCGACTCGTCGTGCCGAAGGCCTGGGCGACGGATCGCGACAGGGTAAAGCTCCTTGTTCCCCTCCGCGGCAACGGACTCGCCAACGTCCTCGTCGAGGAAAGCGGCGATCCCGCGCTGGACCGTGCGAAGTGGCTCTTTCCCCACGACGATGCCGTGTTGTCGGAAGGCCCCCTCGATGCGGAGGCGCTCGCCGCGGTGCTCGACTCGCCGGCGCGGCGGGAATTGATCCGGCGGATTCTCCAGGGGGATTCGGTCGTGTGGGTTGTGGCGACGAAGGCCGGCGGCGAAGGCGAGGTGGAGCGCCTCGCCTCGCGCCTGCGCTTTCTCGAGCAGGTCGCCGAACTGCCCGCGCAGAACCCGGACGATCCCGACAGCCAGCTCGGTCCGGGACCGAAGCTGAAGCTGGAATTCTCCGTCCTCCCAGTCTCGCTTGAGGATCCAGCCGAGCGCCACTTCGCCGCGATGCTCGCGGGTCCCGTCCACGCGGACTTCGTGAAAGAGGGCATTCCCTTCGCCGCGCCCGTCTTCGGCCGCGGCCGCGTCCTCGGATCCTGGTCGCTCGAGGAGCTCGACGATCTCATGATCGAGGACACCTCGCTCTTTCTCACGGGCCGTTGTTCCTGCCGGGTGAAGAACGAGAATCCAGGATGGGATCTGCTGCTGAAAGTCGACTGGGAGAGCGCCCTCGCATCCGTCGGAGAGGACGAGCCTGGCTCGGAGGAGGAAACAACGGTCCCCATTTCCGAATCGAAACCGGACCCCGTCGAGACGGTCGAAATCGCTCCAAGCGCCGTCGCCGAAGTGCCAAAACCGGCCGGTCTCTCGTGGGTGCCCCTCGGCGGGTTCGGCCTCGCCTTGATCTTCGCGCTTGCGGGATGGCGGCTTTGGCGGGTTCGTTAGCCGTTGCCACCGATGCCACGACGCCTCCTCGCTCTTGCCTGCTTTGCCCTCGCCCTCGCGGTGCTTGCGCTCGTGATGATGCGGCGTGGTGAAGGAGATGCCAATGCATCGCTGACCGTCTACTGCGCGGCCGGACTCAAGAAACCGGTCGAGGCCATCGCCGCGGCCTACGGGAAGGAATTCGGGGTCGAGGTGAACCTGCAATACGGCGGCACCGGCACGCTCCTCAGCCAGATCGAGGTCGCGAAACGGGGCGATCTCTTCATCGCGGCGGATGACGGATCGCTCGCCGATGCGGGGAAACGGAAGCTCGTTGCCGAGGCGCTGCCGCTCGCCATTCAGCGTCCTGTCGTCGCGGTGAAGGCCGGCAATCCCAAGGCGGTTCGCGCCCTCGCCGACCTCGCCCGAGAGGACGTGCGTCTCGCCCTCGCCAATCCCGAAGCCGCGAGCATTTCCAGGGTCTCGAAACGGCTCCTCGGCGCGGAGTGGGACAAGCTCACCGCCGAGGCCGTGGTCATGAAACCCACCGTCACCGAACTCGCCGCCGACCTGCAACTTGGCGCGACCGATGCCGCGATCGTCTGGGACGCGGTGGTGAAGCAGTTCGACGGGCTCGAGGCCGTCGACTTGCCGGAGATCTCGTCGCACCGCGAGAACGCCTCGGTCGCCGTCTTGTCGGTTTGTCAGGACCCCGTCGCGGCCCTGCGTTTCGCGCGTTACCTCGCCGCGCCCGATCGCGGGGGCAAGATCTTCGGTGAACAGGGCTTCACCCCCGCCGGGGGCGATTCCTGGATGGAGAAGCCTTCGCTCGTGCTTTACAGCGGCGGGGTCAACCGTCTCGCGATAGAACCGGTCCTCAAGGAATTCGCCGACCGCGAAGGGGTCGACCTTACCACCGTCTACAACGGCTGCGGCATCCTCTGCGCCTCGATGAAGGCGATGGGCGACACCGCGAATCCGAAGTTCCCCGATGTCTATTATGCGTGCGACGTCTGCTTTGTCCCGCCCGTGGCCGAGCAGTTTCCCGAGGCCGTCCTGCTGACGGAGACGGCCATCGTCATCGCCGTGCCCGAGGGCAACCCCGCCGGGATCAAAACACTCTCCGACCTCGCCCGCGGCGGTCTCCGCGTGGGACTGTGCAATGCGGAACAGAGCACCCTCGGCTTCATGACCACGGCGATGTTGCGCCAGACCGGACTGCTCGAAAGTGTGCGGAAGAACGTCGTCGTCGAGGTCCCCACCGCCGATTTCCTCGTCAACCAGATGCGGGCCGGCAGCCTCGACGCCATCGTCGTCTACGAGGTCAACGTGGCCCCGCATCCCGAACACTTCGACCTGATCCCATTGCCGGAGGAGTTCTCGAAGGCCGTGCAACCCTTCGCGGTCCGCGCGGATTCCCCGAACGCAAGGCTCGCCGGGCGTTTGCTGGGCTTTCTCCGTTCCCGTTCCGAAGCCTTCGAGGCCGCTGGATTCCGCTGGCGGGGCGACGGAGCGGCCGTGCCGAGCGACCAACTCGAGGTGCCGCCGTGGCTGAAGCAATGATCCCGGCCCACCGTGTTTCTCCTTTCTGGATCATCCTTGGTCTCGTCGCCACGGGTTATCTCGGCTTCTGGTTTGCGATGCTTGCCGCGACCGCGGCCTACACGTCGCCGGGTGAGGTGATGGAGGTGCTCCTCTCGCGCGAGATCCGCTACGCGACCTTGCTCAGTCTCTTCACCTGCACAGTCTCGGCGCTGCTTTCCGCCGCCGTTGCCGTTCCCGTCGGCTACCTCATGTCGCGCCGCCGCTTTCCCGGTCACGCCTTCGTGGACGCTGCGCTCGACATTCCGATCGTGCTTCCGCCCATGGTCGTGGGGATCTGTCTGCTCATCTTTTTCCAGACCCGGGCGGGCGGGCTCCTCGAGCAGGCCATCCCGCTGACCTACACGGTGGGCGGGGTCATCGTCGCGCAGTTTGTCATCGCCGCGGCTTTCGCGATCCGGACGATGCGCAATGTCTTCGACCACCTTTCGCCGAGGCCGGAACAGGTCGCCCTCACCCTCGGAGCGACGCCGGCGCAGGCGTTTCGCCACGTCACCCTGCCGGCGGCGCGGGGCGGGATCTTCGCCGCCGCTAGCGTGGCGTGGGCGCGCAGTCTCGGTGAGTTCGGACCTATCCTCGTTTTCGCCGGAGCGACCCGGATGAAAACCGAAGTTCTCCCCACGAGCGTCTGGCTCGCCTGGAGCGTCGGAGAACTCGAGCAGGGGGTCGCCGTGAGCCTGCTCATGATCGCGATTTCAATGATCGTCCTCGTCGCGGTGAAGATGACGGGGGAACGTGTATGATCCGCCTCGAAAACATTGCGTGGGCTCCTCCTGGGAAAGGCCGTGCGACGATCCTCGACGGGGTCTCGTTCGAGGTTCCCTCGGCGTCCTACGCGGTCCTGATGGGGCGCACCGGCTCGGGCAAGACATCCTTGCTCGAGATTCTCTGCGGTTTGCGGGCTCCGATCTCGGGAACCGTCTGGATCGATGAACGCGAAGTGACGTCCTTGTCCCCGGGAGAGCGGGGGATCGGCTATGTGCCGCAGGACGGAGCTCTTTTTCCGACTCTGACGGTGCGCCAACAGATCGGATTCGGGCTGCGCATGCGCGGGGTGCCTGCCCCGGAGATCGAGGCTCGCGTTCTCGAGGCCGCGAATCGCGTCGGCGTTTCTGCCCTGCTTGACCGGACACCCCCGGGACTCTCCGGCGGCGAACGCCAGCGCGTCGCCCTCGCCCGTGCCCTCGTCGTGAAGCCATCGGTCCTTCTTCTCGACGAACCGCTCGCCTCGGTCGACGAGGAAACGCAGGATGACCTGATGGATCTCCTTCAAAAAACGCAGCGCGAGCACCGCATCACCGTCCTGCACGTGACCCATTCCCGGCGCGAGGCGGTGGGATTGGGGGAATGGCACCTCCAGCTCGAAGGAGGTCGCGTCCTCGTGAAGAATATCGGGATATGAGCGAACTCACCGACGAGGAACGTGCCATCTACGAATGGCAGATGTGGGTGCCGGGCATGGGCGAGACCGGACAGGGGCGGCTCAAGGACGCGACCGTCTTCATTTCTCGCGTCGGCGGGCTCGGCGGGGTCGTGGCCCTCGAACTGGCCGCGGCCGGAGTGGGCCGGCTCATCCTCGCCCACGGCGGGAACCTGAAGGCTTCCGATCTGAACCGCCAGCTCCTGCAAACCCGCGACCATCTCGGCAAACCCCGCATCGAGAGCATCGTGCGGCGGCTCCGCGAACTGAATCCGAGCTGTGAGGTGAGCGGGATGGGTGAGAATGTCAGGGAGGACAACGTGAGGCGTCTCGTCGATGGCGCCGACATCCTCGTCGACGCCGCTCCGATGTTCCAGGAACGCCTCGCCCTGAACCGCGCCGCCTTCGCCCTCGGCAAGCCGCTCGTGGAGTGCGCGATGCATGCGATGACCGCGCAGATCACGACCTTCCTGCCGGGCCGAACCGGCTGCCTCGAGTGCCAGGTGCCGGAAGTGCCGGCGGATTGGAAGCGCCAGTTCCCGGTCTTCGGCGCGGTCAGCGGGACGGTCGGCTGCCTCGGCGCGATGGAGGTGATCAAGCTCGCCACGGGCCTCGGTGAGCCGCTTGCGGACACGATGCTGACAATGGACCTCGCCACGATGCGCTTCCGCCGCGTCGCGATGCGGCGCCGGCCCGATTGCACGGTTTGCGGGTGAGGCATGGGTCATGGGTCATGATTAATTTGGCGGAGCGATGGGGTGGGGGATATAGTGCGGTTGATGAGGCTGGATGCAGGAAGGCTGGCGACGTCGAATGACAGGGATTTTCATTCGCGGCCATTCGCGTTCCATTTGCGAACATTCGCGTTGGTTTTCTTTGGAACGCGAATGGAAGCGAATGTCCGCGAATTCACGCGAATGCTGATGTGCATTGGGTGGGTCTTGGCCGGAGGCACCGTCTCCGCCGAAGATCCGGTGCGGAGCCCGTCCCAGTTCTTTGCCGACCGGACGGTGGAGTATGTGCCGGGCACGCTGCCGCTGATCATCGTGGCGCCCCACGGGGGACAGCTCATCCCAGCCGACATTCCCGATCGGAAAGATGGGGTCAAGACTCGAGATGCCGAGACGGACTTGCTCGCGATCGCACTCGCCGGTGCGATCGCGCGACGCTGCGGATCCAAGCCACATCTGATTCTTTGCCACCTCCATCGGAGAAAAGTCGACTGCAACCGCGATGCCCTCACTGGCACGGGAGGAAATCCCAAGGCCCTCGCGACGTGGAGCGCCTTTCACGAGGCGATCGCAAAAGCGCGGGCAGTCTCCGAACAAGGACTCTTCGTCGATGTGCACGGACACTCGCATCCGGTTCCCCGAGTGGAGATCGGATACCTGCTGGGTGCCGAGCAGTTGCGGCAAACGGGACCGGCGTTTTCCGCGCTCGCGCCGTTTTCAAGCCTCGCGGCGGTGGCGAGGAGGAGCCCCGGGACCTTTGAGGGCCTTTTGCGTGGTCCGCTCAGTTTGGGTGGCTTATTGGAAAGGTCGGGTCATCCGTCGGTGCCCTCGCCGTCGATGCCGCACCCGGGAGGGGATCCCTACTTCCAGGGCGGCTACAACGCTGCCCGCTACCGGAGTATCGGGGTGGATGATGAGTTTTCCGCCTTGCAGATCGAGTGCCCGAGACCCGGAGTTCGCGACACACCCGAAAATCGTCTGCTATTTGCTGACTCTTTCGCCGCCGCGATCGAAGAGTGGTTGGCGCATCACGCCGGGATTCGTCTCCGCGAGGGGAAGTAGGCTTGGAAAGAAAGGTGTTACCCAGTGAGTCGGACGTCTCAATGGCTTTCGAGGTCCTCCATCTTCGCCGCGAGCAGCATCACCATGGCGGCTCCGCGACTGTCCGGTCCCAGGATGGCCTCGCGCCGGTAATAGTCCTCGAGGGAAGTCTGCTTGCCGGTTCCGGTGCAGACGTTGAGGAAATGACGGCCGTCCGTGGAGACATGCCTCCGGATCGCCGACCATGCCGAGTCGAGGCGCGACGACCATTCGGAAGGTTGAAGCCAGCCCTTTTCGAGGGAAACGGCAATGGCATAGGCGATCATCGCGGTGGAGGTGAGTTCGGCGTAGCTGTCGGGATGATCGATGATCTGGTGCCACATGCCGTTGCTGTCCTGATGGCTCGCAAGTGCCTTGAGGTGGAGGACTAGGGCATCGCGCATCTCCCCGTAACCTTCGTGATCTTCGGGGAATGGTTGTAATGTCAGGGCCAGACCAAGCGCGGGGAATCCGTTGCCGCGTCCCCACGCTGCCTCGTTGAGGGGAGAGTGCCGGTAGATCCCGTCTTCGCGGCGGCAGAGTCCGGCGATGAAGTGGAAATTCCTGAGGGCGGCGTCGAAATACCGTTTTTCGCCCGAGATCCGGCCGGCGTGTGCGAGAACCGGGCTGGCCATGAAAACGGCGTCGCTCATCTCGTTGTGGGTCGGCATCGCCTCGAGCGGATTGCCGGAAGAGTCAAAGGCCATGTCGGCGACGGCGAGGACACGCGCCTTTGCCCATTCCTCGTCAATCGAGGCGTGCAGAAGCGTGCCGGCGATCTCGCCTCCGTTGCTGGGAAGATCCGGCTTTCTGGTGAGTTGGCTCCTACCGAGCTCTGACGCGCGGTGGGCGAGACCGCCTTCCTTTCGGGCGATCACGGCGAGTGCCTCGATGTATGACCCCTCGAAGCGATCACCGTAGTGGGCCGCGACCTGGGTGAGGACCTCTCGTGGTGTCCTTGAAATGCGCGCCAGCATCTCCTGCCTGGCCGGGCGCAGGCCTGTCCCGATCCTCGGCATGACCTCCGGTTCCACGGGGCCGTCGGAAGATTGGCGGTTGAGAAACACATCGACCATGCCGACTCCTGCCGGCGGGTGAGCCCGCAAGGCCTCGCCAAGGGCCCGGCCTTCCGGGGTATCGGGGACGAAGACTGCATCGGGCGCAGTGAGACCGATCCACCGCCAGATCGCGTGGGCCGAGGAATGCTCTGGCGCAAAGGCCGGACCGGGTGGAGGAAAAGCGGTCGTGTCGAGCGGAGCGAGCAGCCCGAGCCAGTCGTTTTCGGGCGAGAGTTTCGGCGCGTCCTCCTGTGGGAGGTGCAGGTCCAGGCGAATGATGCGCTTGGCATTGGAGGACGGAGGTTCGGTGCGGCCTCCCGCCCAGGCCACGATCGGCCTACCGCTCGAGTCACGGCCGATCGGATCGGTGTGGTAAAGGCTCTCGGCTCCGGTTTCGGGATTGACGGTCCTGTCGCGAGCGGGAGCGGGAGAGGACGGGAGAAGCAGAGCAAGCAGAGCAAGCAGAGCAAGCAGAGCAAGCAGAGGAAGCAGGAGGGGCGCAGAGGCGGAGGCCCGCGAACGGAACGCGGATCGTTGGAAAGGTGCGGGGTTGTCGCTCGGAGTCTTCATGGCAGGCCCTAACCTTGCAACAAAGCGACGACTTCGTCCCGCAGCGCCGCATTCGTCGCGAGTGCTTCGCCACCGTCGATGCGGCCCTCGTTGCCCGACCAATCACCGAAGTAGCCGCCTGCCTCGCGGAAGATCGGCGGGAAGGGACCGCAATCCCACACCGCCATCACGGGATCGAGCATGATCTCGGCCCGACCGGTGGCGACAAGCAGATACCCGTAGGCATCGCACCAACCCGCGTTGTAGTAGACCGCCTTCTGGAGCCGTTCCCATTTGGCACCCTTGCCGTTCTTGCCGAAGTAGGCCGTGTCGATGTGGGCGCAGACGGCGCGGTCCAGCTCGGCGACCTCCGAGACACGGGCGGGTTTGCCGTTCCACCAAGCGCCGCAGCCGGTCGCGGCGGAGAGGGTCTCTTTGAGCGCGGGAAAGTGGGCGCAGCCGACCTCGACTCTTCCATCGATCTCGAGGGCAAGGAGCACGCCGTAGAGTGGCACGCCGTGGGTGAACGATTTGGTCCCGTCGATGGGGTCGATGAACCAGCGATACCTCGAATCTCCCGACGAGGCGCCGAACTCCTCGCCGACGATTTCGTGTCCGGGAAAGGTCTCGGCGATGCGCTGGCGGATCAGTTCCTCGGCGCGGCGATCGGCAACCGTCACCGGGGTGTCGTCGGCCTTGAATTCGGGACGGGCCGCGTCGGTGAGGAAATACTCCAAGGTGAGTGCTCCGGCCTCCCGGGCGGTCGTCTCGGCGAATCGGAGAAAGTCCGGAAGCATGGTCGCGAGTAGGGAAGGTTGGCAGTCGGGCTCAACCAGGTGAGTTTCAGGGCTTCTCGGGGGCGGTCGCGATTTCCACCTTCACGCTGCCGGAGGGTGTCGCGTCGGCATCGAGATCGGTGAGGGCGTATTGGATGCCGTCGAGCATGTGTTGCAGTGCGGACTTGTTGGCGAAGGTCATATCGTTGTGTCCGAGGTTGGTGAAGAAAAGGCGGCCTTTTCCGATCTCCCGACACCAGGAGACAGGGACGTCGACATCGGCGGGCGCCTTGCCGGCGAGCTTGGCTTTATCCTTCTCGTTTTCGAGCGGCTTTTGGGTTTCGGTTTTTGTCATGTCGAGGCTGAGAAGGACGCGGAGCTTGTCGCGGCCTTGGAAATTTTCAGGTTTGTACCAGTAGATCTCGTCCTTATGCCAGAAGCCCTTCCCGTCCCAAGCGGCGTTGAGCGGGTGGGAGGGATCCTCGACCTTGAAGGCCCAAGTGCCTCCGGCGTTCCAGGGGTGGCCGTTGAAGATTCCGCCGATCAGCGCGATGCCGTCGTCCCAGCCATTGAAGTTGTCGGCCGCCGCATGAAAGCCGACGATGCCCTTGCCCCCGTTGACGAATTCGAGGATCGCAGCTTTCTGCGCGTCGTTTGGCTTCAGCCCGGTGGTATTGTTGAAGAGAATGGCGTCGTATCGGGCGAGGTTTTCCGTCGTGAAGACGGAATACTGATCAGCGAAGTCGACGGAGAAGGCCCCGGTCTTTTCGGCGATCCGCCTCATCGCGTGATTGCCGAAGGGGATCGAGGTGTGGATGAAGCCCTCACAACGGTAGAAGACAAGCACCCTGCGCGACGCCTTCGGCTTCGTTGTGGCCGAGGGAAGGTTCGCTTCGATCTGCGTTTTTTGCTCGGCGGTGGGAGTGGCGCCAAAGCGCTCGGCGGCTTTGTCTTCCCAAGTCTTCGGTTTCTCGGGAGCGGCCGGATTCTGGGCGACGAGGAGGCAGACGGAGGTGAATGCGGCGAAGGCGATGGCGAGGGAGCGTCTTTTCATGATGGGGAAAGGATCGGCATTGTAGCGGATCCCGGTCCTTGGCAAAAGGGCTAAAGACCTTTTTTGGCATGACGGAATCGACTTTTTCGCGTATAGCCGCCCCCCGGCACGGGCGGGGTTGATCCAGCCGACGGTGGCGAAGTGTCGTCGGGTGCCGGTGCGATGGGCGCGGAGTCGATCTCAGGCGCACCGCCAGCGAGGTCTGGGGCGGATCGCTGGCGGCGCGCGGCAGAGGTGGGAAGTTCGATTGAGGGGAGAGGCCAGCCGTTGCGGGTGATGAGGGCTTCGAGGAGGAAGAGGAAGAAAGCGGCGGCAGGGAGAGGGAGAAAGATCGGTTCGACCCGAGGGTCGGTGGCTCGACGCCAAGCCTTGGCGAGGTCGGTGATTTCTCCGCCGCCGCTGGCTACGGCGGTCTCGCGGAGCTCGGCGAGGCGCTCCTTTTCAAAACGCCACTCCGCCCCCGGCGAGACGACGACGGGACCGATCGGCAGCGCCACTCCGCCGATTTGGAGCGCGGCCCTGACCGGGGTGCCCTCCTCCAGCGAGATCGTCACGGAGTAACGCCCCGGGGCAAGTCTCTCCCAGGTCAGCTCGCGTCGTTTTCCATCGCGGTAGCCGGATTGGAGGACGATCCGGGGCGGGGACGTGGAAATGCGCGACTCCCAAGGGGCGGAATCGTAGAGAAGATCGAGGGTCCATTGCGAGCCGTCGAGGCGGTGGCGCAGACCGATTCCCGGCGGCACTTCGTTGCCCATGAGCCAGCGGGTGAGGGTTTGGAGAAAGTCGCCGTATTGGGTCCAGCTTCGCGTTTTCTCGGAGAATTCGCCGCCGAGAGGAAAGGAGACCGCCGCGGTGCGGCCGATTCCCCGACGCCCGAAGGCGACGAGCGGGGCCGCGTAGGTGTCGTCGAGACGAGCGCGGCTTCGTCGCCCTCGCGGAGGTAGCTGAGGTTGTATCCATCGACTTCAGGAAGCCATTCCGCGTCGCGCCGCGCGAGTTCCTGCCAGCGTCCTGTCGTTTTCGCTCCAGTGGGATCCTCGACGAAGGAGGCTCGCGCCACCGTCACGGTCTCTTGGGCAAAGAGATTGGGAAGTTCCCCGGCCACCTCGGTGAAGAAGATGCGGCCCTCGCCCCGCTTCGCAATGTCTTCGAGGAAAGCGGCGCGAAAGTTTTGATTCCCACGGCGGAGCGGGCAGCCGGATCTCCCGAAAACTCTGCCGAAACCGGGCACAATGAGGGATACAATTCGCGTTGCGGGACCGATCGATTCGGTTCACGGTAGTTTTCATGTCTTCATTAGCGAATCAAACCGCCGTGATTACCGGAGGCGGATCCGGCATCGGCCGGGCCATCAGTGAAACGTTCGCCGCCGCGGGTGCCAGCGTTGCTATTTTTGATCTCGACGAGGGCACCGGCGTCGAGACCGCGACTTCCATCGGTTCGGCCGGAGGGCGAGCGAAATTTTTCCGTTGTGACGTCTCGGATGCCGCTTCGGTTGAGGGCGCCGTTGCGGGAGCCAGCGAAGCGTTTGGCGGTATTTCCATACTCGTGAACAACGCCGGGGTCGCCAATATCGGCACGGCAACGAACACCGGTGAGAGCGATTTCGACCGGGTCATGCGTGTGAACGTGAAGGGTGTCTATCTCTGCCTTCAGGCCGTTCTACCCGTCATGGTTGCGGGTGGTGGCGGAGTCGTCCTCAACCTCTCAAGCATCGCCGCGATCACCGGTTTGAAGGACCGTTTTGCCTATTCTGCAAGCAAGGGGGCCGTTCATACCATGACGCTCTCCGTCGCGGCCGACTATCTCCAGCACGGGATACGCTGCAATGCGATTTGCCCGGCCCGAGTCCACACCCCTTTTGTCGACGGGTATCTTGCGAAAAACTACCCGGACAACCGGGAGGAGATGTTCGAAAAGCTTTCCAAGGTCCAGCCGATCGGCCGCATGGCCCGTCCCGAGGAGATCGCAAAACTCGCGCTTTACCTCTGCAGCGACGACGCCTCCTACATCACCGCACAGTCGTTCAACATCGACGGTGGCTACATGAACCTCCGCAACTGATTATCCTGCTCAGTCGTAATTCAGACAACCCCATCAAACAGAAGATCCCATCCATCCGACCATGAAGAAATTCCTCATTGCCGCCCTCGCTCTCGCCACCATGCCCCTCCTTGCGGAAGACTCCGTTCACGACTTCAAGGTCAAGAACATCAAGGGAGAAGACATCGATCTTTCCGGTTACAAGGGCAAGGTCCTCCTCATCGTGAATGTCGCCTCAAAGTGCGGCGCAACCCCGCAATATGACCCGCTCCAGTCGATCCACGCCAAGTATGCGGACAAGGGCCTCGTCGTGATGGGTTTCCCGGCGAACAATTTCGGCGGCCAAGAGCCCGGGAGCGACAGCGAGATCGCGGAATTCTGCACCTCGAGCTATTCCGTCGAGTTTCCCATGTTTTCCAAGGTTTCGGTCAAGGGTGACGACAAGGCTCCCCTCTTCGCCTACCTCACCTCCGCAGGCAATCCCGACAAGCAGGGAGACATCGGCTGGAACTTCGAAAAGTTTCTCATCGGCAAGGACGGGAAATTGGTCCGCCGTTTTGCGACGCGCACCCAACCGGATGATGCCGAGGTGATCGCGGCGATCGAGAAGGCTCTCGCAGAGTGATCGCCCCGGAGTCTTTCTCACAGGTTCCGGCGGATTTCCACGTCATCGACAATCGCGTTTCGTGGCACCGATAGGCGGAGCAGCCGCTTTGTGGGATGCGCGATTCCCGGTGAGGAGTAGCTTCCGACGGTCACCCCGTCGATGGACACCTGAATCTCGTCGCCCTCGATGGAGACCAATAGTGCGTGCCACTCATCCGTTGCGGTGGCGCGGGCAAACATCTTTTCCTTACCCACGAGGGCAGCCTTTTGTTCCTCGTTCAGGTCTTTCTTCGCCTGCCGTGCCTCGCGGATGTCGAGTCGCATGTTCCCCGTCTTCAAATCCTGACAAACGACCCGTTTCGTCTCGACCCGGACGGCGAAAAGATGTCCGGCATGGACCTCTTTGAAATCGAGGTCGGCGAAATTCAGGCCGAGCTGGTCCCTCGCGTCCTCCAGTTTGAAGCGCAGCCTGACAGAGCCATCCGTGAAGACGGCCGGCTGGGTCACTGAAACGGCATGGTCCGCCTCGGCGTGGATGAAGATATGCATCGCCCCGTCGCGCAGATCGACCTGCTTGTTGCCCTTGGCGCGGCTCCGGCTGTTGGTGCCCCAGCCTTTGCCGGGCTCGTCCCGGAGCTCCTGCGATTCGCTGCGGTCGAAGTGGTCGGCGAAAATCAGTTCTCCCCGATCGGCGGCGGCGAGGTGAACTGAGCTGGACACGGACACGGCGACCAAGGCACCGAGGACGGCAGGGAAAGAGTGATACATGGCGGAGAGATAGCGGTTTCGTGGTCGGATGAAAAGACCCTTTTCGCGCCCGGCACTCGGCTCGGCAAATCTCCTTCGGCGGCCCCTTGTGCCTATTCAGGCGGTCAAAGACCGGCAATGACCTGCGAGACTCGTCTTTCGTGCTACTCTGCAAACTCCCGGATCGCCTCGAGGAAAGGGGCAAGATAACGCTCTGCCTTGACCTTGCCGACTCCGTGGATCTTCATCGCCTGGCCTTCGCTGGTGGGCCGGAGACGGGTAAAGCATTCCAACACGGTGTTCCCGAAAATAACATACGGGGGCACATTGCCCGCCTCTTCGGCGAGGCGTTTGCGCACTTCCTTGAGCTTTTCAAAAAGGGTTTCGTCGAAGGCAAGTTCAGCTAGGCCCTGGATGGCCTCTTTTTCTTTCCCTGCCTTCGCGATCCGGTTCCGATCCGGCCAGGCCATGCGGAAATGAGGGTCGCCTTTCATCACCGCGGTTCCGCGCCGGGTCAGGCCGAGGAGAGGGTAGGGGGTCTTGCGCACCGCAATGAGTCCGGCCTTTTCCATTTCCGTGAGCAGGGCGAAGACATAGGCCGATCCCTCCGCCTTGAGAATGCCGTAGGTGCTGAGCGCGTCGAGGCGTGAGGTGGCTAGGTCCGCCGACTTGGCTCCGGTCAGCATCTGAACAATCTTGCCCTTGCCAAAGCGTCCTTCCCAATCGCCCACCGGCGTCCTTGCGCAGGTCCGTGCGATGCCACTGAGGGCCTTCTGCACGATCACGATTTCCTCCGCTGAGGGTCCCCGCTGATCCTGCCAGCGATCCTCCGAACAGAAGTCGCAGGTGCCACAAGGACTCGAATCGCTCTCGCCGAAGTATTGGAGGATCCACTGTTGGCGGCAACTCTGCTGGTCGTAGCAGAACTGGACCATCGCCTCGAGCTTTGCCCGGTCGCGCCGGTCTTTTTCGTCGAGGGCGGTTTCATCGATGGGCAGGTCGTCGGGTTTCAGTGTGGGATCGACCAGGCGAGTGCCGCGGGCACGCTCACCGGGCACGTCGTAGCGCTCGAGATGCCCGCTCCGCACCAGGTGGGAAATGGCGCTGCTTACCCGCATGCTGTTTTTCAAATTCAGCGTTTCGGTGATCTCGTTGATCGTCAGCAGCACGCCATCGTTTCCCGTTCCGGAAAGGCGTCGCACGACCGCGTAGAGGCTGCGGATGATGTCGGCACCGGGGTTGTTCCCGTCGATGAAAAACTCCTGGGTGCGGGTGTCGGCGTAGTTGAAAAGTAGCTCGCAATCGGACGGTTCGCCATCACGGCCAGCCCTGCCTGCCTCCTGATAATAGGCCTCGATGCTACCGGGCACGTCGAAGTGGGCGACAAAACGGACGTCGGACCGGTCGATCCCCATGCCGAAAGCGTTCGTCGCCACGACGACATCATAACTGCGGTCGAGGAAGACATTCTGCGCCCACTCGCGGTCCTTGTCCTCCATACCGCCGTGATACGCGACCAGCTTTACCCCCATACCCGAAAGGGTGGCGCTGACTTCCTCAACCTTCTTCCGCGTCGAGCAGTAGACAATGCCGGTGCGGTGCGTTTCGACGAGGTCTTTGAGTCTCGCGTATTTTTCGCGGTGCCCCTCGCAATGGGTGATGCGCAGGCTGAGGTTGGGGCGTTCGAATCCGCTGATCGAGACATAGGGGTCGCGTAGCTTCAGCACCTTGAGAATGTCGGCGCGGACCTCGGGGGTGGCGGTGGCGGTAAAGGCGGCGGTCTGGGGATGCTCGAGCACTTCAAGGGCCTCCGAAAGACGAAGATAGTCGGGCCGGAAGTCGTGACCCCACTGGCTGAGGCAGTGGGCCTCGTCGACCGCGACCAAGGCGATCGGCAGGCCCTTCAACGCCCGGATGAAGGCACTGCTGCGGAACCGCTCCGGCGCGATGTAAACGAGCTTGAAATTGCCCGCGCTCATCTCGCGGAGCCTCTCGGTCTGCTCCGCTGGCGAGAGGGTGCTATTGATCATCGTCGCTGGAACGCCCCTGCGAACGAGGCCGTCGACCTGGTCTTTCATCAGGGCGATGAGGGGACTGACGACGAGGGTGACGCCCTCCATCACCATGGCGGGCAGTTGATAACAGAGCGATTTCCCGCCGCCTGTTGGCATCACCGCGAGCGTGTCGCGCCCGGCGAGCAGGGAGGAGACGACCGGTTCCTGCCCCGGGAGAAATTCGCGGAACCCGAAATGCCGCTCCAGCGCCGCGACGGGATCGCGGAGGAGTTGCTGGTCGGCGGCGAAGGGGGACATGGCGGGTGTTATTATGAACAATTTACGAGAGTGTGCATCCTATTTCGCCGACAAAATCGCTTTCATCAACCCGCAGGACGCGCTATCGCGTGCGGCGTATGAAGGAACTCCGTATCGCCATCGTCGGCCACCGGTTCATGGGCCGCGCCCATTCGAATGCCTGGAACCAGGTCGCGAAGTTTTTTGATCCCGCCGCCAGGCCCGTCATGCAGGTCGCCTGCGGCCGCGACGAGGCGGGACTGCGCGCCTTTGCCGACCGCTGGGGTTGGCGGGAAATTGCGACCGACTGGCGCGAGGTGCTAGAGCGCGACGACATCGACGCGATCGACATCGCCACCCCGACCTACCTCCATGCCGAGATGGCGATCGCGGCGGCCGAGGCCGGCAAACACGTTTTTTGTGAAAAGCCTTTTGCCAATACCCTCGCCGAGGGGGAGGCCATGCTCGCCGCTGCAGAGAAGGCGGGGGTGGTTCACTATCTGAACCACAATTACCGCCGTTGCCCCGCCGTGCTTCTTGCCAAAAAGATGATCGTGGAGGGCGAGATCGGTCAGATTTTTCACTGGCGCGGCGCCTACCAGCAAAGTTGGCTCGTAAATCCGCAGCATCCCCTCGATTGGAAGCTCAAGAAAGCCTTCGCCGCGGCCGGCCCGCTCTGGGACCTCGGTTCCCACGCGATCGACCTCGCCCATTTCCTCGTCGGCGATTTCGCCGAGATCGATTGCCGGGGCAAACAATTCACGAGTGAGCGTCCCCTCGCCGAAGATCCTGCGAAGACCGGCCCGGTCGAGGTCGAGTGCGCCGCGCTCATGACCGGTGAGTTCACCAACGGAGCCCTCGCCACGATCGAGACCACCCGCTATGCGACGGGACGCCGCAACCGCCACACCTTCGAAGTCTACGGCAGCAAGGGCGCGATCACCTGGGACATGGAGGACATGAACCGACTCCAATTTTATTCCGAGGGTGACCCGGCTGACCGCCGCGGTTTCCGCGACATTCTCGTGACCGAGAGCTGCCACGACTACGTTGGCAAGTGGTGGCCTCCCGGGCACATCATCGGCTACGAGCACGCCTTCGTTCACGCCGCGATCGACTTCCTCGACGCGTGCGCCAGGGGCGGCAGCGTCGAGCCCAATTTCCGCGACGGGGTCAAGAGCCTCAGAGTCCTCGAAGCTGCCGCCGAGTCGATGGAGAGCGGGCAGCGGATGAAAATCGGGTGATCGGGATTTGCCTCAGGATTCCGCGCGCCGGAAATACCGCAGCACCCAGATGAGGTAGCCAAAGATCGGGATCATCGAGCCGATCATCAGCACGCCGATGCGTGAGGGCGTGTAGAGTTCGGCCGTCATTTTCGTGAGATCTTCCAGATCCTTTTCAGGAATGCCCATCTGTTTGAAGAACACGGCCCAGTCAGTCCCGCTCATGGCGCTGAACCCGAACCAAACCCCCGCCACGAGCGCAAGAACGGCGACGATCCACGCGGCGATTTGTCGACGATAGCTGCCCCAGGCAACGTAGGCCCAAACGAAGGGGACCAGCAGCCAGAGATACTTGAGCGGCCCCTCGGGAAGAAAGGCTTTCATCAAGGGCGACTGCATCAGGAAGAGATAAGGCACGGAGCACGCGGCAAAAAGGGCCGCGGCGATCGTCATGCCGATGAGCGGGGCGGGCTGACGGTCGGTCCAGCGCGCCTTCGGGTCTCGGAATTCGAGGGTGCGACGCACGTCCTCGCCCCATTGCAGCCAGAGGATCACGGCGGGAAGCGCGATTAGGAAGACCAGGATCACGAGGAAATAGATCACCATGATGAC
>Ga0172372_10000748_pt1 | contig 49811 bp, 47 predicted proteins | sample LakKiv5m_2_FD_114544 | JGI IMG/M metagenome (GOLD analysis project Ga0172372, IMG submission 114544) | Freshwater microbial communities from Kabuno Bay, South-Kivu, Congo - kab_092012_9.5m | ecosystem: Environmental > Aquatic > Freshwater > Lake | place: Democratic Republic of the Congo...
GATTTAAGGCTTTTACCGGGATTGTAAACCATACGCTCTTTGTCCTCAGGCCCCAAACGCGATTCGTCGGCCCGGTACAAATCGGCATCAACCCGGTCATCGATTCGGGATTTGGACCGCCTATGTTGTTTATCCCTTGAATCCCCGGATGATTTTTTGGAGGAAGAACCAAATCCCAACATGCTTTCAATTTTCATCAAAAATAACCAAAACTTAGGGATTCAAGGGCTCATCGCCTGATTCTTAACTTACGCATTAGTTACATAATTAATATTATGTATAATAAAAGAAAGCCAGCAATACATTGCGCTTTGCTTTGGCCTTGCAGACCTTTACACCATCATGACCCTTTCCAATTCTCCTAACTCCCCGTATTCCCAAATATCGTTTTGGGAAAAAGATCGCTACACCGGTCCTTGGGATTATACCGTCATTGGTGCGGGCGTTACGGGACTAAACGCGGCCCTGGAGTTCAAAATTCAACAACGACGTGCTCGTGTTTTGGTCCTCGAAGCCCGTTTGACCGGAGCGGTCGCTAGTTCAAGAAATGCAGGGTTTCTCTGTTTGGGAAGTCCCTCCGAAATGTGTGCCATGTTGGATGCCCAGGGAGAAACGGCCTGGCTTCACTGGACAGCGGCCAAATGGGCCGGTATTCAGCGTTTATTGAAGTTGTTGGGCTCCAAGAGTTTACACTATCAACGCGTGAAGGCCTACGAGTTGATGACCCCTTCGGGATACTTCCGTCCCAGTAATTTTGATACCGACCAGGTCGTGGGTCGCTTACCGGAATTGAATCGACTCATGAAGGAAGCCGTAGGACTTCCGCTTCCTTTTTGGTCCCAACGCAAAAAGACCAGGACCTCTCCCCTTCCATGGTCCACCCCGTATTTCGGGGATCCCGTTCCTTTGGATCCATCGCAAGGTTGGGGCGCTCCTGGACTAAAAGCGATGGCGATGGCATTTGAGGGGCAGGTTCATCCGATGCATGTGTTGGATTCGCTCAAGCGATACGCCCAAAACTTGGGGGTGGTGGTCCTTCAAGGTACCAAGGTTCAAAGCCTGGGTCCCACCGGTTTGGACCTTCAAGAGATCCTTTTGGAAAATCAACCATTGGTCGTACGATCTAAGAATATCATACTCTGCACCAATGCTTTAACCAAGTCCTTAATAACGAATCCAGCGGTTATCCCCCAGAGGGGTCAAATCTTGGTTTCTGCCCCTCTACCCGGGGGTTTGCCCCCAAGGCTGATGGGTAATTTTCACGGGGATGCTGGGTTTCTCTATTTTCGAAACCTAGGCCAGAACCGATTGCTGTTAGGCGGTGCCCGCAATCTTGATTTTCTTGGGGAACAAAATGATCATTGGTCAGAAAACCCAATTTTGACTGAGCATCTAACGCGTTATGCCAACGATGTCTTGGGTCTTTCGCCGGAGGTTTTGTCGTGGGAACAGGCTTGGAGTGGAACCATGGGTTTCACCGCTAGCGGTGTTCCCCATTTGCAGGCTTTGGGGCCTGGTCGATGGATGGTCGCTGGAATGAACGGCATGGGTATGGCCCTGGGCCCCGAAATGGGTCGTCGAATCGCCCGCTGGGCGATGATTCCGGGCAAAGTCGATCCCTACAGCGTGGGCATTCTGCCTAGGCCGGTTTAGTGACGCGCGGCCAGCCAACGCTCGGCATCCAAGGCAGCCATGCAGCCCGAACCCGCAGCCGTTACGGCTTGACGATAAATTTTGTCCTGAGCATCGCCGGCTGCAAAGACGCCCTCCAAGTTGGTTCTCGAAGAACCTGGTTCCGTAAGGAGGTATCCCGTTTCGTCCATTTCTAATTGACCTTGAAACAAGGTGGTATTGGGTTGATGGCCTATGGCCACAAAAAAACCTTGAAGGGGTATCTCGGTGATCGTGCCGGTTTGCGAATTCCGAAGGCGAACCCCCTCCACCTGTTCTTGGCCCAAGATGTCCTCGGTAATGCTGTTCCAGTGGACCACCAGATTGGGGGTTCGAAAAACCCGTTCTTGCATCGCTTTGGAAGCCCGCAGTTCATCCCTGCGCACGATGAGATGCACCGTTTTGCATAATTTGGCCAAATAGGTGGCTTCTTCGGCTGCTGTATCCCCCCCACCGACCACCGCCACATCCTGGCCTCGAAAGAAAAATCCATCGCAAACAGCGCAAGCGGATACCCCGTGACCGTTAAGCCGTTGTTCCGATGGCAGGCCTAGCCATTTGGCCGAAGCACCGGTGGAAATAATAACCGCATCGGCGGTAAGGGTATGCTGATGATCAACGGTAATGGTTTTGGGGTGGGTATTCAACGTAACTTCTGTAACAATACCGTAGCGTATGTCGGTGCCCATACGCAAGGCTTGCTGGCGAAAATCCTCCATCATTTGTGGACCCAAAACCCCGTTGGCGTACCCTGGGTAATTTTCGACATCCGTCGTTATAGTTAATTGCCCCCCGGGTTGCAATCCTTGGTAGAGAACGGGTTGCAAACCAGCGCGGGCAGCATAGATGGCGGCGGTGTACCCGGCAGGGCCGGAACCAATAATTAAACAGGCATGGTGTTCCATAGGGCGACAAATCTAGAGGGGATTCCCCTAAATCCAAAAAAAAGGAAGGGCCTTAGGGACGCTCAGGCACCCTGAAGGTGTAATGCACCGAGCCGTATCCAGCCCATAAGCCCAATACCCCACCACGAAGCGCTCTAAGGTTGGTGGTCACGACCGGCTGGGCCCCGAAAGGTCCCCCACTACCCCCCGTTGCTTGGGCTAAACCGCTCCAAAACAAAAAATTAGTGCGGTCTATGGATGCCCATTTGATTTGGATGGTATCCCCTGCTCTAAACAAACCAAACTCATCAAAGGTGCTGGAATCATTGAAGAGATACGCCTCCTTACCACGGGGTAACACAAAATCCAAAGACTGTCCGTTGAAGAATTGATCGTCGTAAACCGAATTAAATGCGGTGGACCATTGGTCTTCGTTTTGGATGCGACTAAAAACCCGAACGTGATCGCCCAAGGCTTGGGGGTCTCGGTAACGATAAAAGAGCTGAACCAATTGACTATCCCGGGCTGTGGGCTGACTGGCAGGATTGGCTTGTTTTTGGAGAAAAGCCCTGGAACGTACCCATAGGCTATCGATTCGGGATGGGGCAGGTACGGTGGTTTCACCGATGATTTCATGCTCGGGGTGCACAATGCGCAAACGGTAAGACCTGCCGTGCCTACCTCGAATTCGTTGGCCTTGGTAATTAAATACGGTCCAATATTGGATGATGGGTAGTTGCGGAAAGAGCAGGGGCTGGAGGGTATCCCGTTCCGATACGCCGTTGGAATCTGTACTTTCTACCGTAATGATGGCGCTGTAATCCAGCAAATTGAGGACCGAATTGAGGTCAACAGGATCAAAGTAGGCCGAGTTTCGGCTAAGGCTCACCTTGATCAAGGAATCCGGTTCGACCACCCCATAGACCACCAAACGGGCCTGAGGAGGTGGTAGATTAAGATCAATGTTACGCTCGCAACCGCTTCCCAGGAGGAGCAGCCCACCGCAGAAAATCCAACGCATGGAATATCCAAGGACCCGATTCAAAATTTGAAGTTCCATGTGATAGAAGGTACAATGGGGAACAAAGAAACTTTTTTGGCTTGGATTTGTAGGGTTCCCTGCTGTAGTGAACCTTCGTTGTCCAAATAGATAAAAAAAGGATTCAGTCGGCTGTAAACATTATAAACGGCAAAAACCCATTCCCCACGGTATCGCCGACGTTCGCGAGCCGAAGGGCTATCGCTAGACCTAGCATCCTGCGGGGTATACACCGCCGAAAAATCGAGTCGATGGTAATGCGGAAGTCGAAAACTGTTGCGTTCACCAATTTGATCAATGATTTGACCTTCAAAGAAATACCTTGATTCAGGTAAGGTATAAGCGTTGCCGGTTGAATAGACAAAGGTTCCTGAAAATTTCCAGCGAGGACTTTTGACCCAGGAGGCCACCACCGACAAATCGTGTCGACGGTCAAACTTGTAGGGAAAAGGCTTTCCCTGCATGATATCCTCAAAGAACCGGTTGGTCCACGACAAGGTATACCCTACCCAACCGCTCAGGGTCCCCCGATTTTTTTTGACAAAGAGCTCCAAACCGTAGGCTTCACCCCGACCAAAAACCAAATCATTTTCGATTAAGGGATTAAATCCATTGACCGCTCCTTCGCGAAAATCAATTTGGTTTTGAAGGTCTTTGTAATACACTTCGACCGAGGTTTCGTAGGTATTGTCCGCAAAATTCCGGAAATAACCCGCTGCGTATTGAAGACCGATTTGTGGCTTGACTTTGAGGGTGCTGGGTATCCATAAATCGGCGGGTAAGGACGTACCCGAAGAGGATGCCAAATGGATAAACTGCAAATTGCGGGTGATCCCCAGCTTGAGGGATGAGTAGCGGTCCAATCGATAGCGGAGGTTCACGCGAGGTTCCCAGGCCGGGTACTGTATCACTTTTTGGCCAGGCCCAAAACCAACGCTGTCCAAACGGGTAACGAGACTAGGGTCGGCATACCGCTCATACGAGTAGGGACCGTATTGTTGGAACAAGGCAAAGCGCAATCCACCGTTGACTTGCAAGCGGTCGGTGATATCCCATTCATCCCGAACATACGCAGCCCACTCGATGGCGTTAAGTCGACGAATATTGTTGGTGGCAATGTCAAAATCCCCGGCCCTACCCTCGACGACACTGGGCAAAAACCAATGGCGTATAAACTGGCTACCGAACTTTAAACGATGCCCTGAGGCCAATTGGTAGTCAAAGTCTTGTTTGAAGGTCAAATTCCTCACCCCGGAATTCAAGTTAATCGTAAAATCGTTTTGGGTAAAACGGGTACCAAATTCAAAATCGCTGTAAACCAACGAATGGTTGGCAAAAAGCCGAGGGCTCAAGATGCGGTTCCAACGGAGGGTAGCGGTGGAATTGCCCCAAGGGATGCTAAAGCGAAAACCATTCTCGCGGTTATTAAAATCAAAAACGTCTTTGCCAAAATAGGCGGAGGCGTAGAGCCTGTCTTTGGGACCAGGTTGCCAGTTGACTTTGGCATTGAGATCATAAAAAAAGTAACCGGAACCTTTGGCAGGGGCATCCTTGGGGATTAGGGGGTCTACCAAAACATCAAGGTAGGTTCTACGTCCCGAAAGGATATACGATGCCTTGCCACGCTTCAAGGGCCCTTCGGTTGTGAAACGAGACGCGATTAACCCCAAACCGCCTTGGGTAACGTGTTTTTGGTTGTTCCCTTCGCGCATTGTCAAGTCCAGAACCGAAGAAATTCGTCCCCCGTATTCAGCGGGCATGCCTCCTTTGATCAATTGACTGTTGGCGAGAGCATCCGCGTTAAAAACCGAAAAAAATCCAAACAGATGGGATGCATTATAAACCACGGCTTCGTCCAAGAGAATCAAATTTTGGTCCGGCCCCCCACCCCGCACATAGAAGCCTGTTGTGCCTTCGCCCCCGTTTTTGACACCCGGTAACAACTGAATGGTTTTGAGGATATCGGCTTCGCCCATAAGGGCCGGAAGGCTTTTGACCTGACGAATGTCTACTTCGTTGACACTCATGCGACCTTGGGTAATGTTCTCGTCGTCCCGTTTTCCTTGAACGATAATTTCCGCCCCTTCGACAATTGCCTCATCCAAAATCCAGTTCAATTGCATGCTGCGAACCAAACGCAGGCTTTTGCTGGATTTTTGATAACCTAGGTATTGAACCACCAAAGTCTGTTCCCCGGAGTCCAAGACCAAGGAATAGAAACCGTACGGATTGGTGACCGTGCCCGTTCCCTTGGCTGCAGCCAATACCGTGGCGCCCACCAGATTTTCGCCGTTTTGGCCCCGAACATAACCGGATACCGTATAACGCGGAAGCCGATCCGATTCCAGGCTCGAGGCGGCCATCGAGGGCTCAACGATTCCAAGGACCAACCCCAAAAAGAAGTAGAGGCACGTCCAAAGAAGGAGGCAACGGCGAAAACGATTTAGGGGAGCAGCAGGCACGTTCGATTTTGCCGGTAACGATCACCGGACAGATTAACAACGTAAAATCCTGGCTTCGGTTTGGATATCTCCACAAAATTCTCACCACTTTCGGGGGGCCAAGGCAAGGATTGCGAAAACACAGGTTGCCCGTTGGTCTGGTACCAGGTCAAGGTATAGGTCCCGGGGGGAATATGCTGTCCCATCAAGCGCAGGGGGGATTGATCCGGGCAGGGTTGAGGGCCCCAGGACCAATTCGGGTTGGTAGATATTGGAGGTCCCTGCCATCCCGCCAAGTTCAAGGCCCGAGCAAGGTTGGGGACACCGTACCCGTTAAGGGTATCGGGCTGGTTAGCGCGGTTGGCACTGCGCTGCAACAGCTCAAATAGTTGGTAGGCATGGCGGTTGGGCAAGGCTTGCCATAAACAGGTCGCCAAACCCGCCATGATGGGACCAGCAAAGGACGTACCGGAAACAAAGGCCGTGCCGGGTCCCGGTATGGCACAGGTTGCCGCCCCTGCACCCACGGCCATAACATTGGGTTTAATTCGCCCATCGGCGCTGGGTCCCATGCTGCTAAAACCAACGCGAACCCCGAGTGTATCGGTGGCACCCACCGCCAAAACCGAGTCTCCATCGGCCGGCGCACCGATTTTGAACCAAGGACCGCCCCCATAATTCCCCGCCGAGTTGACCACCAAAATGCCTTTGGCGGCAGCCCGATCGGAGGCAATCGTCATGCGCGATGTGTTCCCGTCCATTGCTGACCACGGGTGATTCCAAGCGGGCACATCAAAGGTGGTATAAATGAGCGAACTGTTAAAGACATCCGCACCCAGGCTATCGGCTCTTTCGGCAGCCACCACCCAATTGTCTTCTTCAACGGGATTCTCGGAGCCACCGACGTTGTTTTCGGTTCGGTACAAAAGGTACTGGGCCATTGGAGCGGTGCCCATGAGTTCACCGGGTAGATTCGCGGCCAGGCACCCCATAACATAGGTTCCGTGACCATCCAATTCATAAACTTGGGAGTCCATGTCCACAAAATCGTAGGTATCCAAGACGCCACCCCGAACATAGAGGGAATCAAATGCACGAATCTGAGGCATGGACACAAAACCTGCGTCAAAGACGGCTACAAGCAAACCCTGACCTCGGTAACCTTGGTTATGAAGGAAATCGCCTTGATGCAAACGAATTTGGGCCTCAGAGGCCCCCCAAGGGGACTGGGTTCTGGAGGGCAGATGGCTGGGAGCGACTTGCATAACGGCGGCTTCTTTGTAGACCGGCGAATAGGATCCGTAGGCAGAACGGCGACCATTGGGCAAGGCTGATCGAACAAAGGGCAGGGTCAAAATGCTCTGCCGTATTACGGAATCGTTGTTGGGAATACGAATGGTGGCCCCATTGAGCCATTTGCTCGTATGCTTGACCACGGCACCTAAGGCACGAAGGCTATCCACAAAAGGGGCATATACAGGCAAATCCGTACTATCCAAAGCAATACCCTGGCGGATACGGCGGGCTATGGAACGTGGTCCCAAAAAAGCCTGGGGCTGGTTGAGGCTGTAGGACCCGGCAGGCTTGTGGGTAAATTCAATCCAGTAGGTGTCTCTTCCTTGACCGTGGACCAGCGATACGGTCACCCAAACGCATAACACGGAATACAATAATTTTTTCATGGTTCTGAATTAAGCGGTCATGGGTTCGGAGTTGATGATCCACCCCCCACCAAGAACCGTATCCTCGTGATAAAAAACTGCGGCTTGACCGGGAGCAATGGCTCGAACCGGGGCCATAAATTCGACATGCACCTGATCACCCTCGGGCTTCAAAAAGGCCGGCGTGCCCGGATCCTTGTATCGAATTTTGACTACGGCATCCAAACCTTCGGACGGTAGGGATTGGATCTTTTGCCAATTGACTTGACCCACCCGCATTGTTTTGCGATCCAGATCCTCCAAGTCACCCAGAACCACCCGGTTATGCTCGGCATCAATGGAAACAACGTATTTGGGTGTCCCAAAAGCCGTTTCCAAACCCTTGCGTTGTCCTACGGTATAAAAAGGATACCCTTGGTGCAAACCCATGGGATGCCCCTGGGGGTTCACAAACTCACCACCCCGCACCTGTTCCTCCAATCCGGGCACCCTGCGTTTGAGGAATCCTCGGTAATCGTTGTCCGGAACAAAGCAAATTTCGTAGCTCTCGGGCTTGGTGACCAAGTTGCGATAACCCCGATCTTGGGCCATTTGGCGTATGGTTTGCTTGGTGTATTGTCCCATCGGGAACAAGGTACGGTTCAAGGAAGATTGGGAGAGGCCCCAAAGCACATAGGATTGGTCTTTGTTGGTATCGTCTCCGCATAACACAAATCGCCTCCCTTCCTCCGTTTGACCCAAACGCGCATAATGTCCGGTGGCGATGTAATCACAACTCAATTGGTCGGCACGGCGCAGAAGGGCATCCCATTTGATATGGGTATTGCACATCACACAGGGGTTGGGCGTCCGCCCGGCCATGTATTCGTCCACAAAATAATCAATCACGGATTCGCCAAAATGTTCGCGGATATCCAGAATAAAATGAGGAAAGCCCAGCGTCACCGCGACTTCCCGGGCATCGTTAATGGAATCCAAACTACAGCAACCGGTTTCTTTCTTGTTGCCCCCGCTGGCGGCATAGTCCCAGGTCTTCATGGTGAGCCCTACCACCTCAAAGCCTTCTTCGTGCAAAAGTGCCGCGGTCATGGTGGAGTCCAATCCCCCACTCATGGCCACCAAAACTCGGCCTTTGGACTTTTTTATCAACATGATGCAAATCTACGGGGCTGGGACGAAGGGAACGGCGCTTGGAATTCTATTTTTGGGGAGCAGGATTTGAACCTAATCGATGGCCAGCCTTTCAACCAAGATCCAAAACCAATTGAACCGACTCAAAACCCTGGAACAGGGCTTCAAAGAGGCGGGTCTGCGTATACGCTACGAAAAAGGCAATTTTCAATCCGGTTACTGCCTTTTTGAAGACCAAGGGGTGGTCATCGTCAATAAATTTTTTTCGCCGGCCGCCAAAATCGATACCCTGGAGGAAATTACCCGACAAATCTTAGGGACCTGGACCTTTTTGGGTGAGGCCCAAAGGGAATCCTTGGAGCGTACCCTGCTTGTTCTGGTATAGGCATGTCCGGCATGCAGGTCGAATTCTTGGGAACCGGCACATCGCAGGGCGTTCCGCTCATTGGTTGTACCTGCCGTGTTTGTTTGTCCCAGGATACCAGGGATCAGCGGCTGCGGTGTTCGGTTCTCATCCGCCATCCCTTAGCACATTTTGTGATTGATTCAGGCCCCGATTTTCGACAGCAAATGCTTCGTGCCCGGGTTCATCGTTTGGATGCTTTGTTATTCACCCATGGCCACAAGGATCACATAGCAGGTACCGATGATGTGCGGGCCTTCAATTATTTGCAGCGCAAGCCCATGCCCCTTTATGCTGACCAAAGGGTCCAAGCGGCGTTGAAACGAGAATTTTATTACGCCTTCGAAGAACATCGTTATCCGGGGATTCCGGAATTGCATTTGATGAACATCGACGAAGAACCCTTTGACCTTTTGGGTGTTCCAATAATTCCTTTGCCGGTTATGCATTTGAATTTGCCCGTCTTGGGTTTTCGTATAGGACCCCTGGCCTACATCACCGATGCCAACGCCATCCCCGATGCCACGGTAGAACGCCTAGCAGGGGTTGAGGTCTTGGTTTTGAATGCATTGCGTCAAACCCCACACCCCTCCCACTTCACGTTGGATGAAGCCTTGGAGCAAGCAAGACGCATCGGTGCCGAACGAACCTATTTCACCCACCTTTCCCATCAAATGGGGCTGCATACGGAAATCTCCAGCATCCTACCAAGCGGGGTAGAACTTGCCTACGATGGTTTGGTCTTGGGATGGGATGAGTCTGCTTAATTTTGAATCATGGAACTCGGAAACAAACTCCCCTATTTTGAACTCCAAGGCTGCGATCTTCAAACCCATTCCTTGGTGGATGTGAGTGACAAATCCTGCGTTTTGGTCATGTTCATTTGCAACCATTGCCCCTATGTTGTGGCCTATTTGGACCGAATTAACAAGTTAATTCATCGGTACTACGAAGACAATTTGGGCGTATTGCTGATCAACTCCAACGACCCTGCCAAATACCCGGTGGATTCTTTTGAAGGAATGCAAGCCTTGGCGAAGCAATACGGTTGGGAGTCGTTGTACCTACACGACGAGACCCAGGAGGTGGCACGACTCTTTGGAGCCCAAAGGACTCCCGAAGCTTTCCTGTTCAATTCGAGTAGAGAACTGGTTTACCATGGTGCAATCGATGATAGTTGGGAGCAACCCAATTTGGTGACCAGGGTTTATCTGGAGGACGCCATCGAATACACCTTGGATGGGCTGGAAGTGGACGTACCCCATGTGGATCCGGTGGGTTGCACCATCAAATGGAAACCGGCATGAGTGCCGCTGACTTTCACGCCGAACGAGCCTTCATCGAGAAAGCCTGGGCGGATACGAATCTCCGTTCCCATCCCCTGACCGTTCAGGCGGTGAATCGGGTGATGGATGCCTTGGACCAGGGCCTGTTGCGTACCGCCGAACCCGATTCAACAGGGGATTGGGTTGCTTTGGAATGGGTCAAAATGGCCGTCCTTTTGTACTTCCCTAACCAAAATTCCGTAACCATGCAAGCCGGTTTTTTGGAATTTTACGATAAGGTGCCGGTCAAAACCGGTTTGGAAAAATTGGGTATACGGGTTGTTCCGCCAGCTGTCCTCCGTTACGGTAGTTACCTGGAACCGGGATGCGTTGTGATGCCCTCTTTTGTGAATGTTGGAGCCCGTGTGGGCGCTGGCACCATGGTGGATACCTGGGCTACGGTAGGGTCCTGTGCCCAAATCGGCCGGGATGTTCATCTCAGCGGAGGGGTTGGCATTGGAGGAGTTTTGGAACCGGTTCAGGCTCGTCCGGTGGTGGTCGAAGACGGTTGTTTTGTTGGGTCTCGATGCGTTGTGGTGGAAGGGGTTCACCTCGAAAAAGAAGTCGTACTTGGTGCTGGGGTAACCTTGACCGGGTCCTCCCCCATTCTGGACATGAGCGATTCGGTTACCCAAATTCTCAAAGGCCGGGTACCTGCCCGCTCGGTGGTCATCCCGGGGACCATGCCCAAGGAATTCCCTGCGGGGACTGCCCAGGTTCATTGCGCCGTGATTATTGGACGTCGCCACGAGGGCACCGACCGCAAAACCTCTTTGAATCGCGCGCTGCGCGATTTTGAGGTCAGCGTCTGAGTCGCGAAAAAGCTTTTTCGAACTTTTCGACCTTGGGCCTCACCACCAGCCTGCAATAAGGTTCCTCCCCATGCAATCGAAAATATTCCTGGTGGTAATCCTCGGCCACATAAAAAACGCCGGCTTCTGCAAGTTCGGTGACCACCGGGCGACCAAATGAGAGATCGCGGTTGAGTTGCTCTATCATCGACTCCGCTACCAAGCGTTGCGCTTCATCCCTATAAAAGATGACGGAACGGTATTGGGTTCCAACATCTTCGCCTTGCCGGTTGAGGGTGGTCGGATCATGGGTCCCAAAAAAAACAGATAACAAATCCTGAAGCGTAACCACGCTGGGATCGTAGGTCATTTGAACAACTTCGGCATGGCCCGTACGTCCGGTGCATACCTCCCGGTAGGTGGGCTGGGCGATATGCCCCCCCATATAGCCGGAACGTACGTTACTGACCCCTTTGATTTGCTCAAAAACCGCCTCCACACACCAAAAACAACCTGCTCCCAGGGTAAGGGTGGTTTCAATCGAGGACTTTTCTGTGGTATCCATACGACGTTGGGAATTTAGCGATGTTGCTTGTTCGTTATTCGGGTTTGACGGTTGACAAGACGTCAAAAAGAAGATCCCCAAAAACGTTAACCACACCGCAACAAAAGATTATTGGAATTTAGCCTTGCTGAGGCAAGCGTGATGCCAAATCGGCGGGGCTGTAGGCCACGGACTTGAGGGTTTTACGATCCGAAAGGCGATAAACAAGGTAAAGATCCCCCACCTGCTCATAATAGCATTCGGTGTTATGTATATCCCGGTAATGAGCCACCGTTGCTTCGGCTTCTGCCACCGTGCGACAAGCCTTGCTCATATTGGAACGATGAACCTCGGCAAACAATTCCGCAAAGACCGAGCCCAAACCCAATTCATGGATGGCCCCGCTCAAAACGTATTGTAAATCACAGAGGGCATCGGCCGCTTCCACCAGATTCCCCTGCGCCAAAGCCTCTTGCAATTCCCGAAGTTCCTCTTGGAGGAGATTAACCCGCAGATCGCAGCGGCTAGCATCGGGTAGTCTCGGCACTTCCCCTACCGGGTGTTGAAAGAGTCGGTGAAACTCACTAACCTGGTTTAGTGCATCGGCTTCGGGATAAGCCATGGCGGAATACCTTAATACGACGATGGGTTGCCCTCGTCCTCGTGACGATCTTGTCGATCATAGTCAAAATCGGGCATTAACTCGGTTTTGACATAATCAATGGTCTCTTGCAGACCGTTCAGAAATTTGTTAAAATCTTCTTTGTACAAAAATATTTTGTGCTTCACGTACTGACCATCTTCAAAGCCTTTTTTGCTTTCGGTCAGAATAAGGTAGTAATCATTCGCCCGGGTGGATTTGACGTCAAAAAAATAAGTACGCTTTCCAGCCCTTACCCTTTTACTAAATACCTCTTCCCGGTCCCGTTCTCGGTGGCGCTCGCCTCCGTAAAAATCATCCATAGTTTTGAATTATGCGGTAAAAATAGGGCATTTTGGGGCAAAACAACCCTTGGGACTCGCTGTATTCAAGGAAACTCGGTAACTAAATCCTGGGGACTTTGTTGCTGTAATTCAAACATTCGCAGGTACAGAGGGCAAGAATGCAACAATTCGTCGTGGGTGCCTTGTTGAATCAAGCGCCCATCTTCCAAAACATAAATCCGATGGGCCTGCACCAAAGGTTTGATTTTGAGCGATATAAGGATAATTCCACGTTCACCTTTGGCATTCAGTACTTTACTCATGAGGGTATCCTCCGTCCCGCCATCCAAGGCCGAAAGGGCATCATCCAAAACCATCCAGTTCGGTTGCCTCAACCAGGCCCTAGCCAAGGCGAGTCGCTGTTTTTGTCCCCCCGATAACTGCACCCCCCGCTCCCCTATTCCGGTTTCAAGCCCTTCGGGTAATGCGGCGGCCCATTCCCCAAGTTCAACCAAATCCAGGACCTCCCTACAGGCCCTATCGTCGGCATCCGGAGCACCCCAACGCAGGTTAGCCCCCAGGGTATCGTTAAAAAAGGTTTGCTCTTGGGGGACCCAGGCCACGTGACGATGCAGGTTGCTCTCCATCCACGTCGCAAGGGGTACACCGCCCAAATCCAAGGTCCCTCCGATCAAGGGTAATCGTCCGGTGAGCGCTTTCCACAGCGTGCTTTTGCCGGAGGCGACCGTTCCGGTTATACCGATAAATTGGCCAGGTTCTGCGTTGAATGCAGGAAGGTCCAAAACAAAGCCACCCGGGTACCCCACTTGGAGGTTTTGGATGGACCAAGCCGGGGCTCGATCGGTGCTGTAGCCTTGATGCCGATGCGGCCGAGCTGGCCACGCCAACAGGGGGTTGATTCTGGCTTGGGCGGCCTTGGCTTGTTGGTAAATGGATGCTACCCAGCCCAAAGAGGTCACCGGCCACGTCAGCATGTTGATATAGAGAATAAACTCCGCCAAATTGCCAAGACTCACCTTGCCTTGGGCCAAAAGATGACCCCCAACCCAGACCGTGATGAGCGTACTTAGGCCCACCAACGTCGTGGCCAAAGGGAAAAACAAGGCATCCGCCTTGGCAAAAGCCATGTTTTTGGTACGGTAGGCGTCCAAGTCTTGGTTGAAACGACGTACAAAGGCCGGCTCAGCCGAAAAGGCCTGCAACAGCTTCATGCCGGCTAAACTTTCTTGGACAAAGGCGGTCATTTTACCCAAATGGGCCTGTACAGCCGATGACCGACCTAGAATTTGTCGATTGAGGCCATAAATACCCAAAACCAGGAAGGGCATCGGCGTCAAAACCCAAAGGGTGAGTTCGGCACTTACCGAAATCATGACGCCAATGACCATCGTAAACATGACCAGGAGGTTAAGGCTGTACATCAAACCTGGACCAATGAACATGCGGATTTTGCCCACATCTTCGGTTAATCTCGAGGTCAAATCACCTACTTCGTAGGCTTCGACATCACGAGCAGGAGCGGCCAAAATTTGGGCAAACAAAGTTTCTTTGAGTCGTTGTTCGCTTTTGCGGGACATGACGATCAAGGTTTGGCGCATCCAATACATGAACAACCCCCGACCCAGGGTGGCCGCCAAGAGCCCAAGAAGCAAGGGGGTCAGGGTCTGCGTTCCTGCTTGGGATACCGCATCCATCAATTGACGTATAATGCGGGGTGGTATGACCCCAAAGACGTTGGTCAGGACCAAGCAAAACAAGCCAGGAATCCACAGCCTTTCTTGACCGCGCAAAGAACGTAATAAGGCGAGCATGGATTTCACACCGCAAAATAAAGGCATTTTGGGCGGGCCTTTGGGTTAATTTTGCCGCCAATAAATCCCTTGCTCATGACCCAGACCTTTGCCACCCCCACCATGACCGGGCCCATGGCCACCATGCAGCACATGGGACACGAGCAGTTGGTGTATTGCCACGACGAAGCCTCGGGTTTGAAAGCCATTATTGGTATCCATTCCACGGTTTTAGGTCCTGCTTTGGGTGGAACCCGCATGTGGAACTACGCATCCGAAGAGCAGGCGGTCATGGATGTTCTGCGCTTATCCCAGGGCATGACCTACAAGGCATCGGTCGCGGGTTTGGATTTGGGGGGCGGTAAAGCCGTTATTTTGGGGGATGCCCGCCAACACAAGTCCGAAGCCTTGTTTAGAGCCTACGGCCGTTTTGTGAATTCCCTTTCGGGTAAGTACATCACCGCCGAAGATGTCGGTACCTCCAAATCCGACATGGAATGGATCGCAGCCGAAACCAAACATGTGAGTGGATTGCCCGAAACCATGGGCGGTAGCGGTGACCCCTCTCCCGTGACCGCTTTTGGGGTCTACATGGGAATGAAAGCCGGTGCTCGTTTTGTGCTTGGTTCGGACTCCCTGAACGATCGAAAAATTTTGGTTCAGGGTGTCGGTCATGTGGGCACTTTTTTGGTCGAACATTTAATCAGCGAAGGAGCCCAGGTTTGGATATCGGACGTATATGACCCTTCAATTCAACAAATTCTGGCGAGATTTCCTCAAGTCAAAGTTATTGACCCCCAAAATGTTGCATCAGCTGACGTCGATATCTATGCGCCATGTGCACTTGGTGCAACCCTTAACGATCAAAGTATTGCCGAACTGCGGTGTTCCTTGGTCGCTGGGGGGGCCAACAACCAATTGGCCACCGAAGAGGACATGCAACGTCTCCAAGACCGCAGCATTGGCTATGCCCCGGATTTTGTGATTAATGCCGGTGGCCTCATCAACGTTTACGCCGAAATCAAATCCTTGGACCGGGAATGGGCGATGCAAAAAACCCGCGGTATCTACGATCAAACCTTGGCCATTTTTGAGCAAGCTGCCCAAGAAGGCATCAGCACCAACGAGGCGGCGATCCTTTTGGCCCAAAAGCGTTTGACCCGGGTTTCCCATGATCAATAGGCACCATCTTCGGGTTAAGTTGCTGCAGTGGCTTTTTGCGAGCAGGCAACAGAACCAGGAGGATTTTCGCGTGGTGGCTCAACAATTCAAGGCATCGGCCACCACCAGCCTTCGATCGTATGTGATGGTTTTTCGACTTCTGGACTCCCTCATTTTTTACGCTGGTATTCGTTGGGAAGAGAGGCAAGGAAGACACCTCGAAGAAAACCGAAATCCAGGTCCTGCCCATGCCTTGGCTCATAATCCATTGGCCAACCTGTTGGCGGAGGACCCCCATTATGCCTCGGCACTTCAGTTCACGGGCCTCGAAAATTTGGAGATTTCAACGGATATGCTCAGGGCCATGTTTGAAGCCGTTAGCGAGGGTACCTGTTCTTCGGCCAAGAATCTGGCCTTGGACACCCTTGGTGGATTGCGGGTGTTTTTTGATAAGTGCATTGCCGGAGGGGATTGGTATCCGTCCTGGCAACAAGAACATAATTTGTATTGGGATAGCGATCGCTATCTCATTGACCGTCAGGTTCTCCAAACCTTGGACCGTATCCAAAACGGGGCTGGATTTCCCGATACCAAGGCCATGCTTTTGTCTTGGCAAAGCGAGGACACCATGATACAAACCATGCTAGAGGCCCTCTTGGGGAATCCATCCATTCACATGGACCGTATCGAAAAGCATGCCGGGCTTTGGGATCCGGAGCGCCTTGCGAGAATGGATTTGTTGTTAATTCAAATGGCTTGCACCGAATGGTTGCTACTTCCGGATGTTCCGGTCAAGGTCACCATGAACGAGTACATTGAATTGGCCAAAACCTTTTCCACCCCTCAATCGTCTTCGTTTATTAACGGTCTTTTGGACAAGATCAAAGCGGATTTACTCCGCGAAGGCTTGATTCAAAAAACAGGCCGAGGTTTGGTTGAATCGTAAACTTTGCTCATGACCAAAACTATTTTTTTGTACGCCCTTCTTTTGGGGAGCCTTGCGTCTTGTCGGAACGAAAAGGAGTCCGGGCAACTCAGCGCGGATTCGGTCGAATTACCGGTAAGCGCCGATGGAAGCAATCAAACCCAACGCTTACCCCAATTGGTTTTTGATAAAGACCTGCACGATTTTGGTCAAATCAAAGCCGGGGAGAAAGTCTCCTATTCTTTTCGATTTGTGAATCGAGGAGGAGGTGACCTCATCATTCAAAGCGCCAGTGGTTCCTGCGGTTGCACCGTTCCTGATTACCCCAAAGAACCCATTCCCCCGGGTCGCGAAGGTTTTATACGGGTTATGTTCAATTCCGAAGGCAAAACAGGGATTCAAGAAAAGCAGGTCACCGTCTTGTCCAATACCATGCCCAACACCACCACCGTTCGCGTCAAAGCTGAAATCCTTTAACCTTTAATTTTTAATTTGTTATGATTCGTATTGATTTGTTATGGGCTATGGCCCCACCCCCATCAGGTGCCGGTGCCCAAAACCCTTGGGTTAGTTTATTGCCTTGGGTTTTGATTTTTGTAGTTTTTTATTTTTTTATGATTCGCCCCCAATCAGTCAAGGCCAAAGAAGAACGGAAATTCCGCGATAACCTCAGCAAAGGCGACCGTGTGGTAACCGTTGGTGGAATGCATGGCAAAGTGGTCGAAACGGCGGATGAATGGTTGATTTTGGAAAGTGAATCGCAGGCTCGTTTCAAGGTTGAGCGTTCAGCAGTATCCAAGGAAAGCACATTGCATTCCTACCCTCCAAGCACCAAGTGAGTCTCCGTATCGGGCTAACCGGATGCATGGGCTCCGGAAAAACCACTGTGGCGGGCATCTTTGCCCACCTGGGGGTGCCTGTTTACGATGCCGACCAGCGGGCCAAAGCTTTGATGGTGGAGGATCAGGATTTACGCGAGTCCATTGCCTTGTTGTTGGGTAATTCGGCCTACCGTTCCGATGGTTCCCTGGATCGGGATTGGGTTGCTCAGCGCGTTTTTACCCAACCCGATTTGCTCAACAAACTAAACGCTTTGGTGCATCCGGTCGTTTCCCTGGATTCCACCCAATGGGCCGAGAGCCAGACGGCGTTTTATAGTGTGCACGAAGCGGCTCTATTGGTTCAATCCGGTTCGGCCTTGGCCATGCATGCTGTCATCTTGGTTCAGGCACCTCTGTTGTTACGCATGGACCGGGTCCGGAAACGCAATGGCTGGTCCGATGATCAGATTTTGGATCGCTTACGACATCAATGGCCCGAAGAAGATTTGTTACCGTATTGTCGTTACCAAGTCCTTAACGACGGCACTTCGTTATTGGTGCATCAGGTGCTGGCTATTCATCGGGCTATTCTAAGGGATTTTGGGAAATAATTCCGTACCCTAGGACCTTCACGCAGCATCCAGCCCAGCCCCAGCCCAGCATAGGTGATCAGGTTCCAACCGTTCTTGAGGTCCCCAAGGGCCAGGTTTTGTCCTTGGCAATACCATGTGGCCAATTGGGAATCCAAATCCAGAACAGACAGGCCCTCCTCCCGACTCCAAGGCCCGCTTTGGGGATAGCATGATTTTTTTTTGCCGTAGGCCATTGCCCAGGACGGGTCTGGTGGATTGGACCAAGGAAGGTTGCGAACGGGAGTTTGCACCTTCATTTTTTTCTGAAGGTCCTGGGCGATATCCAGCAATGCAGGTCGGTGGTCGTGGGGGGTATCGTTGGGGCCTATCGATCCGTTGGAGGGTTTGAACAAAACGGAACAAAAAAATCCTTCGCCCCGGGTCCAGCCTGGCAGGGACCACCACGCAGCATGGCGGGCATCCCAGCGAGGATCCAAATGCGATGAATGGACCCAATTCCACGCTGCGGGCAGGGTCCACTCAGCGGGTATCAATCGCCCTGATTCAATCCATGGCAGGAGTTGCCCGGTATTTTCTTCAAAGCCGAACGTGCAGGTTGCGTAGATCAACCATCCTCCTGGGCGCAGTGCTTGGTAAAGGCTCTCCAATATTTCGGTTTGCAGGCCGACCAAGTTTTGGTGTTTGGACTCGGACCAGTCCTTGGCCGCCTCACGGTGTTTGCGAAACATGCCCTCACCACTGCACGGCATATCCACCAAAATTCCATCAAACATGGCAGGGCTTGAAGCCCAATTTTGGGCAGGATTTTGAACAACCAGGGTACGGTCGCTGCCGGTCCGGGCTAGCGTTGCTTCCAACAAGGCCAGACGGTGCTCCATGGGTTCCGACGCCACGAGAACACCGTCATCCGGAGGCAAAAAGTCGAGCAGGGTCAGGGTTTTACCCCCTGGTGCAGCACATGCATCCAGCAAATACCCCATCGAGGCTCCATCCTGTTGCAGTTTTTGAAGAAGGTAGTTCACCATTAAACCCGAAGCTTCCTGGATATACCAAGCTCCCGCTTGATAGGCCGGGTAGGTATGCCATGGGCGCTGTTCCATAGCCTCTGCACGGTCAAAGTAAACCGCGCTGGGATGCCATGGAACCGGAGCTTGGATGGTCAAGCCATCAACCTCGTTGGCTTGAAGTGGTTCCAAAAACCGCAAGGAACGGGAAACCGGAGGCTCGTTTCCCAGATAGTGTAATAATGGTTCGGCGTACGAACCGTATTCCTTAAAGACCCTTTGAACCAGCGCATCCGGTAGTCTGGTCGTCATGGGTCTTCCGTTTTATTGTCCGGCTTTGGATTTCAAACCCTCTCTGCGCTTTTTCATATCGAGGGATTTGTCGTTTAGTTTGAGCTGAGCGTACAACTGTTGCAGCGAAACCATGGTATTGCTGTCCTCTGGGGATAATTCGAGGGCTTTCTCCAAAAATGGTTGTGCCTTTTCAAAGGCCGCCTTGGCTTTGGCGATGGCGGCATCGTATTCCTTTTGTTTCGAAAAAGGAATCTTGTTGGCCTCGTTGGCTAATTCAGCCGCCGAATTGAAATACATGGCCCCTAGATTGTAATAGGCATCAAAATAATCCGGTTTGATTTCGAGGGCTTTACGGTAATCAGCTTCGGCCACCGCGCCTTTCTTGAGGTTATCGTACGCGGTGCCTCGGGCAAAATAAAGGTTCGCATTGCGGGGGTCTAGTTCGATAGCTTTGGAGAGTTTTTCGATCGCCATCTCTTGCTTGCCCTGGCTTAGATAAATATTCAGTTCGTCGATGACCAATCCGATATCGTTGGGATGGGCTTGACGACCCTGGGCTAAATACGTCAGAGCTGCGCTCGTATCACCGGATAATTTGCTCAGGCGGGCCAATTCGACATAAACGCCCGGTTTGTTGTATTGGTTGTCCAAGAGGGCTTTCCAATACCGCAGGGCCTTGGCGGTAGAATCCATTTTGCCAGCCGTCAAGGCGGCGTTAAACAGAACAGAGGTATCGTTGGGAGTTACCGATAACAACTGTTCAAAACGTCCCAAAGCATGGGTATAATTTTTGTTGACGTAGGCTTCAACACCTTCGTTGTACAATGCCCCCTGAATGGTCAAAACCTTTTTGGCAGCGTCCTCTTTGTGGTCGTTTTTGGTATCCAATTCGATGCATCGACGGTACGATTCCCAGGCAATATTCAAGGCATCGGGAAATTTAGGACCCCAGGTAGTATCCCCATAAATACCCAAATGCACTTCGCCCCGGTAAAACCAAGCTTTGGCCGTTGTCATGGTTTTGGGGTGAACCACCGCTTCGTCGATGGACGTTTTGGCTTTGTCGTATTCGCCGTAACGAATATAGATGATGGCACTTTGAACCTTGTTGGGCTGAGCGTAAGCAGCACCGCCTATCATCAGGAACAAGAGGCTCCGAAACAGGGTTTTCATACAAATGAGTTTAGGGGTTAAGAGTTGTTTCTGGATTTTCGGTCAAAGGTTCGTTTTCGGGTTCATCTTTTTGGACCCGGGCAACCGATGCAATGCGGTCGTCTTCTTGCAATTTGATCAGGCGTACCCCTTGGGTTGCCCGTCCCATAACACGAAGGCTTTCGACTCCAATTCGAATGGTCACACCGCTTTGGTTGATAATCATCAAATCGTCTTGTTCTACCACCGCCTGCAATGCGACCAAGGCCCCGGTTTTTTCGGTGATGTTGAGGGTGCGAACCCCTTTACCACCGCGATTGGTGACGCGATAATCGTCGATTCCAGAGCGTTTACCGTAACCGGTTTCGGATACCACCAACAAGGTGGTCTCGGGGTTTTGAACACAGGCCATACCCACCACAAATTCATGGGATGGATCAATAAAAATGCCGCGGACCCCTGTTGCCGTTCTTCCCATCGGGCGAACCTTGGACTCATGAAAGCGGATGGCCCGTCCCGTATTTACGGCCATGATCATTTCGGATTGTCCGTCGGTAAGTCTGGCTTCAAGGAGTTGATCACCTTCGGTAATGGTGATGGCATTGATACCGTTGGCGCGTGGTCTGCTGTATGCCTCCAGGGTTGTTTTCTTGATGACCCCCAAACGAGTGCAGAACACAATGTAATTCTCATTCAGGTACGCTGGGTCGTCCAAACTTTGGACGGTGATATAGGCCCGAATTCGATCATCTTGGGGAATCTGTAACAAATTTTGAACCGCTCGGCCTTTGGTGTTCTTGGCTCCTTCGGGGATTTCGTAAACCTTGAGCCAGAAACATCGTCCTTGCTCGGTAAACAAAAGCATCCAATGATGGGTGGAGGCCACGACCATGTGTTCGATAAAGTCCTGATCGCGGGTTGCCCCGCCCATGGCTCCTTTGCCTCCCCGATTTTGGACGCGGTATTCGTGGGCAGGGGTCCGTTTGATATAGCCCAAATGCGAAACCGTCACCACCACGTCTTCTTCCTCAATCATGTCTTCCATACGGAAATCCCCAGCAGCATAGACGATTTCGGAACGGCGGGCATCCCCGAAGCGTTCTTTGATTCCGGTCAATTCATCTTTGATAAGCCCCATACGAAGACCTTCATCGGCCAAAATGGCCTGCAAGCGCCCAATAAGCGCCATAATTTCTTCGTATTCCTGACGGATTTTGTCGCGTTCCATGCCCGTTAGGCGCTGCAAACGCAGTTCCAGGATGGCTTTGGACTGAATCTCGCTGAGACCAAACGTGGTCATCAGGCCTTCTCTGGCGATATCGGGCGTTGCGGAGGCGCGGATGAGCGCTATCACCTCGTCCAAATGATCCAAAGCAATCAAATAGCCCTGCAGAATATGCGCTTTGCGCTCGGCTTCGGCCAATTCGTAACGGGTTCTCCTCAAAACAACTTCGTGCCGATGATCCACAAAATGCCGAATCAGATCCAATAGGTTCAGGGCCTGGGGTCTTCCGTTGACCAGGGCAATGTTATTAACCGAAAAACTGCTTTGGAGAGCGGTGTATTTGTAGAGGTGATTGAGGACCACCGAACCCATGGCATCCCGGCGTATTTCGTAGACGATCCGCATGCCATCCCGGTCGGATTCGTCTCGGATTTCGGAGATTCCTTCGAGTTTTTTGTCGTTCACCAATTCACCGGTCTTTTGGAGCATGTCTGCTTTGTTGACCAAATACGGAATTTCGGTAACCACAATACGTTCCCTACCATTTTCCAAGACCTCAACGGTTGCTCTAGCACGCATGACGACCCTACCTCTACCGGTGAGCAGGGCGTCGCGGATTCCTTCGTAGCCGTAGAGCAATCCCCCGGTCGGAAAATCAGGGGCTTTGACGTAGGCCAAGAGCTCATCGCAGGTGATATCTCTGCGGTCGATGTACGCATGGATTCCGTCAATTAATTCGGAAAGGTTATGGGGCGCCATGTTGGTCGCCATCCCAACGGCAATCCCTGCACTGCCGTTCATCAGCAAATTGGGGAATTTGCAAGGCATAACCGTGGGCTCTTCCAGAGAATCGTCAAAATTGAGCTGGAAATCGACCGTGTCTTTTTCGATGTCTTCCAGCATTTCTTCGGCCAATCGCGTCAAACGGGCCTCGGTATAACGCATAGCGGCAGGGCTATCACCGTCCACGGAACCAAAATTTCCTTGACCATCCACCAACGGGTAGCGCATCGACCATGGCTGTGCCATCCTTACCATCGTGTCGTAAACCGAGGAATCGCCGTGGGGGTGGTATTTACCCAAAACTTCTCCCACAATACGCGCAGATTTTTTGTAGGGTTTGTTGTAGGCCAATCCCAATTCATTCATACCAAACAACACTCGACGGTGCACCGGCTTGAGGCCATCGCGGACATCGGGCAAGGCCCTGGAAACAATCACCGACATCGAGTAATCGATGTAGGCGGATTTCATTTCCTCCTCGATTTGAATGGGGATTATTTTGGAAGAATCGGCCATTGGGTAACTTAGGGGTTAAAAGGCCGAAAATACGAGATTTTTCATGCATTTTTGGCCAAAATAGCGTTCTATTTTTGTCCGATAACCCACCAAAGTTCCCCCTATGCCCCTACCCTCCCCGGATTTCATGTTTCTGCAGGCCAAACCCCCCATGAGTACGGCAGAGCCGACCTTGCAAGTCTTGGATTTGGCCCTCAAAGGGGGTCCTTTCATGATACCCCTTTTGCTGTTTTCGATTCTAACCGTCTACCTCATGGTGGAACGCTGGATGACCTTGTCCCGGTACCGCAAGGGGATCGATTTGCTGCAACGGGAGGTTCAGGTTTTGATCAAATCCGGGCAGGACCAACAGGCTGTCGAAACCTGTCGCCGTTCAGATCTACCCCTTGCCCGACTTTACTTGCAACTTTTGGAGAAATACAAGATTTTATCCGAGAAAAACCTGCGCGATCACCTCGACTATTACGGCAAAAAAGAAGCCGTGCTCTACGAAAAAAACTTGGCGATGATGGCCACGGTTTCCGGTGCTGCACCCATGGTGGGTTTTTTGGGCACGGTGACAGGGATGATTCGGGCCTTTTATCAACTTTCGGTATCGGGCTCAGCGGTCGATCCCGCTGCCTTGTCGGGGGGGATTTACGAAGCCATGGTCACCACAGCGGCTGGTCTAATGGTCGGAATTTTGGCCTATTTGGCGTATAATTATTTTACTGTTCAGGTTGAACGTCGGCTCACCGAATTGGAATTCATGGTCGGAGACACCTTGGAGCTCCTTCCCAAGTCTACGGAGGCATGAATTTTCGGAAATCTTCCAAAGTCCGTGCCGATTTTAGCATGGCTTCCATGACGGATATTGTTTTTCTGTTGCTGATTTTCTTTTTGTTAACCTCAACGTTGGTCGCCCCCCAAGCGCTCAAACTGATTTTACCCAAAGGCAAGGGGCAGAATATCGAATCCAAGGTCATCCGAATCAGCATCGATAGCCTATCCACTTTTCATTTGGAACAAAAGCCCTTGTCCAAAGGGGCATTGCAGGCTGAATTACGCTCCTTAGCTGCCCAAGATACCGGACAAACCCTGCTATTGCAGGCCCACCAACGGGTTCCGGTACAAGACGTGGTCGATGTGATGCAGTGGTCTCGCGAAGCAGGTCTCAAAATGGTTTTAGCCACGGATCCTCGATGAAAGAGCCATCGGGACGTTACGGCATTGCCTGGTTGGTTTCCTTGGGTTTGCATGGTCTGCTAATTCTTTTGTTGGCACTCCTCCATTTGGGTTTACCTGCCATGCCCCCACGCCCTGCCCCAGGTGGTGGCTTGTCCTTGGCCTTGGGTGTCGAGGATGGTCAAGAAACAGCGCCTGCTCTGCCGCCATCGGGAACGACCAACAGCCCCACCGAGCCCACGGAATCGGTTAAGCCCAATCCTACCACCAGTCCATCGGTAACCCAAGACCAGGACGAGGCCCCTGTCGTAGCCCCCAAACCGGAAACCAAACCCATGGATCCACGCTTGCAACGACTACTGCAGCGACAAGGCCAGAATAACTCCCAAAACAGCAACAATCAGGCCTCCAAAGGCCAGAAAGACGGTTCCGAAACCTCCAATTCAACCGGTCTATCGGGAAGTGGTGGTTTTTCGGCCCGGGGTGATGGCTTGGAGAACCGAGGATTTTCCAAGAGCCCCGATCCCGAAGAATTTCGAATTCTGGATGCAAGGGTAATTATTCCCATCGAAGTGGATAGCGAGGGCAAGGTCCGCGTTACCGGACCACCAACCAGCGATAAACCCCTGAACGCCCAGCAACGCCGCGCCTTGGTCGAAGCCACCCAAAACAGCCGTTTTCGGCGTAATTCCGAGCTTTCCATCCCCCAAAAGGGGGTTCTGGTCTTTGAATTGCAGATCAAAAGCCGTTCCTAATGCCGGAACACCCAACGTACGAGGAGACCTATGCCTGGTTGGTGGAGCAATTACCCATGTACCAACGCTTGGGGCCACCGGCCTACAAGGAAGGCTTGGATCGTATAAAGGCCCTTTGCCAAGCGCTGGGTCAGCCCCAAGAACAAATGGGCTTGGTCATTCATGTCGCAGGAACCAACGGCAAAGGTTCGGTTTGCCACGCCATCGCCTCGGTATTGCAGTCCTGTGGCTACAAAACGGGCCTTTTTACATCCCCCCACCTTCTCGATTTTCGAGAACGTATTCGGATCAACGGTCAGTGCATCAGCCGTTCCGATGTGGTGGAAGGAGTCCATGCCTTGCGGCAAACCGTTTCTTCCCTCGATCCTTCGTTTTTTGAGTTTACGACGGCTCTGGCCTTTCAACACTTTGCGAATCATGGCGTTGATTTTGCGGTCATCGAAACCGGCATGGGTGGGCGCCTGGATTCCACCAACCTGGTAAAGCCGGCGCTCTGTGCTATAACGCATATTGATTGGGATCACATGAATTTTTTGGGTGACCGCTTGCCCCTTATAGCTGTCGAAAAAGCAGGGATTTTTAAAAGAGGAGTCCCGGTGGTCATCGGACGTTCCCAAGACGAAGAGGTGAACCAAGTTTTTGTGAATAAAGCCCATGAATTACGCTGCTTAATCACTTTTGCTGATAAAGTGTATCAGCTTGAAATACAGGAAGCTAAAGAAAATATTTTGGAGTCTGTTTGGAAGGTGCATCGCCTTGGACTACCGGTAGAACCTGATTTGGTAAGCGACCTACAGGGGCATTACCAGGCCGAGAATCTCGGGCAAGTTTTGGCGATGGTCGATGCCTTAAGAAATATAGGCATTGTCTTGGATCAGGACCGCGTCCTGGAGGGTCTTCGAAACATTGTTCGTAACACGGGAATGCGGGGGCGCTGGCAAGTGGTCGGCCAACATCCTTTGAGGGTTTTGGATGTGGCTCATAACACAGAAGGTATACATCGTGTTATCAGACAGGCGCTATCCTGTACGGCATCCTCCAAATGGTCGGTGGTTTTGGGAATTTCGGCCGATAAGGATTTGGGGACCATCCTCTCGTTCTTTCCCCAAGATGCGCGGTACTATTTTGCTGCACCCAACAATCCCCGGTGTTTGCCTGCCGAAGTTTTGGCTCAGCGAGCCCAAGAATTCGGCTTGACGGGTCAGGCCTATCCTTCGGTCCAAGTAGCCTGGCAGGAGGCCGTCCGTGGAGCCCACCCCCAGGGCCTCGTGCTCGCTTTGGGAAGCTTTTTTGTGATTGCCGAAATCCCCGATGGACTTCAACCCGACAATGGCCTCGGTTGATATTTATACCGACGGCTCCGCTTTGGGGAATCCGGGACCGGGTGGCTATGCCGCGGTCTTGTTAAGCGGGGATAAGCGTTTGGAAATTAGCGGCGGTTTTGCCTTGACCACGAATAACCGAATGGAATTAAAAGCCGTGATCGAAGCCCTTCGGGTTCTCAAAGGCCAAGGTCATTTTATTCGACTTTACAGCGATTCCAAATATGTGATCGATGCTTTCGCCCAAAATTGGTTGGCGACTTGGCAAAAACGAGATTGGAAAAATGTCAAAAACCCTGACCTGTGGCAAGCGTTGTTGCCGCTAACGAATCTTCATCGTATCGAATGGTGTTGGGTAAAAGGCCATGCCGATGTTCCCGAAAATGAACGTTGCGATGTACTGGCCAAGGCCGCAGCATCTGCCTCCTCCCTTCCCCCCGATACCGGTTACTCTAGCCCCAATACTTGAAATAGGGCCGACAGGGCCAAGGCTCGGTGGGAGTTCTGGTTTTTGAATTCTATGGAAAGCTGACCCAAACTCTGCCCCGGTTTTTGGAAAGGCTCAAAAACAGGGTCATACCCAAAACCTTGATTTCCAAGGGGTTCATGGAGTATTTTTCCATTCCATCGGCCTTCGCCGTATTGGGGAATACCTCCATCGTACCAACACAAGACCGCGACGAAATAGGCCGATCGATCGTGGATGTTTTTCATGTTATGGAGTAAGTGGGCCAGATTCTGGGCATCCGAGGCGCCATGCCCCGCGTAGCGTGCGCTGTGCAATCCGGGTGCCCCACCCAATGCGGGTACCACCAGCCCGGAATCATCGGCGAGGGCAGGTCGTCCCGTTGCACGATAGGCGGCTTTCGCTTTGATTAGGGCATTTTGGGCGAAGGAATTCCCGGTTTCTAGCGGCACCTGGTCCACGCCACAATCGGCCAAACTCAAAAGTTTTATCCTTGCCAAAGGTTGCAGGGCCCTAAACTCGTGGGCCTTCCCTTGGTTATGGGTTGCCAAAACCCAGGTAGGCTCAGGATTCAAGGTGTTTCCAATTTTTGATGTGCCCCCAAAGGGACTTTTTGGCCTCAGGATCCTCCAACATACGGCTTAGCGATGGCCCCGTTACCCAGGATGCGGGGAGCGCTTGCCCCGCGATGGGTTCGGGTTGGCAACCCAAGGCCATTAACCGGGAACCGGACCAGGTAGCCCAGCTGTCCACCGGACCGCTATGCAAAAGCACCCGGTCCATCGTCAAGTTTATGGCGGCCAAGATTTTGACCAACAAATCTCTTTCGGTTTCCGAGGGTTCCGTAGCACAAACCACCACCAGGGTGTGTTGCATAGGGGTTACCGAAACTATGCTTGGCCCCACGGAATGGTTAACCAATTGGAGAGTCTCTATACCCAAAACCCATTCCTCCCAAACGGGATCGCCCAAGGCGCGTTGCCAATCAAGGGAAATGCGAGGGTTGGAATCCAAGGCTTAGCGGGTTATGTATGCAAATTACGCCCTATTTCCCCTAAATTTGGACAAAAACCAGCCATGGACCCCATACCCGTTACTCGCCTGGCCAATTCCCGATTGCCCGCGGTGGATTTTGAGGATTTACCCTTTGGTAAAGTTTTCGCAGACCACATGTTTGTTGCCGAATACGAAGGGGGACGATGGCAGAACGCCCGCATTCTTCCCTACGGCGAAATTCCCACGAACCCAGCGATTTCGGCCCTGCATTACGGACAATCAATTTTTGAGGGGCTCAAAGCCTATCGCAACCAAAAAGGCGATGTACAAATCTTTCGTCCTTACGATAACATGAGTCGGATGATTCGGTCAGCAGGAAGACTGTGCATGCCCGCGGTGACCGAAGAGATTTTTATTGGGGGACTCAAAGCGCTGCTCTCCTTGGACCAGGATTGGGTACCACGACAAAGTGGTTATTCGTTGTATATCCGGCCTTTTATGTATGCCATTGACGAATACGTCGGAATACGGCCTTCGGATTCCTACCGTTTTATCATTTTTAATTGTCCTGTAGGAAACTACTATACCGCCCCCTTGCATGTCAAAGTATCCGACCGCTATGTCCGGGCCTTTCCGATGGGAACCGGCTTTGCCAAAGTTGCAGGGAATTACGCGGCTGGTATGTTACCTCTCAAACATGCACGCGAAGCCGGTTACGATCAGTTGGTTTGGTTGGACGGCAAAGAGATGAAGTATATCGAGGAATCGGGGACCATGAATTTATTCTTCCAGATTGGCGACACGTTGGTGACCCCCATCGCGGATGGCACGATTTTGGAAGGCATCACCCGGGATAGTATTCTGGGATTGGCGGTCGAAGCAGGACTCCCCGTCGAAGTCCGCAAAATCAGTATTGACGAAGTGGTCGCGGCCTACGATCGTGGTGATCTCCGGGATGCCTTTGGTACCGGCACGGCGGCGACGGTCGCCCCCATTTCCAGCATCACCGTTCAAGAACGTCGATTGGAACTTCCCGCGATGGAAAACCGGACCTATTCCACCCTGTTGGGTCGGATGTTGGACGATATCAAAACCGGTAAAACCCAGGATACCCGGGGTTGGATTATGAAACTTTAAACCCTTTTTCTTATGTCAATGAATGTGTTAAGACGTTTGTTTTGGTCGGCCTCGGCGGTCTACCTCCTCACCGCTGCCGGGCATGTTCCGTCAATGCAGGCGCAGGTTATTCCATTTGAGCGCTATACTCTGGGCAATGGCCTCAAAGTGATTTTGCATCAAGATACCACAACGCCCATTGTTGCGGTCACTGTTTCCTACAAAGTTGGAAGTAAAAACGAAGACCCACAACGTACAGGATTCGCTCATTTTTTTGAGCATCTTTTGTTTGAAGGTAGCGAGAACATTGGTCGAGGCGAATACATGAAATTGGTCAAAACCAACGGAGGTGTTCTCAATGCGAACACTTTTTACGACCGCACTTTTTACTTTGAAATTCTTCCTTCCAATCAATTGGAGTTGGGTCTTTGGATGGAAAGCGAACGCATGCTGCATGCCAAAATCGAAGATCAAGGTATCGAAACCCAGCGCGAAGTCGTCAAAGAAGAACGCCGCCAACGTTATGATAACACGCCTTACGGGGGTCTCCTTGATCAAACAATGCGCAGGACATTCCTAAGCCATCCCTACGGGCGTTCGGTCATCGGTTCCATGGATCACCTGAACAGTGCGCGCAAAGAAGAATTCATGGACTTCTACCGCACGTTCTATGTGCCCGATAATGCGGTTTTGTCCATCGCCGGTGATTTTAACCGCACCCAAATCAAGGGTTGGATTGAGCGATATTTTGGGAACATTCCTGCCTCGACCCGCCCCATTCCTCGTCCCAATCCAGCCGAGCCGGTTCAAACTGCAGAACGCAGAGATACGGTCTACGACAATATTCAATTGCCTGCGGTCGTTCATTCGTTCAAAATGCCGGCTCAAGGAACACCGGATTTTTATCCGATGAGCATGCTCACTAGTTTGCTTTCCCAGGGTGCTTCCTCCCGTTTCCAAAAGTCCATTGTGGACCAACAACAAAAAGCAGTTGCTGTGGGCGCATTTCCTTTGGGTATGGTGGATCATAGCGTGGCCATTATGTACGGTATCGTCAACATGGGGGTAGGTCCTGATAGTTTGGATGCTGCAATGCGTGCCCAATACCAACGAATTCGGGATGAAATCACTGACCCCAAAGAATTATCCAAACTTCTCAATCAATTGGAGAACGATCGGGTTGCCCAATTGGGTTCGGTTCAAGGCATCGCAGAGCAACTTAGCGATTACGAATTATTCTACGGAGACGCCAACCTCATTAACACCGAATTTGAACGCTTCCGCAGGGTCACACCGCAGGATTTGCAGCGTGTTGCTCAACAGTACCTGGTTCCCCAAAACCAAGTCACACTTTATTATTTGCCACAACCTAAACCGTAAAACATGAATTTCCGTCGATTTATTTTATTGTTATTCTTTGTAGGTTCCGTGGCGACATGGGATAGCGTGCTTGCCCAAAACACCAAAAGCACTGCCTCTTCAAAAGCGACCAAAGAACGTAAAACCGCAGCTCCTGCTCCCGTTGAGACTCCTCTAGATAGGAGTCAGCGTCCTGCTGCAGGACCAGCCCCCGAAATCCGTTGGGCGGATGCTGAACGTTGGGAACTCCCCAACGGACTCAAAGTCTTCTTGGTCCGCAACCAAAAATTACCTCGGGTTTCGATTTCTTTGGTCTTTGATTATGACCCCGTCGCCGAAGGTTCCAAAGCCGGTGTTTCGGCCCTAACCGGTGAGCTGATTCGTTGCGGTACCCAAAAGAAAACCAAAGAGGAACTGGACGAGGCCATCGACGGTCTGGGTGCAACTCTTTCGACCTCGTCCAACGGATTGTATGCGACGTGCCTTAGCCGTAACACCACTCCTTTGATGGCACTCCTCGGAGAAATCCTTATCCAGCCAGCTTACCGGGACCAAGAATTGGAACGCCTGCGCAAGCAGTCGATTTCGGGACTCGAAAGCGAGCAAACCAACGCCGAATCGGTAGCCGCTCGGGTACTACCCCGTTTGCTTTACGGTGCAACGCACCCTTACGGTGAAATTCAAACCCAAAAAGGTTTGGAGTCCATCACTTTGGCCGACTGTGAAAATTTCCGAGATCGTTATTTACGACCAAACGTAGCCTACTTGGCCTTGGTTGGGGATATTGATAGGGCCAGTGCCGAAGCCCTTACCCGACAATACTTGGGCAATTGGTCCGCCGCTGAAGTTCCTGCGCACAAGTACCCGACACCTACCAACAAGAGCGGTGTTCGGGTGGTAGTTGTCGATCGTCCCCAAGCCGTTCAAACCGTGATTCGGATTGCCAATACGGTTGAATTGGTTCCCGGTTCCCCCGATAATATTCCCTCGACGGTGATGAACACGATATTGGGGGCAAGCGATGCGCGACTCTTTGACAACCTCCGCGAAACCCACGGCTATACCTACGGTGCTTATTCGTCCTTGACCAAAGACCCTTTGGTTGGTCAATTCCGAGCCTATGCGCAGGTTAGGAATGCCGTAACCGACAGTGCAGTGCGCGAGTTTTTTTATGAGTTAAACCGAATTCGGGACACCTTGGTTCCGGCGGACGAACTTCAAGGGGTCCAAAATTACCTCAACGGAACCTTCTCCATTTCATTGCAAAATCCACAAACCGTCGCCAGTTTCTATATCGACCAAGAGCGTTACCGGATGTCATCGAGCTATTACCGCAATTACCTTCAAGAATTGGCGATGGTGAACAGCGAATCGGTACAGGCCATGGCGCGCAAGATGATTCAACCTGAATCCTGTGTTGTGCTTTGTGTTGGTAAAGGAAGTGAAATCGCCCCCAAATTACGTGCCTTGGATAGCGATGGGGTCATTGAATGGCTGGATTGGAATGGGGAAAATGCACCTGATCCTACCGCCTTGAAACTACCCGCCGGGACCACCTTGGCTTCGGTTTTGGAACGCTACATCAACGCCACCGGGGGTTCCAAGAATTGGTCCAAAGTCAAAGGCCTGCGCATGACCATGGCCGCTACCCTTCAAGGCATGAGTTTGGAAATGAGCCAAACCAAGAGAGCCAAACCGGCCTCCTCCATCACCACGGTCAAGCTGAACAGCACCATGGTTCTTTCGACCGACTTGTATACCGATGGCAAAATGGTCCGTAAAAGCATGCAAGGCACCAAGGAGGTGGAAGGTGAAGAATTGGCCCACGAAGCCATGGAGGCCACCCCACTGCCCGAGATGCTATGGTTAAACGGAAATCATCCTCAATTAGCACTCGGGGGTGCCGTTATGGTCAACGGGGAACTCTGTGCCAAATTGGATTGGAAATTCCAAAACGGAACCCAAGAAAGCCATCTTTACAGCCTGAGCTCGGGACTTAAAATACAATCGCTACGGACATCCAAAGGTCCTGACGGCAAAGAGGCGGTATCCACCACCGGATACGGTGATTATCGTGATCTAGGCAAAGGACTTCTGGTTCCTCATGAAGTCAAAATCAGCATGGGGCCCGAGTCGATCACCTTCAAAATGACCGAAGGGTCCCTCAACCCACGTCTCAACAACGACGACTTTAAACTCTAAATCGAGTTAAAACCAATACCTAGGCAGGACCCTGATCTTCGTTCTTGAACAAGGAACGAAGTTCATGGGCCTCGCTGGGTTGCATTCGTCCACCCAAAACCAAACGTACTTGACGGCGCCGCAAGGCTCCATCAAATTGTTTTTTTTCATCTTCTGTTTCCGGTACCAAGTCCGGAACCGCGGTGGGTTCACCCGCATCATCCACGGCCACAAACGTGAAATAGGCTTGGTTGCATAGATGCCGTATACCCTGGGGAATGTTCTCACACCATACTTCGAGTCGCACCTCCATGGAGGTTTGAAAAGCCCGTGTAACGGTAGCCGTCATATTGACCAAATTACCAAGGCGGATGGCCCGGTTAAAACTAACATTATCCACCGAGGCGGTAACCACGATTCGGTTGGCGTGTTTTTGAGCAGCAATGGCCGCGCAGATATCCATCCAATGCAGTAGACGTCCCCCCATCAAATTATTCAAGGTGTTGGTATCGTTGGGTAACACCAATTCGTTCATCACGGTTTGGGAATGGCTGGGGTTTTTGGTTGGTCTCATTAGGGTACAAGGATTTTGGAACGGTGTCTTTGACCATCCTGGGTTGTAACATCAACATAATACAAACCGGGGGCGAGGTTAGTCCAAGGACGGTAGAAAGTTCTCCATGATCCTTGCGCATCCATCTCCGTATCCGACGCTTGCATCAACTCGTGAGGTCGCCCGTTGATGTCGTACAAGAACAAACGATCAGCCGCAGATGGTCCCATGAAAACCAACGGTTCACGGTTAGGATTCCATGGGTTAGGGTAAAATGTGGGCCCCAGGACTTTCGTCTCACGGATCGTGGCCGGGTAACGAAAGGGCCCACCCAATACCGGCCGAATCATCCACGACCCGGGGATGGAGGACTCCTCCCAAATTCCTTGGGTATTGAACCAGCGGTTGTAGCGAACCAGGGTGTCGTTGCGATCTAAACCAATGTTAAGAAGGCCGGAGGTTTCTTGCTGCCAACCCACATAAAAGGAGTCCCGCACCGGCAATGGTGGATCAATTCCCAAAAAAACAAAATGTCCTATGCTGTCCCCGTAAGTCGGACGGTAGGGAATGCTGGAACGATAAACTTCGCTTTCACCCCTTCCCCTTTCCTGGACCTGGGTCCAAACCTTGAGCACAAAAAGTTCGTTGGCTGCATTGGCCGCTGCTCGGGTAAAGTACATCCATACACCGCGTAAAGAATCGGGCTGGGCCAGCCAAAATTTATACGCGACCGATCCGGCCACGACGTTGATGCCGTAGCCTGTTTCGGCTGTTCCATCGTCGTAAGCCAAGTAATTCCACCATCGAATCGGTTCTCGTAAGGTATCGTTGCCGGGTTGTACATCGCCTACGGATTGAGCCAAGTATTCCAAAACCAAATCCAGGCTATCACCCGTGGCGACCGGAACGTCGAATCGAGGATAGACCAATCCAAAATTTTGGGCCGTACCGAGGTTAGGCAGGTTAAGAACAGGGCTACTGAACAAACTACCTCCACCACCGCTTCGTAGCACCCGGTATTGATGACTTACAGGCGTCGCCATACCGTTGTTCGTTAAATCATACCCATGCAATGGGTTCAAAAAACGGAGGGTATCGGCCAAAAATTGGTTGAGCGGCATGCTTCGGTAGGGCCTTAGGTAGGTTGCATTGGTGTGTACCGGTGAAACATCATTACGCAACGTATCCCCTAATCCCCGACCCGGAGCCAGCTGCACGTAATCCAAATGCCAAACATCCACCAAACCGGTTAGCGAACCAAAGGACGTCCAACGCATAGCAAAACCATCGTAGAAAAAAGCAGAATCCCGAAGCGGAATCATGACCTTTCGAAAGGGTTGCAACGGACTTCCCAGAGCAAACCAAACCCGCTGCCAATTACCGTTGGGTTGCCTGAATTCCAACAAAAAAGAATCCACGGGTTCCGGGGCTTCGCACCAACCTGCTGGTTGGTAGGAGAAACTGAGGTACACCGAATCCTGAGGACGATAGGAACCCAAACGAATTGGCCACGACTGTAATCGATCCGCCCGACCTACGGCAAGGATGGAAGAAGCATCGTAGGGATGACCCAAAGAATCCAAACCATCAAAGGTGACGAAACCCTGGGTTGGCGGCCGTACCGCCATATCGTTGTTACGGTAAACGCTTTGATAAGCCCACAGGGCGGGATGGGCACGGGGCCCCGAATACGAAAAATCATCCTCCAAAGGCAAATCCAAGGTATCGTTCAAACGGTATGGAGATGGACTCAACCCGTTGGCGACAGCAGGGTTCCGCAAGGGCGGAAACGTACCCTCCTGGCCTCGAACCCCCAAACAAGCCAAGAGCCAAAACCAAACCAATCCCAAGAATCTCAATCGGATAACCATAAGTCTACAAAATCCAACGCACGAACTCTCGATGCATTGCCTCCCGCCATCGGCCTTTGACGTACAATCAACGCCTGGTTGCTATCGGAAACTGTGCCCAAATACGATACCGTACCCAGAGAAAGCGAAGACTCCGCCAAAAAAATGCGTGCTTCGTCCAAAGTCAATCCGGTCAAGTTGGGGACATCGACCAAAGAATCGGAATTGTTAAAACCAATATAAAGGTCAATCACACTGCCCCTGGGTAACTTCTGACCGGCCCTCACTTCCCGACCTTGGTATTGCCCACCCAAAACGACCTGATGAGCCAAATCCGGTTTCATGATCAATTGCCCGACCACAAAACCTTTGTTATTCAAATCCATCGTCGCCTTGCGCAGGGACAAATCGGTGAGATCCGGCAAAGCCATGGTGGGCAAATCCGTTAAATTCAACGTTAGATAGACCGTACGACCACTCTTAACCTGAAAACCTGCTTCGGGATCGCTTTGGACGACCACGGCGGGTCCCAATCCTTCGGTATAAACCGAATCAACAACCAAGGCCTGAAGGCCAAGGTCCTCCAAGGCGACCACCGCTTCATCCGCACTCAAGCCTCGAAGCGAAGGAACCTGGATGGCATCACCGTGGGCCGTATACCAACGAAGGGCTAGCCAAACCACCAGAGCCAAAACGGCATTGACCCCCAAAAAGAGGCTTAGGAAGCGTCGAACAGGATGCGAACTCATGCCTTGGGTTTTCGTTGTTCGAAGCGTTGAATACCGCGCTCGATTAGTTGAGCGATGAAATCGTGGGGGGTCAAACCAGCCAAAGCCGCTTGATGATAAATACAGGTTGCCGGTGTCATTCCGGGAAGAGAATTGATTTCAATGATATGAACTTGAACAGGACCGGTTGTTGGAATACCAACAAAGGCATCGATACGGCAATAACCTTCCACCCCGGCGATTTCGGCGGCACGTTGCAGTTGGTCTTGAACCTGGGCCATGATTTCGGATTGACGTAGTGGATCTTTCGAAAAACGCGCCGGTGTTATGTTGGTGCCTTCACCGGCCAAAAACTTTTCTTCGAGGCTCAAGATTCCTCCCCCCGCAATGCTTTCGGAGGGTTCAAAAACAAAATATTCGCGGCGACCACCCTCCAAGCTACGAATCATCATCGCACCGGTAACCTCCAAAAAAAGCTCCCCATACTTGCCATGAATAAATTGTTCCAACAAGAAACGATCCGCGGGTTCAAAGAGGGACGAATGGGATAATTTAAAACGTTGTGCCGATTCTAAAGGCCATGTTTGGGAACCCCGAAAACAAAGGTTCGCATAGGCTTCCAAATCGCCTCGATTCTCCAGGCGAAAAACACCGGTCGAACACCCATCATCCACCGGCTTAGCAACCATCGGCCAAGCGTTGAGCGACTCGACCCACGCCTTGCCCTCATCGGAATTCCAAAAGTTGGGCGTGACCATCCATTGATCGGCTACGCTCAAGCCAAGTTCCTGCAACAAGCGCCCTGTTCTGTATTTATCGATGGTCAAAGCACTGCTCTCCGGCCCGGATCCGTTGTAGGGAATTCCCCACTGATCCAAACGCTGTTGCAACGATCCATCCTCGCCGGGTCGACCATGCAAGGCGATAAAGACAAAATCAACCCGCTGGGATAGGCGCTCCCATTCCAACGGGACCGCTTCCTCCAAGGAATTGGGCGCATACGTTGCCAAAACTTCCGCAAAATCCTGGCGTATCGTATGCAGGATGTCGGCTCTTTGGGGATGGTCCAAGGCTTTGACAATATCGTCCGCATGGTCTTTGAGGTGCAAATGCATCGGGAGTTGATGCAACCGCCAAGCCTCTGAGGATCCGCTCAGAAACAAACTAATAGGGTCCATGTTTTCCATGGAGCGCAGCTTTTCAAAAATATTTCTTCCCGATTCGACCGAGATGTGACGCTCCGAAGAATACCCGCCCATCAAGACCCCAACACGCAATCGCTTGGCACCGGATTGTTCCCGATTTTGGAGACCCTGTTCCAATTGCTGGACCAGGACTTGGGCCTTGCGTAGACCGGGTTGAGATCGAAGCCGAGCATCCAACGAAACACGGATGAGGTAGGTCAAAAAGGCCGAAGGGCTTAATCCAATTTCCGCTGCTTGCTGAAAAAAGAACGAAGACGGCATCATTCCCGACGTAGTGTTGGGATCGTTGAGAACAATTTGACCGTTGTTACAATAAAACCCATCAATTCGGGCATAGACTTCCATACCAAAGTCCTGGTACAGTTTTACGCATTGTTCCCGAATGGCTTGCAAATCCGCCTCCGGCAAGTCCATGGGGGTTTTTTTGCGGGCAAAACCCGGTAAATATTTGGAGCGGTAATCGTAGAAACGAGCAGTGGGCACAATTTCGGTAGGAGGCAAAGCCGCAGCCGTCCCATCAAGTTTTTGGAGGACAATGCATGAAAACTCCTTGCCCACCAAGATTTCCTCCAAAAGAACTTGGGACTCGGCATCCAAAGATTCCAAATAACAACAAGTTCCCGATGGCTGGTTTTGGAGCCAAGACCACCAATCGTTGGGGTTTTCCCACAGCTGCTGGTGGATTCGGTCCCAAACCGGAAAACCTGGACCTGTCCGAAAATCGGCCAAGGTTTCCAAGGCACCTGGACCTCGACTCAACCACGAATCCCTTTCCAAATGCACACAAAAGAAGGCGCGATCCAAGGCCTCCGCCAAAGTCCCGGCCTGGGGTTGGTCCAAAACCGACAAACCCACGCTGCTTCCTTGGTTGGCGGATTTTACAACGCAACCTGCGGGAAATTCTTGGAGCAACGTCTTGACCAAGACTTGTCGATCCTGTTCGGAGGCCCCGACCCACCGGCCCCGGTCCACATGGACAAAACGTGGGGTTGGCCAACCGGAGGATTGCATTTGTTTTCTTTGTTGGACTTTGTTCATCCCCCAAGCACCGGCGGCTGGACCGCAGCCGGAGTATGGTAGCCCCCAGTACTCCAGCATTCCTTGGATGCGGCCATCTTCCCCGTTTCTGCCGTGAAGGGCCAAGAAGGCAAAGTCGATGCGGCCCGACAAGTCCTCCCACGCCAAGGGTTCGCCGATGGCTCGTCTCCAAGACTCCGCCTCCTCGGCCTTGTAAACCTGTTGTTCTGCGTAAGGTAACCAAGTGCCGGATTCGGCGGTTCCGTTCTGAATAGGGTAAAAATCCCGCAGGCTTCCTTTGTACAAATACGACCAGTGTAGGAGAACCAAGTGCCCGAAGGAGTCCACCAAAATGGGATACACCTCAAAAAGGGATTTATCCAGGGTATCGTAAACGGTTCGCCCTCCTGCAAAAGAAACCTCCCTCTCCCTGGAATTACCGCCAAAGAGAACGCCTACACGAATTTTTGAGGACTGGGTCTTCAAGATGGGTTTTGGTCGTGAAGGTATTGCTTCCGCTCCAAAAGGGTCTCGGTTGTTTCACGATGATCCGGATCGGGTACGCAACAATCCACCGGGCAAACGGCTGCACATTGCGGCTCTTCATGAAAACCTTCGCACTCGGTGCATTTATCAGGAACAATGAAGTAAACATCGTCCGATACCGGAGTTTGGTGATCGTCGGCATGGGCTGTGCTGCCATCGGGTCGCTGAACCAAGCCCCGCAAGGCCGTACCCTGCGCATAGGTCCACGTTACCCCGCCCTCGTAGATCGCGTTGTTGGGGCATTCCGGCTCGCAGGCCCCACAATTAATGCATTGGTCGGTGATTATGATGGCCATGAAATCCTGATTTCTTCGCAAATTTACGGCTCATCATGGCCTCCTACCCCTCTTCTTTCCTCGAACTTCGGGAACCCCTGGTTCAATGGGGTCGCTGGTTGCGCCAAGCTCCCGATTCCTCTGCATGGTCTGCCTTCGCCAACAACACCTCAAGGCTTAACCCATGGTTTGAGGAAGCGATGCTCCGCCACGCTGTTTTGGCCTGGGCGGGTGCCTTATCCGAGCAAGGGGTGGAGGACTGGCTGCAGGAGGCCGAAGCCCTCCAAAAAGAACGGCCATTGGGTTGGGACGTAGGCCTGGTTTTGGCTGGAAATTTGCCTTTGGTTGGTCTTCATGATGTATTATGTGTTTTGGTTTCGGGTCATCACGCGCAGGTCAAATGCTCATCGGACGATGCCGGTTTGACCCCTTGGGCTATCGAAGGCTTGTTGGATGCCTATCCTCCTTTTCGATCGGCGGTTCGCTTTGTTGAACGGTTAACCCAACCCAAGGCCGTTATTGCTACCGGATCGGATGCGGCCCTTCCCTATTTTGAACAGTATTTTGGGCAATTACCCCGTTTGTTACGAGGCCACCGCCATTCGACGGCCATCCTTTGGGGTGACGAAGAACCGGAAGATTGGCGGGGATTGGCCTCCGATATTTTTTTGTATTACGGTAAAGGCTGCCGGAATGTTAGTCGCATCCTGATCCCCAGCGATTATCCGCCAGCTCGTCTGCTAGAAAACCTTGAAGGTTGGGAATGGCAAGGCGAGAATCATCGCTACCGCAACAATTTGGATTACCAAATGGCTTTGCAAATCATTGACCGCCAGGCCTATTTACAAAACGGCTCCCTTGTTTTGCGTCAAAATGCGGATCCTCGCTCCCCGTTGGGGGTCTTGCATTGGGAAAAATACGATAGCCCCGAAACTCTTAGGGATTTGATACTTCCGTGGTGGCCTCAGACCCAATGCATTGTTGGGAAAAACCTGAAACAACGGACGAACTTGTTGGCGCCCCTGCAGCGAGCATTCGATGAACAGGATCGTTTGCGATTTCAAAAACTAGGGACCGAACCGGGACAAACCCAAAGGCCTGCCCTGAACGATTATGCGGATGGGGTTAATACCATGGAATTTTTGATCAACCTAGGTACTCAACACCCCCTCATCGCTTAGGCTTCGTGCCAAATTTTCCGAAGAATTTCGACGACCCGGTCCATTTCTTCTTCGGTATTGCGGGATCCCAACGAAAATCGTACCGCCGTTCGATCCGGAGAAACCCCGAGGGCTTCCATCACATGGGAACGTGTTTGGGCTCCGGAACTGCAAGCACTTCCTCCTGAAGCGCATACCCCTTCGATGTCCAAATTAAACAAGAGCATCTCGTTTTTGGGATGGGGAGGAAAAGACAAACTCAAAACATGCGGAAGGCGTGGTCCAACCATATCCCCGTTGTATTCCAAACCAGGAATCACCGACTCCAAACCTGTCCGCAAGCGATCACGAAGCCGAGCCAAATGCTGACTCCTTTCGTCGCGGTGTTGTAGCGCTTTTTCGAGTGCACGTGCCATGCCGACAATACCAGCCAAATTCTCCGTTCCACCTCGCATATTGCGCTCTTGGGCTCCGCCTTGAATCCAAGGACCCCAGGGGAATCCGCTTCGCAAATAAATAAAACCAACCCCCTTGGGGCCGTAAAATTTATGGGCAGAACCACTGATTGAGTGAATTCCCAAATCCTGTAGGTGGAGCGGAACATGGCCCACCGTCTGTACGGTATCCGAGTGAAAATAAGCGCCATATCGTTGGCAACACGCGGCGACCCTCTCCAAATCCAATAAATTTCCCAACTCGTTGTTGGCATGCATCAGGGTTACCAAGGTTTTTTGGCCTTGTTGCTGGGCCTCGGTAAGAAGATGTTCTAATTCTTGCAAATCCAAAACACCATGGCGATCGTGCGTTAGCCAATCCACGAAGATTCCCCTGCTTTGCTCCAAGTGCTCCAGGGTATGGGTAATGGCGTGATGTTCCAATCGGGAGGAAATGATGCGCTGTATCCCCCCACTTTCGACCAGGTTGCAGCAAATCATGTTATCGGACTCGGTGCCACCGGAGGTAAAAAACAATTCCGAAGGAGCGCATCCCAACAAAGACGCCATGGTTTTGCGAGCCTTCTCGATTAGAATCCGTGATTCACGACCCAAAAAATGAATCGACGAGGGGTTACCATACGATTGGCGCATGGTTTCCGCCATCAGGTCCACCACCTCGGGATCCATGGGGGTTGTGGCTGCGTTATCCAAGTAAATGCGTGGGTGATTCATGGGGTATGGATAAGGCTAAATCGAACCTAAATGTTGACGTGCCGATTGAGCCAAATCCTTGGCTTCTTGGGCCGTAGGTGCTTCGGTATAAATCCGCAAAATCGGTTCGGTATTGGATTGCCGCACGTGCAACCAGCTTTTTTCAAAATCGATTTTGAGCCCGTCAACCCAATTGTGTTGGGCGTTGGGGAAGGCTTCGGCAAGTTTTTGTAACAAAGCTTCGGGTTTTTGGGTGGGGTCAAACGTTACTTTTTCCTTGGCCATTTCGTAACGGGGGTACGAATCACGTAAGGTTTTGACCGACACCCCTTTCAAGGCCAGGTGCGAAAGGAACAAAGCAATGCCGACCAAAGCATCCCGACCATAATGTAAATCAGGAAAGATAACCCCTCCATTTCCCTCCCCACCAATCACCGCCCCGACCTTGCGCATGTTCCTGACCACGTTAACTTCGCCCACCGCCGACGCGTAGTAATTCTGTCCATGGTGCAGGCACAGATCTTTCAACGCTCGGCTGGAACTGAGGTTCGAAACGGCTGGTCCCGGTTTGATGCCCATAACATAGTCGGCAACGGCTACCAACGTGTATTCTTCGCCAAAAAGCGTCCCGTCTTCGCAAACAAAGGCCAAGCGATCCACATCCGGATCCACCACGATACCCAAATGGGCGGATTGTTGAACAACTTCCGAACAAATTTCATCCAAATGCTCGCGCAGTGGTTCTGGATTGTGGGCAAATCGTCCGTTGGGTTCGGCATTTAAAACCTCGATGTTTTGAATGCCCAACCGGCGCAACAAAGCGGGCACCGCCAAGGCCCCGGTCGAATTAATACCGTCCACGATGATTTTCCAATTCATGCGGGCGATGGCATCCTTACGAACCTCGGGTAAGGCTAGGATTTCGTCCAGATGCTCCGCTAGAGCGTTTTGGTCGGTCTTATACTGACCGATGCGATCAACGGTCGCGTATTCCACCGGAGCAGCGGAGCGTACACGATCCAAAATCGCAGCCCCATCCTCTGGGCCTAAAAAGCACCCTTCATGGTCCAATAATTTGAGGGCATTCCACTCCCCAGGATTGTGGGATGCCGTCAAAACAATGCCACCAGCTGCTTGAATACGGGGGACCTTGGTTTCCAAGGTGGGGGTTGTGGTCAGTCCCAAGTCGAGAACGTCCAAACCGCAGGCCATGAGGGTTCCAGTGACCAGACGGCTTACCATCTCCCCGGAAACACGGGCATCACGGCCAACAACCACGAGTTGCCCATGATTTTTTTGGTGAATATACTCGGCGTATGCTGTGCAGAATTGGACCAAATCCACCGGGGTCAGGCCCTTGCCTTGGGGACCGCCGATGGTTCCTCGGATGCCCGATATGGAGGCGATTAATGTCATGTTGGGAGAATAAACAATGGAATTTAGTAGGTGGCCCCGGTTTTGGAATCGTTGGACCAGCCATAGGTCGAGCGGGCAATACCGGGCCAGAGGCCTTTGAAAGTACCGTTGGCAGGACCCGAGAGGTAGAGTTTATCAAAGGAGGAACCGTTGTAGGTACCCCCCACCTTCATGCGGCCACCTCGAAATTGCACGGTAACCTCAAAGGACTGATCTTCGTTCAAGCTTTCACTTTGTTGTATATACAACAAAGAACAGGCGACCGCCCCCGTTCCACAACTCAGTGTTTCGTTTTCAACACCACGTTCAAATGTTCTAACTTTCAATCGATTAGTGTCCATGACCTCAACAAAATTAACATTGGTCCCCTGGACACCAAATAAGGCATGCTCCCGTAGGCTTTTGCCCTCCCGAAGCACCGGATAATTAACCAAATCCCGGACGTTGACGACCAAATGAGGGGACCCGGTATGAATAAAGACACCGACTTCCAGAACATTCCAAGCCTGGGGTGCCTTCATGCTCAGCCGAAACTCCTGGTCCTCGCCCTTCCAAACGCGATGCATGCCATCGCTGGCTTCAAAATCACCGAAAGAAACCTCCCCAAAATACCCTTTGGAAAAGGCGAACGCCGACGCGCAACGGGCACCGTTACCACAGAGCGAACCTTCGGCCCCATCAGCGTTCAAATAATGCAAATAAAAGGCCCCCTCCGAGGACCTGCTGGGCAGTAAAAGCAAGACTCCATCGGCACCCACCCCAAAACGCCGATCGCATACCAAAGCCATGGCGTCTTGCTGCAACCAAAACTCGCTTTGGAGACGATCCTGGGTTTGGCTCTGGTCCTGGCGGGTCAGGTCCACCAAGACAAAGTCATTCCCGCAGGCTTGGTACTTGTAAAATTCAAAATTCACAGCGAAGAAGGGCCTTAATTTCCTTTATTGCAAACATACGATTCGGGTTGCTGTTTCGTTAAAAGAGCTTCCTTAGGACCTGCGGTTTTGGCATGGTTTTTGTTAACTCCTTCATCTAAAGCAAAGCAAATCTTCTCGCTATGAACAAAATTCGTCAATGGGGTGGTACCCTGCTCGTTGCCTTTCTAGGTAGTCTTTTTGGGGCTTGGATTGTCTATGGCTGGTCTGGCCAAGCGCCTTTCCCTAACGCGGGCTGGAATCCACCCCCCGCAAGTTTGACCCATTTTCCTGAACACATTGTGGAACACCCCAATTTTGTAACAACCGCCTCGGTGGTAACGCCCTGCGTTGTGCATATCAAAACCAAGGGTCGAAGTTCCGGGTCTATGCAAGGAAACTTGCCACCGGGCATGGACATGTTTAGGGACTTTTTTAACGGCCCGGACATGATGCCCCGCGGACCGGCTATGGGATCGGGATCAGGCGTCATTATGTCAGCGGATGGCTATATCATTACCAACAACCACGTAATCAAGGATGCCGATGAGATCGAAGTTATTCTGAACGACAAAAGGAGCTTTAACGGAACCGTGGTTGGACAAGACCCAAGCTCGGACTTGGCTTTGGTCAAAATTGAAGCCACCCTTTTGCCTTATGTCAAAATGGGCAATAGCGATGCACTCCAGGTCGGCGAATGGGTTTTGGCCGTTGGAAATCCTTTTAACCTTAACTCAACCGTCACCGCAGGTATTGTTTCAGCCAAGGCCCGTAACATTAATATTTTGGGGGGAGGTACCAGCTTGGAGGCGTTTATCCAAACCGATGCGGCCGTGAACCCCGGTAACAGTGGCGGGGCCTTGGTCAATGTCCAAGGGGAATTGGTGGGTATCAATACCGCCATTGCATCCAGCACCGGCGCTTACCAAGGGTATTCCTTTGCGATTCCCTCCAATTTGGCGATCAAGGTCATCGAAGACATCAAACAATACGGAACCGTTCAAAGGGGCTTCTTGGGAATTCAAATTCGGGACGTGGATGCCGCCCTTGTTGAGAGCGAAGAATTGCGCGTGAATAGCGGGGTTTATGTCGCCGATTTCATGCCCAACTCGGCCGCCGAAGAGGCCGGAATCCAAAAAGGGGATGTCATAACCCAGGTGCAGGGTCAGGATGTCCGCACCACCCCGGAGCTCATGGAAATTGTAGGCCGCAAAAGACCGGGTGAAAAGGTTCAGCTAACCGTGAACCGCAAAGGCAAAAGCCAAACTTTTGAGGTTAAATTACGAAACTCGGAAGGGAAAGCGGAACTTGTCAAGGCCGTACCCCAGGAAGACGAGGCCCAATGGCTGGGCGCCAAATTGGAAAAAGCGGGACGCAAAGAGTTGGAAAGCCTGCGAATAGAATCGGGGGTTAAAGTCGCGCAATTGGCCAATGGTAAACTCAAAGAAAGTGGTATCCGCGAAGGATTTATAATCACCAAGGTGGACAAAACCGAGGTCAACACCCCCAAAGCCCTGAAGGAACTCCTCAAGGGCAAAAAAGGCGGTTTGCTCCTTGAAGGAATTTACCCCAACGGGACCAAAGGGTTTTACGGCATCGAAATTCCGTAAGTGGTCCTAAAGGCTTTCCAAAAAGGCCAAAAGATCGGCGGATTGGAGGGAGTCTCCTGCCCACCGTCCCGCTTCGCCTGCGCCACGTTGGTAATGTTCTAACACTTGATGCAGGGTTTTGGCCCTTCCGTCATAAAAATAAGGCGACGTTCGGGATAGGTTTTTCAAAATCGGTGTCCGCATACGGCCTCGGTCCTCCTCCCGTAATGTTACCGCAGCCCTACCTACCTCCTGTCGGTCCCCAAACCCCAGGTTGTAAAACCGACCATCGCTGAGGGAGGGTCCATGATGGCAACGACTGCAACCGGCTTGTCCAAAGAAAAGAATTTTTCCTCGCTCAGCAGAGGGGTTTAGTTGGATTATACGACGGTTTAGGTTGGCCGAATCATGACCTTGCGCCAAGGCCAAAAGATACCCATGCAACGTAAGAAGGTAGGCGGATGCCAGGTCTTTGTCCGGTTCTACACGACCTAACCGTTCCCTATACATAGGGTATCCTTGGAGTTTTTGGTTCAACGAACGTGGATTCATGGCCATGTCCCGGTGAGCAGTTAGTGCCGCCAGCACCGCCATAGAACCGCTACGAAGGGGGGGCACCCCGCCATCCGCCATCAAGGGGATATCCAGCGGTATACCTACAAGGGTCGGCGTATTCCGCAGGCTGCGGCGCCCAAAGGCGCCCAAAGAAAACGAAAGGGTATCGGCAAAGGCATGACTTGGTCGATGGCAGGATGCACACGATGTTCGACCATCGGCCGAAAACCTTGCATCCGCAAACAGAGCTTGACCCAAACCCAATCGATCCGCATCCCTATCCTGCGATGGATAGCAAGAAACCACCCCGGCCCAAGCCCATACAATCCAAGCCCACTTACGGCGCACCAAAAGCAGAATTCAAAGCCATCGTCGTATCGGTCAGGCTGTGCAAAAAAGCAACCAAATCTGCTTTGTCCTGAGCACTAAGACGCAAACCACCGTTTTGGACCCTGAGGTTGGCGTTGAGGGTTGCACTGGATCGAATCCCGCTGTTGTAATGCTCCACCACCTCTTCCAGGCTTGCAAAACGACCATCGTGCATGTAGGGAGCGGTCAGTCCGACATTGCGCAAGGAGGGGGCTTTGAACTTACCTCGATCGGAAGCTAATCCGGAAACCACCTGAAAACCGGTTTTGGGCAATGAATCCAGCCCATTGTTTTCAAAAGTCCTGCTCGTAAACAGAGCCCCACCGTGGCAATGAAAACAATCGGCCCCGATCGGGCGGCCGGAACCAGGCGCCGAATACTCCCGCATAAACAATTCAAAACCACGCTGTTCCGAAGGACTAAGGGAAAGCAAACCCATACGGGATAAATCAAAGCGGGAACGATAGGAGGTTAAGCTAAGCAAGTACTGCTCCAAAGCCCATTGAAGGCGATGCAGGGTTATGTTATCGTCTCCAAAGGCCTTGCCAAACGCATCCCGGTAACTGCGATCGGCCGATAAGCGATCCAAGGCCGTAGCCAGTGGGAGGTGCATTTCGACCGGATCCTGGATGGGTTGCAAAACCTGGTCCCTCAGATGAGGAGAACGCCCATCCCAAAAAAAACGATTAGCCCATAACAAATTAAACAAAGGCATCGCATTCATGGTACCCATTGCCCCCCCTACCCCACGGCTGTACACCACGGTATCCGAAAAGGCCTGATCGGGATGGTGACACGAAGCGCAAGAAATGGTATAATCGGAACTCAAACGGGAATCAAAAAAAAGCCGGCGACCCAAAGCAACTCCTTCGACGGTGGGCGGGTTATCCGATGGCCAAGGGAGGTTAGGAAAACCCAAACCGGGTGGTGGCATATCCGGGGCAAAAGTGGTTGGCTTGGGGTATTTGACCGGTTCATCCGGCCCGCAGGATACCAAAACCAAGAGCAGCCCCCCCAAGAAGAAACTCAAAAATGCAAATAACCCACGATTGATAGGCATCGCAGAAAATTAGGGCCGAACCACACCCCGCCAAACAAAGGCGGATGCTAAATTATAGGCCAGTTTAGAAGCCACCCGGTCACCCAACGAGGAATGCGAAAACGAAGAGGAATCGGTAATGTAATGGGTATGCGTTCCATCAAAAAATCCACGCATCCGCAAATGCACCGATAAATCAGCGCTTCGTCCTTCCAGACTGGTTGGGGCGAAAGGAAGGGTAACGGTCCGTGCCATTTCATCCCCTCCCAAGTGGTACGAAAACCCTCCGTTGATGGGCAAAGTAGGGCGTTGGTATTGTCCTTCCATTTTGAAGAAAATATACCCCGTATTCCAATTCCAATGCATGTGGGCGCTGTTCAATAGAGACAAAGGATGCGATGGAGGCCAGGCCGCCGGATCGCTGTGGTTTCTCAAAGAATCCAAACCCACACGAAAACGAAAGGCCGTGTAGGTTCCGCTAGGTAGGGTTGAAGACAAAAGCCAGCGGGGCTTGAGTTGCCGCTCCAAATCCGCGTAAAAAACAGCATCAGGGAATTCCAACCAGGAGCTATCGCTACGTTGCAAGGCAAAACCACTGAGGTAATACTGGCAATGGTTGATTTCGACCTGGTTTAACAACGTGGGTAACCACGATTGATTTAGGACCAAGGCGGAGGTGTCGTAGCGATGATCCAAAAGGAAATACAACCCCTCGTTTTGGTTTTGGGGAGGTTGCGGGGTCTTGGGATCGCATGAGGCCATCCAAAAGCCCATAAGGACCAAACCCAAGGGGAAGACCAACCCCTTATTGATCATGGTAAGAGATTTGAGGGGATCTGAACTGATCCGGTTCATTGATGGACCAAAGGCATTGAAGCCCTTCGCCATCAAAAAACATCCAACGAACCGGGGAAGGCACCAAAACCAATTTGGCTTTGCGAGAGGGTTGACCTGCCGTTTCCCAATCGACCAAAACCCCTTCGTCCATGGGGAGTTCGAACGCGCCTTCTTCCACCACCGAATCCCGGTAAACGGCGGCCATGTAGGCGGTTGGCAAAAGAACATCCTGACCTGGAAAATTCAATTGATGCAATTGGCCGAGAATGTTTTCCAAGTAGGGGCCGTGTTCCCGGTTAAAGGCATCCTCGGCATCCAGCAATTCGTCCTCGGCATCGTCGTATTCTGGGTCGGCATAACCCATTTCGGCTAGACGATTTCTAAGGGTTACCAGGTGCAACAAATCTTCTTCGATTGGGTTGGTTTTCACGGTAAAGGGCTTGAATACCCCAAAAATACGTCTGCTTGGTCTGCCTTGGATGGGTTTTATCTTTGAACCATGAATATCAAATTTGGAACAGACGGATGGCGAGCCCTCATCGCCAAAGATTTTACGGTGGATCAGGTGGCCAGGGTCGCTCAAGGTACGGCAACCTGGCTCCTGGGTTTGGATGCATCCCCCGTTGTCGTTTTGGGTTCGGATTGCCGCTTTGGTGGACGGATGTTTGCCGAAACGGTCGCCTTGGTCATGGCCCAAAACGGGGTCAAGGTTCTCTGGGATTCCAACGATTTTGTTTCAACCCCTATGGTTTCGTTGGGTACTGTACAACACCAGGCCCATGCCGGAGTGATCCTGACCGCCAGCCATAACCCTCCTTCGTACAACGGTTTCAAAATCAAAGCCTCGTACGGGGGACCGGCCATACCGTCCATGATCAGCGAAGTCGAAGCCCTAATCCCGGAACATGTCCCTACCCTACTCCATTCGTTATCCCATTGGAAAGCACAAGGCCGAATTGTGGAGGTGGACCTCTTTCAGGCCTACTTGAACCAAATTCGCAGTGCTTTTGACTTGGAGGCCATGCAACCCCTCTCCAAGCGATTGGCATTTGACGCCATGTATGGTGCAGGCCAACGGGTTATTCCTGCTTTGTTCCCGGAGGCCCATACCCTGCATTGCACCCACAATCCTGGTTTTGCCGGTCAAGCCCCGGAACCCATTGCCCGAAATCTGGGTGAATTATCGGCCTTATTGGCAAACAATCCCCGTTTGGACTTAGGACTTGCGGTGGATGGCGATGCCGATCGCATTGGACTTTTGAACGCCAACGGTGACTTTGTCGATTCACACCATATTTTGATGCTTTTGGTGGCTTACCTGGCCGGGGTACAAGGCAAAAAAGGTGACGTGGTGGTTTCCTTTTCGGTTAGCCCACGCATGAAACGAATTTGCCAACATTTTGGACTCAACCTGGTGGTTACTCCCATTGGTTTCAAATACATCTGTGAAATCATGTGCGAGGGCGGTGTTTTGGTCGGCGGCGAGGAGTCGGGCGGCATTGCTATCGACGGCTATATCCCCGAAAGGGATGGGATTTGGATTGGTTTGACCCTGATGGAATACATGGCCAAATCGGGAAAAACCTTGGAGAGCTTGATTGAGGAAATTTATGCGATTTGTGAGCCGTTCTATTACGATCGTTGGGATTTGACCATCGAAAACGAACATAAGGCCTTGGTTTTAGCCAATTTGGCATCAGGAGCCTATACCCATTTTGGTCCCTATTCCGTTCGACGAACCGAATCAACCGATGGCTATAAATGCTGGCTCAACGAGAACGATTGGGTTATGTTTCGCGCCTCGGGCACCGAACCCGTTTTGAGAATATACGCCGAGTCCAATACCCGCGAGGAAACCGAAGCCATCCTCAAGGCTGCCCAAAGTACCCTTTACGGGGCGTAACTTCGTCGCGGTTGCGCGTTCCGCCGCTGGCATTTCGGTGCTGGAGGAAAGTCCGGACAACGCAGAGCGCCAGGCTTTGGAAACAAAGGCCGGGGTAACCCGGTAGAAAGTGCCACAGAAAAGAACCGGCCGCAAGGTCAAGGGTGAAAACGTGAGGTAAGAGCTCACGCGCTCCGATGGTGACATCGGTTTGGGGTAAACCTCCTGGGTTGCAAGGCCGTGTATACCGGGGCAGCGCTGCTCGCGCGTTCC
>Ga0172372_10000749_pt1 | contig 49793 bp, 48 predicted proteins | sample LakKiv5m_2_FD_114544 | JGI IMG/M metagenome (GOLD analysis project Ga0172372, IMG submission 114544) | Freshwater microbial communities from Kabuno Bay, South-Kivu, Congo - kab_092012_9.5m | ecosystem: Environmental > Aquatic > Freshwater > Lake | place: Democratic Republic of the Congo...
AGTCCGAGCGACCAGCGCGTCACCGAACGCTCGCGCAAACCACGCGACCAGCCGAACCAGACGCTGCGCAAGCGGCTGTCCACGCGATACTCGCCGATCGGCAAACCCCGGTCGTAGCGTGTATCGATGCGCTCGGCGTCATCGGTGGTGATGCCACCTGCCCAGCGCGCATCGAGTGCATAGAAGGGATACTCGAGCAACAGACGCTGCGCACCACCGTCGCTGAACTCCGAGTGCTCGGCCTCGAGGGCCCACCAACTGCTGCCGAGTTGCCGATCGACGTAGCGCGCCGAGGTGATGTCGCGATCGACATCGTTCGATTTTCTGAGATTGACCTGCGCGCCGAGCCCGAAAAGATTCAGCTCCTCCAACTCGAAGCCGCTGCTGCTCTTGCCACCCTTTCTGCCGAACGAGACTCCCGGATTGAGCGTCCACACATCGCGCGTGATGACTTCGACATCCACTCGACCGTCGGCATAACGAACGGGACGAACCGAGGCGTCATAAAGATAGCGGGTGGCACGCAATAACCGCTCGGTCTCCTGCAGGAGGCGACCCTCATAAAGATCACCCTCACGAAACAGCAACCGGTCGGTGATGGTCGCTGGCTTGGTACCGGCATGGAGTCGATTGGCCGTCTCGAAGAGCCAGTTGCGCTCATCCGCGCGGCTGGTGTCGAAGACCTCCAGCGCCCGCAAGCTGATGGTACCGATGCGGGCACCCTCCGCCTCGAGGGTGGCGTCATCCGGGACCCCGGGGGGCCGCCGGGTATCGACCGGATCGATACGCGAGGAAAACGATGGTTTGACGGGAGTCGTCGACTCGGCCATCACCGCGACAGACAACAGCCAGAGCAGTACCAACGCAACAGGCCCGTAGCAACCTCGTCTCATCATGATCGCTCGTTTATCATGGGAGTTGACCTGCGAAGGCAGGCGCAAGTTCATCCAGACAAGGAATCGTCATGACCCACAAAACCTCGATCTTCGCCACTTCGGTTGGCGTACTCGCCATGTTGCTCATGTCGCTGAGCGCAAATCCGTCCTTCGCCTCGGCGGCCGTCGGCAGCATGGCCCCGGAGTTCCGCCTGCAGGACCAGACCGGCGCTTGGCGCTCGCTCGCCGATTACCGCGGCAAATGGGTGGTGCTCTATTTCTACCCCAAGGACAATACGCCGGGCTGCACCACGCAGGCCTGCGAGTTTCGCGACGAAATCTTTGCCTTCCGTCGCGCCAATGCGACTATTCTCGGCGTCAGCGTCGACAAGGTCGATTCGAAAGAGGCCTTTGCCAAGGAGCACAGCCTGCCGTTTCCGGTGCTCTCCGATGTCACCACCCATACCACCAAGGCCTACGGGTCGCTTACCAGCTATCCGCAGTTCAAGCTCTTCAATATCTCGCGTCGCGACACCTTCATCATCGATCCCGAGGGTCGCATCGCCAAGCGCTTCGAGAACGTCAACCCCAACGGGCACTCACAGATGGTGCTGACCGAGCTCGCCGCGCTGCAAAAACGCTGAGCGACCACTCCGGACACTTTGTCCGAACTGCGACCGAATGCCGAACTAAACGAGGCGGGACTATAAAACTTCCTTGCCGTTGACCGATACCGGTATCAACGGGCCACGGTGGTCCGTCTCGTGACCTCCGCAAGGAACCGGACATGCTCGAACTGCCCAGTCATGCCATCAGCGACCGCCACGCGCGCGGCCTGCGGCGTGACTCCGAGCGACGGATCCGTGATCGTCGGCAGAGCTATCGGCTCGACCGGCGTCCCCGCAAGTTCGGGCCGCGGGTGCGGATGGTTCACGAGCTGCTCTACGGCACTCTCGGGCCCGGACGGGTGATGATGATCGAGGGTACCAAGCGCTTCGCCATGTGGACGGTGTGTGACCTCAATAGCGCCGGGGTGTACCAGTTGCGTGGCGAAATCCTGCGCAAGCGCGGTGGCGAGGTGATCGAGGAGACCCACGAGTTCCCGGTGGTGGCGACGCCGCATTTCTACGAGCGTCTGATCCAGGGGTTTCGTTATGAAGGGCACACGCTGATCACCACCCTGATCGAGATCGTGCGCCTGCTGATGAGTGAGGTCGGTAACGACGACGCAGCGCCGGCGGATCAATGGCCGACGTGGAACCGCTGTGGCAACGCCTGGTTCGCACTCGACTATGGTCTCGCGGCCGGTGATATCCCCCGCCACGGCGAGGTCGTGCTGCGCACCATCATGCCGATCGCCAGTATGCATCGCAGCCGCTTCGAAGACTGGCAAGCCATGCGTGATGCGGGACGATATGTGTCGGTCTCCGCGCCATCCATGCCGATGCGCGCGGCGGATCCACGCAACGCTCGACAATCCGTCGCTCAGGCGGCGCCGTCGGCGTTTTTGAGGTAACGCGGAAACACGGCGTGCAGCAGCTCGCGCCAAATTCGGGCACGCGATTCCCGCGCATCGAGACCGGCGATATCGACGCAGCGCACTTCGTGATCGTGACGGCGGGCAAGTTGTACCGCCTGTAGCGAGGATACTTCCGTGCCGCGCGGCACGAACGCCACCAGCAATTCGATCTCGCCGAACTCGGTGCCGAGGAAAGTCCGCGCATCGACGAAATCATTGAGATGCAGCACGGAATCGAAACCGATCTCACGCTCGAGCAGACGGCGAATGCGCGTTGAGACGATTCGTTGTCCCGCTCGGGCGGGGTGCAGCACGATGATGATGGCGTCATCGGCGCGATCGACACGCGATGTGTCCCAGAAACGCTCGAAGCCGCGCTCGGTGGCGTGCTGTGCGCCATAGTAGGTCTTGGCCACGGCAAAGTATGCGAGGCCCGCATTGAACGGCAACGTAAGATCGATGACGAAGGTCGAGAAGCTGATGCTGAAAAACGTGACGATGATCAACAAGCCTTGTGCAATCAGGAAGGCGCTGTTGATCCGCGACTGATCGACGCCCTGCAAAAAGGCCCGCGACAATCCCAGCAGCATCACGAGCGCAAGCACGAGTCCGATCCAGGCTGGCGTCGTCTGCAGCCCGGTATCATTGAGCGCATCATCGATTGCGGTGGCGAGAATGAGGTTGTCGTCGGTCAGCGCGGACAGCGGCGTTGCCTTGGGAATCGCAATGCCGGGCGCGGTGATGCCGATGATCACGATCTTGCCACTGAAGCGCTGCCAATCGAAGCGGCTGTCTCCCCGCAGGTCCGCATATAACTCGGCAAAAGAAATCCGCGTGTAGTCGCCCCGCTTGTTGCGCCAGTTGAGCTTGTGACGACCCTCGCCCAGCGCCTGCGTGTCGACATCGGCAAGTTGCGCGACCACGGCTACGGTCGAAGGCAGCCGATGCGAACCGGCTGTATGCCAATAGGGATAACGCCGGATGACGCCATCCTCGTCGGCACGCAGGTTCGAGACCCCCATCCGACGCTGCAGACTCTCGTAGGCCGGCAGCACCGCCGCCACGGTGTCGATATCCGCGGTCGAGTCGGCGATTCGGCGCGCCCCGGGGATACGCGCCACCGGCAGTTCACTCTGAGAATCATTGACTGCCGGCAGACGAACGAACGGGAATACGATTTGCGCATAGGACTCGGCGATCTCGGCAAGCGCCGCATCGCCGGCAGGATCACGCAGATCACGCTCGGCGATGTGCAGATTGAAGAGCACGGCGGTCGGTGACGCTTCGCCGATGTTGGCGAGCGCTTCGGCAATCACCGCCCGACTCCAAGGCCAACGGCCGTACTCCTGCGCCAACGCCGCCATGGCGCGCTCGTCGATATCGACAATGAGAATCTCGGGCGCGGGGCGAGGACTCGAGAGCCGCCAGTTGATCAGCGGATCGTCGATGTTTTCGGCACGCTCGCGCATCAGACCCTGCAGCGAGAAATCGGCAAGCATGAACACGGCGATTGCCGCGGCCAGCAAGGTGTAAAAACGCGACTCCCAGCGTCGCGTCCGACTGCCGAGCCTGCGCAGCAGCGATTGCAGAAAACCGAGAGACGATCTGCTCATCGTTCGCGGACTCCGGGCGAGCCGAGGTTGAACTCACGAATTCGCGGGGCCAGCGCCGAGGGTACGGCAGCGCGCTCAAGCGCCGGCGTCGCGGCTGCGGCCAGCGTCGCGATACGATCCGAGACGGAGGGCAGCAACGCGCGCAGCAACAAGGTATCGCGACCTGCCGCCGTCGCCGCATCGATCCGCTCGAGTGCCGCAATCAGCGCACTCGCATCGTATCCCGCAGCTGCCGCGAGTCGCATACCCTCGGCATCGGCGCGGAACTCGAGCTCGGCGGCCAACGGCCGCAAGTAGGTCTCGAGTGCCGGCGAACGCAGCGCGCGCCAATGATGGCGCTCTTTTACATGGACCATCTCGCGCGCGAGCAGGGCGGCCAGCTCGTCCTCGCTCGCCAACTCTGCAAACAGACCGCGGCTGATGAGCACAAGTCCGTCGGGCAGCGCGAAAGCAATGAGCGATGGCGTATCGAGCAACACGAACCGCCAGTTGGGCGCGGACTTCGTGGGAGTCGCCGCGGCCGTCCGCGCGAGCGCATTCCCGACCTCGGCAACATAACGCTGTACCGCCGAATCACCGAGCGGTGGCGCGAGGCCAAATATTTGGGCAGCGAGTTCGCGCTCGGTCGCGGCAGTCGTTGCCCCTTGCGCAGCCACGGTCGCGCCAGCAACGGCTGTATCCGGTTTCGCAGCGCGCAAGGTCGCCGCCTGCACGAGCGCACCGCGCCCGGCAACGCTGCGCGCACCGCTCACCAGCGCGACATTGCCGCTGGCCTCGCGTCCGGTGCCGAGCGCTGCAAGACCGGGCGCGGGCTTGGCATTGGGCAGTCGCAAGGTCGACAAGCGCACCCAACCGGTCGCGCCAGCAGCACCCGTCGCAGTCTCGACGCGTCGCCAAAAGCCGCGGCGTTCACCCAAAGTCACCGCCTGACCCGCCTTCAGACGCAGGACCACCGCGGCGGATGGCGAAGGTTCGGCGCGCAGCGAATCATCGACGGTGAAAAACGCGCTTTGACCCACCGTCGCCATCGCACGATGACTGCCGGCGCCCACGACCACGAGCATCGCCAGCCCAAGCAGTATCGCGCGCGCAGGCGGCAGAAACAGGGGCGAGACCGGACGCGACATGGAGCGACTGTAGCGCCCGGTCGGCAGCCCCGCAAAGAGGCGGCTCATCCTCTGCACCTCCGGCTCCCTATAATTCGTCATCCCTCTCCAAAGATCAGCGGTGTTCCATGCTCCACACGACTCAGACCCAGGCCCCTGCGGCGCGCCACACCCCGCTGCGCTCGGCCCTCTGCAGCACGCTGCTGGCCGCGATCACCGCGCTGGCCTCGGGCAATCCGTCGACGGCAGCTACCGCTGCACAAACCGCATTCACCGAAGCGAATCGCTACACGGTCAAGATCAATGCATCGACCGAATACTCCTTCATCGAGCGCGATCCGGGCAGCTGGAGCGGTGCAGGTTTTCTGGTGGATCGCGACCGGCGCTGGGTTCTCACTAACGCCCATGTTGCCGGCTATGTACAAACCAACTTGCAGGCAAATTTCAAAAATCAACCGAGCGTTCCGCTGCGCGCAATATTCGTCGACAACCTGCTCGATGTAGCGATCGTCGAGCTGCCCGAGGGCACGATCCCGCCCGACACCGCGCCGGCGCGTCTCGCCTGCGACCAGACGCCCTCGGTCGGCGCCGACCTCGGCGCCTTCGGTCATCCGCTCGGCTACGCCTTCACCGCAACCCGCGGAATCATGGCCGGCATCACGTTTTCCGAGGGCTATCCGATGATCCAGACGGATACGCCGATCAGCCCGGGAAACTCGGGCGGACCTTTGATCGATCTCGCCACGGGCGAAGTCATCGGCATCAACACGGCCTCGCTCGGCGACAAGCGCGCACAGAATGTCAATTTTGCGGTGATGATGCCGCACGTTTGTCAGATTCTCGACTTGCTGCGCGCCGGCAAGCCAGCCACGGTGCCGCGTATCTCGACCGACTTCGCGATCAACGAAGACGATGTATCGACGCTGACTGTGGCGCGCACACCCGCGACCCCGGATGGGTTCGGCCTGAAAGCCGGCGACACCGTACTCGGCATCGTAGGCGACGCGCGACGCTTCGCGAGTGCCGACGAATTCCTGCTTGCATTGCGCGGTCGTACCGGCAACGTGCCACTGCGCATCGCGCGTGATGCCAAGGAAATCATCGTTTCGACCGCGCTATCGCCCAGCCTGCAGCATGTCGGACGATCGGGCCTTGCGATCAGCGGTGTGGTGTTCGGACCGCGTCGCCTCGTCGAAGTGTCCTCGACCGATGAGGCAGGCGTGCTCATCGTGCATCAGGTCGAACCCGGCTCGAGCGGCGATCTGCGCCGCCTCGATTTCGGACTCGAGGTGATCTCGGTCGACGGCGAAAAAATCACCAGCATGTCGCGCCTCAAGCGGCTCGCCGAAAAAGCCGCCAGCGAGCGCCGTGAACTGCGGCTCGTGCTGCGTTCCGTCACCGACGATGGCCGCAGCGAAGAATTATTCTATTTGCGTGATCTGCCGGTCGACACCATCGAGGCCTATCCGCCATAGTAGAGGCGCCATGGCGCGCCGATACCAACAGCCCGCCTTCCGTCGCTCCGCCCGGACTGCCCTGCCGGTCACCGGGCTGCTGCTTTTTTTCTTTGCCTTCACGGGTCCTGCGGCGCTCCCGATCGACCGGATCGCCATCTCCATCGAGCGCATCGAAGCGGCAGGCACCACCTTGCGCGACGCCAAACTCGATCTCGAGTTGCAGCCGGGCACCGGCATGCCCGCCGGAAGACTGTCGATCGACGAAACCCTGATCGGCCCCATCAGTCTGAATCTCGCGCTGCGCGACGCTAGCGGCCGCGGGCTGCGCTTCACGGGCGATCGTTTCCGCTTTGCGGGCGGCGACTTGAGGTTCGATGCAGCACTCACCGGCCGGAACTGGAACTTCGAAGCTACAGCGACGGCGATCGAGAGCGCTGCGCTGTTGCGCTTGCTGCGCCTCATGATCAACGTGCCCGCCGACCTCAGCGTGCAAGGCAATATCGACGCCTCGCTCGGAATCTCGGGGCGCACTGACCGCACGCTGCCGTCCCTGACCCGCTTGCAGGTCCGCGGTACCGATCTCGGTTTCACCAACGCCGAGGGCAGTTTTGCCGCCGAGGGCGTCGATGTCGACTCGCAGCTGCAAGTCACTACAAAAAATTCGGACGAGCTCGAATTCGAGGGCTTTCTCGATAGCGCCCGCGGCGATGCGCTCTTCGGCAATGTGTATCTGCAGCTCGGCGAGCACCCGACCCGCATCGACATCGACGGCACGCTCGCCGATCGCCGCCTGCAGATCCGCAAACTGGAGGCCAAGCAGCGCGATCTCGCGCATCTCACGCTTGCTGCACAACTCGCGCAGCCGCGACCCTTTCGCGAAGCACCGCTGGACTTTGCCAACCTGCGCATCGAATCGGCTCAGCTCGAACTGCACGAGCTCGATCTGTCGGCAACCTATCGCAGTTACCTGCAAACAGCGTTGGGTGGCACCGCACTCGATTCACTCGAAGCCGCGGGTCGTGTTAGCGGGTCGCTCGCAATCCTCGACAACCAGCCAGCCACGGCTGATCTGTCGCTCGATGGGATTCGTCTGCGAGACACCAAGGGCTTGTTCTTCATCGAGGGCCTGAACGGTCGCATCAGCTGGGTTCCCGAAAGCGACGAACCCGTCGAACCCTCGACGCTGCGTTGGGATGCTGCGGGCCTGTACAGCGTGCGCGGCGCCGGCGCCTCCCTGCGCCTCGTGCTGCGCGGTCTCTCGGCCGCCCTGCTCGAGCCCGTGCGTCTGCCGGTATTCGACGGCGCCATCAACGTGCAAACCTTACGCGTGCGCGATGCAGGCCAACCTGCCATGCAGCTGCAGTTCGCCGGCGAAATAGAACCGATCAGTCTCGCCGAAATCAGCACAGCGTTCGCCTGGCCGGCACTCGGTGGCTTCATCACCGGACGCATCCCGAGCGTCGAGTTCCAGGGTGACACCTTGAGCTTCGGCGGCGATCTGGAGGCCGAAATCTTTGACGGACTGGTGCGCGGCAGCAACATTCGTCTGACTGACCCACTCGGTCGTTGGCCGCGGCTCACGGCAGATCTCGTGCTGGATAATCTGGATCTCCAAACGCTCACCTCGACGCTGGAATTCGGCTCGATCACCGGGCGCATCGACGGCGGCATCGACAATCTCGAACTCTTCGCTTGGGCACCGGTCGCTTTCGATGCGTGGCTGCGCACCCCCGAGGACGATCGCAGCCGCAAGCGCATCAGCGTGGCAGCCATCAACAGCATCGCCAACGTCGGCGGTACCGCCGGCACCGGCGTGGCTGCCGCCTTGCAGACGGGTGCTTTGCGATTCTTTTCGCGCTATCGCTATCGGCAGCTCGCTGTCCGCTGCATCCTCAAGGATGATGTCTGCGAGCTGTCGGGCGCACCGCTGTCCGGCGACCGCTACTATCTTCTGGAAGGCGCCGGTGTGCCGCGCGTGAACATCATCGGCAACACGGGGCGTGTACAGTGGTCGCAACTGCTCGAGCAAATTGCCTGGCAGATCGAGACCGGCGGAACCTTTCGGGTCGAATGACCAACTCAGGGTGAACTCATGAAGAACCTACTCAAGTTCAAGCTGTCCATCGCCACGCTGCTGATGGCAGCCTGCGTCACCATCAACGTCTATTTTCCGGCGGGCGCTGCCGAGAAGGCCGCCGATCAGATCATCGACTCGGTGATCAGGGGCGCTGCGCCCTCGCGCGGCTCCTCGGCGACGACACCCGGCACCGCAGCCCCCGCAAGTACGCCACCGCAAGGCTCAAGCACGATGCCCGCCGCGGAGCGCGTGTTGCGCTTTGCTGCAGAGCGCGCGCTCGAATTGCTGCTGCCCGCCGCGCAGGCGCAAGCCGCCGCCAACATCGACGTCTCCTCGCCCGAGATTCGCGCCATCACCGCATCAATGCAGGAACGTTTCGCGAGTCTTGAAAAATTCTTTGACAGCGGCGTGATCGGCTTGACGGCAGAAGGACTGATCGACGTGCGTGACATCGCCGCCGCCGCCCTGCCCGATCGCGCACTGGTGCGCCGGCTGGTGGGCGAAGACAACGCTGACCGCAACGCCCTCTACGCAGCGATCTCCCGAGCGAATAATCGTCCCGAATGGGAAGCCGATATCCGTCGAATCTTTGCCCAGCGCTGGGTCGAGCGTGGCGCCAAGCCCGGCTGGTACTTCCGCGACCTCGAGGGCAACTGGAAGCAGCGCTGAGTCAAAGATCCGCGCACGATGTCGGTGTCGCCCAAGCGTCTCGCGGCGTCGATCGGTGCGCTTTTGCTGCTGCTTGCAGTGGCGTTACCCATGGTCGCCCTGTTGCTGCGCGATCCGCTCGTCAATTCGGATCCGGTTCGCGCAGAAATCACTGCGCTGCTGTTCGAGCTCACCGGCCGGCGAGTCGAAATCGCGGGCGACATCGACATCGACGAGTTCCCGTGGATCACGGTCATCATCGGTCCGGGGCAACTCGACAACCCTGACGGATTCGCCGGACCACCATTGCTCGGCTGGAACGAAATCAGACTGCGCATCCACTACAGCAGCGTGTATGCAGACTCGCCGCTGCTTGAACCCGTCATCGTGTCAGGGCTGAAGGTCAATCTGCAACGCGATGCACAGGGCCGCGATAATTGGAGCAATCTCGGGCCGCTCGTCGATACCGGACCGCCCACGGCAGCGCTCGAGATTCCGGGGATCGAGTTGCGCGGGCTCGAACTGGGCTATCTCGACAGCTCGACCGCCGCGCAAGCGCGCGCCGAGATCACCAATGCACAGCTGAACATCAAAGATATCCAACGCGGCGCTGGCGCCATCGAGGGAACACGCTGGCGCATCGGCTCGATCGAGTTGCAGGGCCGAGCGAGTGCGCGCATCGAGGACAGCGCACTCTCGGGTGAACTGCGCGTACGGCTCGACAACATCGAGGCGCGTTTGCCCGAAGATACCGCTCCGCAGATCGCCATCAACGCCATGGACTTCGAAGCCGGCGTGCTGCGCGCCAAATTCGGCGCGACGCGGTGGGCACCGCCGACGCTCACCACCGCTCTCGAGCTGCGACCGGTCGCGCTCGATGCGCTGCTGCGCACCGTCGGCATCGAGCCGCCGTTTGTCAGTGCGCCGCGACTGCTGCAACTGAAGACACTGCAGACGCGCTTGCAACTCGCGAACGAGACGCTGCAAATCCGCGGACTCGATGCACAAATCGACGATACGCGGATCCGCGGCGACCTGACGTTAGGCGAGCCGATCGATCTCGCGCTCGAGCTCGACGCGCTCGACATCGACCGCTATACCGCTGCGCTAGCCGCAAACTCCGCGCAGTCTTCCGCGGATGGCGCGGTGTTTCCCGGTCGTCTGCTGCAAGGGCTGCCGCTCTCGGGCAGCCTGCGGATCGGCGAACTGCGCAGCGGCGGCGCATTGCTCGCCGGGGTCACCTTGCGCCTCGAATCGGCCGCCCGACCCACCGGTCGTCCCGCGGACAATCGGCCGGCGACGCCGACGGACGGTCGTCCGCCAAGGTGACCGGTCGGCCACGGACCGGATATACTCCGTCGCCATTTCGAGCAGCCTCCCCCGGATATCATCGTGAGCAAGCAGGACTCGCAGTTTTTCAACATTTTCAGCCTCGTGCTCGGCATCCTCATTGTCATCGCGATCCTCTTGTTCGCGCTCTCGCGGGTGGTCGGCAACAACACGCAGCGCACCCATCTGCTGTCCGACCCCAAATACGTCGCAGACGTCGAAAAGAACCTGACGACCGGGCGTGTCGCGGTGACGGGTCGAGACAACTCGGGGCTCGAGATCCTGCCGGCAGCCGGTGCGGTGGTCGCCGAGCTCGCGGTGCCGACGGATGGCCCCGGCGTCTATGAACAAGTGTGCGGCGCCTGCCACCTCAACGGCATCGGCGGGGCACCGCGCTCGGACGACAAGGCCGCTTGGGCGCCACGTATTGCTCAGGGCAAAGACACGCTCTATCGAAACGCGCTGGAGGGCTACACCGGCAAAGGCGGCGTGATGCCCGCCAAGGGTGGTCGAACCGACCTCTCGGACGATCTCGTCCGTGCCGCCGTCGACTACATGGTCACGAAGTCCCAGTAAAACTTTCGGTCGGCGCTGCGGCAAACGCAAGCCGCAACGCCAACGCCTGCGTCAAATCTTCGATTTCGATCTCGGCGGCCTCGCGCAAGTCGGCCACGCTGCGCGCGACGCGCAATAGCCGATCCTGCGACCGCAAACTCACTGCACGAATCTGCGGTGAGGTGAGCAAAAAACGCTGCGCGCTACGGGCCAAGCGAACGGTGGCTGCGAGACGCGGCGCACCCAAACGCGCGTTGAGACAACCTTGGCGCTCGAGCTGACAGGCACGTGCGGCGGCAATCCGTTCGCGCGTCGACTGCTCGGCGGCGAGCGCCTCTCGACGATTGTGCCGGCGTCGATGTTCGGCGAGATCAGCGCCGCCAACCGCCTCGAGCACCACCCGCAAATCGAGTCGGTCGAGCAACGGCCCGGACAAGCGGCTGCGATACCGTTCGATGAGCGGCGGCTTGCAGAGGCAGCGCGCGGAGCGAGTCCCGTAGTAGCCACAGGGACAGGGATTCATTGCCGCGATGAGCTGAAAACCGGCGGGGTAATCCGCCTGCGCATTGGCACGGGTCACGGAAACCTGGCCGGTTTCGAGCGGTTCGCGCAGTGCTTCGAGCACGCGGCGGTCGAATTCGGGCAACTCGTCGAGAAACAGGACGCCGTGATGTGCGAGGGTGATCTCGCCCGGTGAAGCCCCGGGACCGCCGCCGATGATCGCGCTCGCCGAGGCGGTGTGATGCGGGCGACGAAACGGCCGACGTGGCAGGCCGCCGCTCGCCACCGGGGTGGCGGGGTTGGCCAAGACCGCGGTGTTGAGCGAGGCGATCATCGCAATCTCGAGTGCCTCCGTAAGGGAGGGCGGCGGTAGCAAGCCGGGCAGCCGCTCGGCCAGCATGCTCTTGCCACAGCCGGGCGGGCCCACCAGCAGCATGCTGTGCCCGCCGGCAGCGGCAACCTCGAGCGCAGCCTTGCCAGCGGATTGTCCGCAGACATCAGCCAGCAGCACAGTTGTCTCGCGACCCGGCGCTTCGCGACCCGAGGCCTCTGCAGCCGACAAGTCACTCGGCAGGACAACCGTGGGGGTCGCTGCGCCACCTTGTAGCCAGGCAATGACCTCGAGCAGGTCGGCCGCGATGGCGGCCGAGACGCCGGGCAACCACCGCAACTCGGCAGCATTGTGTTGCGGCAAGACCACGCGATGACCCGCAGCGGCGGCGGCTGCGGCGGCAGGCAAGGCACCGCGAACCGCGCGCAAATCACCCGCCAGACCGAGTTCGCCGAGAAATTCGAGCAAGTCGAGATCTTCGGTGGGCCGGATCTGCCCGCCCGCAATGAGCATGCCCACGGCAATCGCGAGATCGAAACGTCCGCCATCTTTGGGCAGGTCGGCGGGCGCGAGATTGACGGTGATGCGCCCAGCGGGAAACTCGAAGCCCGAGTTGACCAGCGCTGCTCGCACCCGCTCCTTGCTTTCTTTGACCTCGGTGGCAGGCAGGCCGACGATGTTGAAACACGGCAGGCCTGCGCCGAGATGAACTTCCACATCGACTCGCGGCGCCCTCAAGCCCACCTGTGCACGGCAGGTTATGCGCGCGAGCGGCATGGATGACTCAGTTGCGCAGGTCGGGGGGCAGACGGGCCTCGAGCTCGGCGAGTCGCTGCTCGAGCGCCTCGACGCGGGCGCGTGTGCGCTCGAGCACCTTGGTTTGAGCCGTGAACTCGTCGCGCGCGAGCAGATCGAGACGGGCGAGATTGGCACGCAGCACGGCGCGGAAATTGTCTTCGAGATCGTGCCGCATGTTCTGCACGGTTGGCGGCATGCTCTCGAATAGCCGCCGGGCGAGATCGTCGACGCGGAAATCCATGTTGTGTGCTCCTCGTGGCCGCGGGCGCCGGCCGGTGAATTTGCCCTCAATTGACGCAAGGCGCGCGATCACGAGCGCCAAAACGGTGCGCGACGCAACCCGAAGGTCGCGAAAAACAGCCGTATCAGCCCACTTCCGGGCAGCGTCGAGGTGGCATGGAAAGTGCAAAACCCCGAAGCGGACCGTGCGCTGCGAAGGATAACGCGGGCGGCGGCCGGGAGCCGAGCGGCATTAACGCCCGGATCGAGGGAAATCGTCGGCCAAGGGAACGGGTGCAGCGATGAAACTGATCACCGCCATCATCCGCCCCTACAAGCTCGACGATCTCGAACTGGCTGTTGCGCAAATCGGCGTACAGGGAATGACCGTCACCGAAGTGCAGGGTTATGGCGCCGAGCACGGTCACCCCGAGGTGTATCGCGGCGCGAGTTATCGCATCGAGTTCGTGCCGCGAACGCAGGTGCAGATTGCGGTCGACGAGTCGATCGCCGAGGCGGTGATCGAGGCGATCGCGAACGTGACCCGCACTGGCAAGGTCGGAGACGGCAGGATTTTCGTGACGGATATCGAACAGGCCATCCGCATTCGCACCGGCGAAACCGGTGTGGCAGCGACCTGATTTCTTGGGCGAGCAGGGAGAACAGATATGTTGAACAAGACGCGATGGATCAGCAGCATCATGGCGGGTTTCGCCAGCGCTGCACCGATGTTGGCGCTGGCCGAGGATGCCGTGCCTGACAAGGGTGATACGACCTGGATGATGGTGTCGACCATCCTCGTCGTGATGATGATCGTTCCGGGACTTGCACTGTTCTACGGCGGTCTCGTCCGCTCAAAGAATATCCTCTCGGTGTTGACGCAAGTCTTCACCATCTTTTGTTTGATCTCGGTGCTTTGGGTGATTTACGGCTACAGCCTCGCCTTCGGCGACGGCGGCTCGCTCAACTGGATGATCGGCGATACGGCGAAGCTGTTCCTCGCGGGTATTACACCGGACAGCACGGCGGCAACTTTCACGGATGGCGTCGTCATCCCTGAACTGGTGTTCGTTGCCTTCCAGTTGACCTTCGCGGCCATCACCACGGCGCTGATCGTCGGCGGCCTCGCCGAGCGCATCAAGTTCAGCGCATTAATGGTGTTCTCGGTGCTGTGGTTCACGCTGTCTTACCTGCCGATGGCACACATGGTTTGGGCCACCGGCGGCTTTCTGTTTGAGAAGGGCGACCTTGATTTCGCCGGCGGCACCGTGGTGCACATCAACTCGGGCATCGCCGCTCTGGTTGGCGCCTTGGTGGTCGGCAAGCGCATCGGCTACGGCCGCGATGCCATGCCCCCGCACAACCTGCCGCTGACGCTCGTCGGTGCGGCTCTGCTGTGGGTGGGTTGGTTCGGTTTCAATGCCGGATCCAATCTCGAAGCAACAGGGATCGCCGTGCTCGCCTTGCTCAACACCATTCTCGCCACAGCCGCCGCCGCGCTGGCCTGGCTGGCGGTTGAGGTGTTGCTCACCAAGAAGCCTTCGATGTTGGGCGTCGCCTCCGGCGCGATCGCCGGACTCGTCGCCGTGACACCCGCTGCCGGTCTGGTCGGCCCGATGGGTGCGCTGGTGCTCGGTGCGCTCGGCGGACTCGCCTGCTTCTGGGGAGTCACCAGCCTGAAGAAATCTTTCGGCTATGACGAATCGCTCGATGTGTTCGGCATCCACGGTATCGGCGGCATCGTCGGTGCAATCGGCACGGGTGTGTTCGTCTCGCCCGCCCTCGGTGGCGTGGGCGTCGACGGCTACGAGATGGGCTCGCAAGTGATGACGCAGACGCTCGGCGTCTTGATCGCCGTCGGCTGGTCGGGAGCCGTGAGCCTCGTGCTCTTCAAACTCATCGATATGACGATCGGCCTGCGCGTCACTGAAGAAGACGAGCGCGAAGGACTCGACACCACAAGCCATGGCGAGCGTGCCTACTACAACTGACGCCATCAAGATTTACAGTTGTCCCCTGTAAAACCTGGGGGCGGCAACCGCGAGGTTGTCGCCCTTTTTTTCGGCCGATTTTTTCGCCTTGCCGCAGCCTGTTAAGATGCCGCGATGCGTGTCGGCTTCCTCGGACTCGGCGCCATGGGTGCGCCCATGGCGCGAAATCTTCACCGGGCAGGGATGCTCGAAGGCGTCTGGAATCGCTCCGCCGACAAGGCGCAGACCCTCGCGAGTGAACTCGCCGTAGAGGCCAGCGCTGATCCCGCGACGCTCGCCGCCCGCTGTGATGCGCTGGTGCTCTGCGTGTCGGCTGATGCCGATGTGCTCGAGGTTGTTGGACAACTCCTACCGGTCGTGCGTCCTGGCACGCTGGTGATCGATTGTTCGACGGTCAGCGCCGCGACCGCGCGCAGCGCTGCGGCCTCGCTTGGCGCAGGTGGCGCATCATTTCTCGACTGCCCCGTCAGTGGCGGCGTCGAAGGCGCGCAGAAGGGTACTTTGGCCATCATGTGCGGCGGTCACGAGGCTGATTTCGAGCGTGCACGCCCCGTGCTCGAAGCCATGGGACGTACCGTGCGCCGCTTCGGCGGGCACGGCGCCGGTCAAGCGACCAAGGCGACCAATCAGATCATGTGTGCCGGCATCATCCGCGCGGTCGCGGAAGCCATGGCCTTTGCGCGCGCGCAGCAGTTGCCGCTCGATCAAGTGGTCGAAACCCTCGGTCAGGGCGCAGGCGCCTCGTGGTATTTCGTCAATCGTGCGCCCTTCATGATCCGCGAGCACTTCCCGGCCGGATTTCGCGTACGCCTGCACGAAAAAGATTTGCGTATTTGTCGCGACATGGCTGCCGCGAGCGGTGTCGTGTTGCCGGTGGTCGAAGACGTACTGCGCGAATACGCCGAACTGATCCGTCGTGGCTACGGCGATGAAGACATCTCGGCGATGTATCGACTCAAACACGAACTGTTCGCCGCCACACCGAAGACATGAGTCTCGCGTTCACCAAGATGCACGGACTCGGCAATGATTTCGTGGTGATCGAAGCCGGTGACGATGCCGCAGTACCGAGCGCAGCCCGTTGGCGCGCCCTCGCCGACCGTCACACCGGGATCGGCTTCGACCAAGCGCTCGTGATCCTGCCGCCGCGGCGCAGCGATGCTCTCGCCTACTATCGAATCTTCAACGCCGATGGTGGCGAGGTCGAACAATGCGGCAACGGCGCACGCTGCGTGGCCGAGTGGTTGCGTCTGCATGGACGCGTCTCGGCTGGCGATGACGGTGCAGAGCCCGCCGTGGTGTTGCGACTCGATAGTCCGGGCGGTCGAATCGAAGCGAGCTTCGGCGAACCCGGCACCGTGGCCGTCAACATGGGTGTACCACGCTTTGCAGCCGCCGGCGAAACCAGTGTCGATCTCGACGGTACGACGGTGAACTTCACGCAAGTCTCGATGGGCAATCCGCACGCCGTACTGCAGGTCGACGATGTCGACACCGCTCCCGTCGCCACGCTCGGCGCCCGTCTCGAGTCGCACCCGTTCTTTCCCGATCGAACCAATGTCGGTTTTCTGCAGATCATCGACCATGGCCACGCGCGTCTGCGGGTCTTCGAGCGTGGCGTCGGCGAAACTCGCGCCTGTGGCACGGGGGCTTGCGCCGCGATGGCGACGGCTCGGCGAGCCGGTCTGCTCGGCGAAGCAGCGCGTATCAGCCTGCCCGGCGGCGATCTCGAAATACGTTGGCCGGGGGAAGGCGCGCCGCTTTGGATGACGGGACCCGCCGTGGTGGCATTCCGCGGACAGGTGGATGGCGGATCATGATCACGGTCAGGACAGTGGTCGCTGAATAAATTCTTTGGAGTTTGCGAATATGGTGAGCGCAGACGATGTAGCGCGTTTTCTCGAGCAGCACCCGGATTTCTTCGAACAGCACCCGCAGCTGCTCGAGAGTCTGCATGTGCCGCACGGCGGCAACGGCACGGTGTCGCTGGTCGAACGCCAACTCAAGGTGCTGCGCGAGCGACAGGCAGCCGGTCGTGAACGCCTCGCCGAACTCGTGCGCGTGGCGCGCAGTAACGAAGCGTTGGCAGAGCGCATCCACAAACTCGCAATGCGCTTGTTGCATGCCCGCTCGGCAGATGATGTGCGCGCTCAGATCGAGGTATCGATGCGCGAAGATTTCGCGGTGACGCATCTGCGTCTCGTGCAAGATGGCGCGCAACGCGCCGAACTTGAATCTTTGCTCTCTTCCGGCAAGCCGCGTTGCGGGCATTTTTCTTCGGCACAGCGCAAGGCCCTGTTCGGCGAGCCAGGCGAGTCGCTCGGATCCATGGCGATCGTGCCGATCGGCCCCGGTGCTTCGCAGGGCGCGCTGCTGCTCGGCAGCGAGGATGCTGATCGTTTCAATCCGGCCATGAGCACGGACTTCCTCGCACGCATCGGCGAGATGACCGGTGCCGCGCTCGGTCGCGCAGGTCTCGAGCCTCGGGTGTGACACCGCAGTCGCTGCGCTGGCGAGAGCTCTTCGGCAGCCATCTCGGCAGCGAGCGGCGTCTTTCCGCGCACACCGTGCAGAACTATCTGCGCGAGCTCGATGCATTGATCGCGTGGTGCGATGGCAACGGTCTCACCGACTGGCAGAGTCTGGACGCACAGCACCTGCGCCTGTTCGCCGCTCGATCACATGCCGGCGGACTCGCACCGCGCAGCGTGCAGCGACGGCTGTCGGCGGTGCGTACCTTTCTGCGCTATCTGCAGCGCGAGCGTGTGCTGATGCACAATCCGGCGGCTGAAGTGCGCGCTCCAAAGATCAAACGTGCACTCCCTGAAACGCTTGACGCCGATCAGATGAGTCGACTGCTCGATATTCCGGGAACCGATGTCTTGTCGGTGCGTGATCGGGCGATCATGGAGCTCTTCTATTCTTCGGGCTTGCGACTCGCCGAATTGATCGGGCTCGACCTCGGCGCGCTGGATGCGGCCGATCGCACGATTCGCGTCAGCGGCAAGGGCAACAAAACCCGCATTTTGCCTGTGGGTCGCAAGGCTCTCGACGCCCTTGAAAACTGGCTCGCGCTACGCGGCTCGCTCGCCGCCATCGGCGAAATGGCCTTGTTCGTCGGCCGCAGCGGTCGGCGTGTGGGGCAGCGCACGATCCAACTGCGCATCGCGCGGTGGGCGCGCTTGCAGGGCCTGCCCATGCACGTGCATCCGCATCTGTTTCGTCATTCCTTTGCTTCGCATCTGCTCGAATCGAGTCAGGATCTGCGCGGCGTGCAGGAGTTGCTCGGCCACGCAGACATCGCCACCACACAGGTGTATACCCACCTTGATTTCCAGCATCTCGCCCGCATTTACGACCAGACTCACCCGCGGGCAAGGAAGAAGACATGAGCGAAGGATTCAATCCGCACGGCACCACCATTCTCGGCGTTCGTCGCAATGGCGTGGTCGCCATCGGCGGTGATGGCCAAGTCACCCTCGGCAATACCGTCATGAAAGGCAACGCCCGCAAAGTACGCTTGCTCGGACAAGGCAAGGTCATCGGCGGTTTTGCCGGCGGCACGGCCGATGCGTTCACGCTATTCGAGCGCTTCGAGGGCAAGCTCGACAAATTCGGCAATCTCACGCGGGCCGCGATCGAGCTCGCCAAGGACTGGCGGGCGGATCGCTATCTGCGTCGGCTCGAGGCGCTGTTGCTGGTCGGTGACCCGCAGAAACTGTTTGTGATCTCGGGCAACGGCGATGTGATCGAGCCCGAGCACGAACTCGTCGCCATTGGCTCCGGCGGCGCCTTTGCGCAGTCCGCGGCACGCGCGCTGGTGGAGAACACCGAACTTTCCGCCCGAGAGATCGTCGAGCGCTCGCTCAACATCGCCGCCGACATCTGTATCTACACCAACCGCAACCTCGCCATCGAGGAGCTGCGCGCATGAGCACGCCGACGCGAGAGCTCACGCCGCGGCAGATCGTCGGCGAACTCGACAAACATATCGTCGGTCAAGACTCGGCAAAAAAAGCCGTGTCGATCGCGTTGCGCAATCGCTGGCGGCGCATGCAGATCGAAGAGGGACTGCGACAGGAAATCACGCCAAAGAACATTCTCATGATCGGACCGACCGGCTGTGGCAAAACCGAAATCGCGCGCCGCCTCGCCCGGCTTGCCAACGCGCCCTTCGTCAAGGTCGAAGCGACCAAGTTCACCGAGGTTGGCTACGTGGGCCGCGACGTCGACTCGATCGTCAAAGAACTCGCTGAGGTCTCGATCAAATTGACCCGCGATGCCGAGATGACCCGAGTTCGTGATCGTGCAGCCGATGCCGCTGAAGAGCGCATCCTCGATGCCTTGCTGCCGAAGCCAAAGCTGATGGGTTTCTCCACCGACGAGCCCGTGCAGCCGCGCGATGCCGACACGCGCCAAAAATTCCGCAAGATGCTGCGAGAAGGGGCGCTCGATGAGCGCGAGATCGAACTCGAGTTGCGCAGCAGCATGGCGGGCATGGATATCGTCGTGCCGCCCGGCATGGAAGAGATGCAACAACAGTTGCAGAGCATGTTCCAGAACCTCGGTGCCGGCAAAACCCGCGCCCGCAAAATGAAGGTGCGCGAGGCTGCCAAACTGCTGGTCGAAGAAGAAGCGGCGAAGATGCTGAACGAGGAAGAAATCCGCGCCTCGGCAGTGCGCAACGCCGAACAGAACGGCATCGTCTTCATCGACGAAATCGACAAGGTCTGCCGACGGCAGGACACTTATGGCGCCGATGTCTCGCGCGAGGGCGTGCAGCGCGACCTGTTGCCGCTGGTCGAAGGTTGTACCGTCAATACGAAGTACGGACCGATCAAAACCGATCACGTGCTGTTCATCGCCTCGGGCGCGTTCCACGTGGCCAAGCCTTCTGACCTGATTCCGGAATTGCAGGGCCGCTTCCCGATCCGCGTCGAACTCGAGCCGCTCAAGGTCGAGGACTTCGTGCGCATCCTCACTGAACCGGACGCCTCGCTGACCACGCAGTACGCCGCCTTGCTGCGTACCGAGGGCGTGGAGGTCGACTTCTCGACCGAGGGCGTCCGTCGGCTCGCCGAGATCGCCTTTCACGTCAACGAACGCACCGAAAATATCGGTGCGCGACGCCTGCACACGGTAATGGAGCGTCTGCTCGAGGAGCTCTCGTACGATGCCAGCGAACGCGCCGGCAGTCTGATCCGCATCGATGCCGCCTATGTCGATGCCAGTCTTGGCAAGCTCGCCGAGGACGAAGACCTGAGCCGGTTCATTCTTTGAACGATCTCGCACTGGGCATCGTCGTTGTCGTCTTTTTGGCGGTACCGGCCTCCCTGCTGCTGCTCGTACTCGCCGATGTCATCCGACTCGAAGGTGACGGCGTACGTCGACGCTGGATAAGACTCTGTCTCGGGGCGCTCGCCGTTCCGGCCAGCGTGCTGCTCGGCATCGCCGCCTGGGGCGCCGCAGGCGCGGCACATCTCGAACCGCTCTGTCAGGCGTATGCAACACCCGAGTTTCGCGCGAGCGGCCGGATCGATGCGGAGACGATTTTGCTTGACGCAAAACCCCAGCAGGACGATCCAGCACCAATCTCGGGGGTTGATGGGCCGCCGTGGGCGCGGCACTTCGGCCGCGAAGGTCTGCCCCGCCTGATCATCGACCGAAACGATGCGGAAGCGTCGATGAGCGCGCTGGTGCTCGAGGTGCGGCGCGTCACCCATCATAAAAATCTTTGGTTTGAGGTGACAATGGAGCGCTTTCGGCTGGTCGATCGCGAGTGGGGCACGGTACTCGCCGAAGGGGATGAACTTTGGGTCGACGCAGGACGCGCGCGGCACCATTGCGGCATCGTCAGCGGCACGACCGTCGTCGATCGAGATCGATCGCCTTGGCCGGACGGTGCGGGAGTCGCCCGCTTCGTCGCCCGTGGGCTACTCCCGGCTCCCTTTAAACCATGAAGCCGAGATTGCGCGCCGAAAAATTGTTGATGCTGGGCGCTACCTTGGCGAGATCCTGATCCGGCACGCCGAACCAACTGGCGAGCGTAGCGGCAAATTGATCTGCCGAAGTCGTCGGAATGATCCGCCCGCCGCCGACATCCCATGCACCACCCGTCTCGAGCACGGGATATATGCCATAGAAACGACCACCGCGCACCGCGCCGCCCGCCACCAACTGGATTCCACCCCAAGCGTGATCGGAGCCATCGCCATTCGAGGTGAGCGTTCTGCCAAAGTCGGAATGCGTGAACAGCGTGACATTCTCACCCATGCCGATTTCATTGATTGCATCATGGAACGACCTGATCGAGGCGCTGATGTTGGCGAGCAAACCGGGCTGATCGGCAACCAGATCGTCATGCTGATCGAAACCGCCCGCCGAGACAAAGAATATTTGTCGCGAGAGTCCGAGGTTCTGGCGCATCGAAATGATCTTGGCGACCGTGCGCAGCTGTTGCTGCAGCGCCGAGAGGTTCCCGGTGTTCGGCAGCGCGGTGAACGAATAGCTGCTGGCGATCGCGTTGCTCAGCCGATCGGCGAATTGCACCGCTCGCTGTTGCACGCCGGCATAGGCCCGCTCGTAGACCGTGTTGGATGCGGAGGACAGCGTACCGTTCAGCACCGACTCGAATGCCGCACGCCTTGATGGGCCGACGCCGGTTGTCGGAAAGGCGGTAAAAGCCGTCGGGCCATTGGCGCCCATGACATAGGGCTTGGCGATTTCACCGGCATGAAAATACGTCTGTCCGGCAAGCGAGACGTTCACCGACAACGCCTGATTGCCGGTCTGCGCGTTGAGTACATCGGCGACCCGACCCGCCCAACCCGACTTGAGCGTCGCACGCCCGCGCAGGCTGTGCCATTGGTCCTGTTGATCGTTGTGCGAAAACAGCTGCGGCGGCAAGGCATGACCGAGCGTCGCTGCGCTCTGGTATTGGGTTTTGGTGGTGGGCCGAATCAGCGGTCCGACGTTCGCCATGACGGCGAGTCGGCCGGCACTGAATAGCTCGCGGGTACCGCTCATGCTCGGATGAAAGCCGAAAGTCGGATCTCCGGCGCTCTGGCCCTGCAGCGTGACGGGCAATAGTGCCGTGCGGTCGATGGCGAGGCTCGATGCCGTGCCGCCGCCACGCGAACGCGCATAGGCGTTGTATTCGGTGGTGCTCGTCGGCACCAACATGTTCCAAGAGTCGTTGCCGCCGAACAGGAACAGGCAGACCAATGCCTTGTAATCGGCGAAGCCCCCCGTGCCGCTCATCTGCGCATGCACCGTATCAGCCGTGCGACCGAAGGCGTAAGCAGCGCCGCCCGCAGCAGCAGCCTTGAGGAATTTGCGTCGCAGGCGATTCATGAGATCTCCGTTTCAGCGCTGCAGCGCAAACTCTGGCGAGGTCACGACAAAGAAAATAGCGTCCGCCGTGCGTGTGCCTAATGCCGTGGTCGGGCTGGTGGTGGTCGGCACGACGGTCCGTTCGATTTGCGCTTTGGCCTGCGCCTTGAGCGTCGGCGACAGCAGCGTGGCGCTGCCGAGCAAACGCTCGGCCACCCGGTTGATCAACGCCTCGCTGTCGTTGGCGGTCATCATGTCATCGGCAGTGTTGATGTACATCAGATCGGCGCCTCGGGTACCCGCTGCTTGAGTACGCGCCTGCACCTGAGTCCAGAAGAAATTGGCAATCTGCGTGTTGAGATATTCGGTGGCGAGTTGCATCTCGGGCGCGACCCGCCCCGCATCGGCAATCTCGCCGGGCGGTGCATAGAACGGACTGAAAAAATTGAACACCGAGGGCGAGCTGCCCTGCGCCTGCCCGAACACCGCATTGACGCCGCCGGTAAAATTGACGGCAGCGCCAAAGCGGCCGGAATCCGCTTTGGCGTCGTAGGCACGCCAGAACTGCGTGAGTCGCAGCAGCGGCTCCTTCAATTTTCCCGCAGCCGATGCGGCAACACCGGCGGGCGGATTGCGCGCTTCCGAATCGAGCAGCACGGCCTTGATCACCGCCTCGAGATTGCCGCGCCGACCGGCGCCATCGTTGTTGAACTTCTCCGCTACACGCTGCACGTAGGCCGCCGACGGATTGCTCGTCACCAGTTTCTGGATCAGCTGCTTGCCGATGAACGGACCGACATTCGGGTGGTTGAACACGTTGTCGAGTGCATCCTGCAAATCTTTGTCACCGCCCTGACCCGCCGGAATGATGGCATTTGGCAGGGCGACGCCCGAATAGGCGAGCACTTCCTTGCTGCCCGGTTCATGCTGTTCGGGATAAAGGCGCATCGGCCTCACCTGGTTGTAGCCCGGGCCCGGCGCGAGTTGCGGGCGAGTGTTGGCAAACGTGCAGGTCGGCAACGTCGACGGGCAGTCCCACTTCCAACCGGTGAAGACGCGCGCAAAACCCTCGATGGCGTCCTGATCATAGGTCGGCAGGGGCTGACCTGACGCATCGAGCTTGACCGATCCGTCCACGTTGAGCTGCACGAGACCGATGCTGAAGAGCTGCATCATCTCGCGCGCATAGTTCTCGTCGGGTCGCAGATTGGTGTTGGCCACGGCACGCTGATTACCGAGCATCGAGAGATAAACGCCCATCGCCGGGTGCAGCGTCACATCCTCGAGCAGCTTGCGGAAATTGCCGAAAGCGTTGCGCGCCAGCATGTCGTGAAAATCGGCCGTGGCGTTCGGCAGGTTCTGCAGTGCGCCCACCTGCGACACCACAAAGATTTCGGAGAGCGCAAAGGCCACGCGTTGGCGCAACTGGTCCTGACCGGTCAGCGCATTCGCAAACCAGCGCTCGAGACGCACGGCATTGAGCGAGCCGATGTTGAAATTCGCCGGCACCGGATTCGGATAAGCCGCTTCGACCGCGGGCAAGAGTAGCGAGGCTTCGAGGCCGATCTGCGCATCGAGCCAGCGCGTGTAGGCAGTGTTGGAATCACCGAGCGCGATCAGTCTCGCGGCCTCCGCTTCGGTGGCACCGAAAGTCGTTTGATTGAGAAAGCGGAAGGCCTCAACTTTGCTGATCGGGGGTGCCGACGGTGCAGACGAGGCTGCGGGGCTCGTGTTCCCTGAGCCACCACCCCCGCCACCGCCACAGGCGCTCAGCACGGCCATCGTGGACAGCAGTAGAAATCGCCGAGTGGCAGTCAAAAACTCACGCAGAGAGTGCATGCCGTCGAGCGTACCGCGGCGCGGCACACCGAGGGAATTGCCTCCAGTGCAAAGTTTGGTTAGGACTTTGGGTCAGGAATGACTTGGGTCAGGAATAATGTTGTGCGGCCAGCAAATCGAGCCGCTGCTCGAAATCGCCGCCGGTCGGCAACAGCAGACACCCGTCCGGAATTTCCTCGGCGGTCAGCATGCGGGCGGCAACCCCGCCGACCCACACCTCGCAACGCCCGCGCAGCTCGTCGGTCAATTCGCCCAACTGGGCAAGCGCGGGCACTTCGTTTTCGGGCATGACCAACGAGACGAGCACCGCGCGCGCATCCACCTCTAGCGCGAACCGGGCGATCTCGCGCGGCGGTACATCGACCCCGAGATAGTGGGTGCGGAACCGGCGCGTAGCGGCCAACCAACTGCACATCAGGATGCCAAGCTCGTGGCGCTCGCCAGAAAGGGTCGCCAACACGAGGCACGGTCCGCCCTCCGAGCGCAGATAGCCACGCGAGACGCTGATGATGAGTCGCCGCACAATGTCGGTGACCATGTGCTCCTGGGCGATCGACACCTCGCCGCGATGCCAGCGTTCGCCGACTTCGCGCACGAGTGGCACCAATACGGTGTTGACCACCTCGTTCGGGGGCAGCAGGGCCAGCGCCGAGGTCAACACCTCTTCGACTCCCGCCGGGTCGGAATGCTCGGCGGCGTCCAGCGCCCGTTCAACGTACGACTGTCCGCGGGCGGGACCAGGGCGCGCCTGCCCGCCCGAATCGGCAACCAGCTTGGCGAGATCCTGCTCGCCAAGGCCCGCCAAGCGGCTGATCGTGTGGCCAAGCTCGGTAGCCGTGCGCAGCAGGCGCAGGCGGGCGACGTCTGCGGCTGAATAGGTGCGGCGGCCTGAGGAGTCGCGGGAAGGCCGAACGACTTCGTAGCGTCGCTCCCAAGCGCGCAGGGTCTCGACCGACAGCCCCGTGGCCTGGGCGACTGCTTTGATCGTGAACTGGCCCGAAACGGTCATCGTTGCGTACTGCGTCATGTCTTGTTTAGCTTCTGTACAACCTTTGCCTGTACAACATATTGACAAAATCGCCGCGCCCTGTCATCCTCCATTTCAGTTGACACCCCAAGCGTACGCCGGACAGCGGTACGCCCCCTCGAAAAAACGGAGTACTGCCATGATTCGCATCAATGCCAAAACCTCGATTGTCGCCGCCCTGCTGGGCGTCGCGTCGCTGGCCGCCCAAGCCGCCGGTAACTCGACCGTGCTCGATGTTGCCAAGCAGAAGGGCAACTTCAACACGCTCGCCAAGGCCATCGAAGTTGCCGGCCTGCAAGACGCCCTGACCGCCAACGGTCCGGTGACGATTTTCGCGCCGACCGACGAAGCCTTCGCCAAGCTGCCGCCCGCCCAGCTCGAGGCGCTGCTGCGTCCCGAGAACAAGGACCAGCTGGTCAAGATCCTCACCAACCACGTGGTGCCGGGAAAAGCCCTCGAGAGCGAGGACATGAAGCGCACCCGCAGCGCCAAGACGGTGGCCGGTGAAGAAGTGAAGTTCGAACTCGTCCGTGGTCGCCTGCGCGTCGATGGCGCCCGCGTCACGGGCGACTACAACGCCGACAACGGCGTGGTCGTCGCCGTCGACAGCGTGTTGCTGCCGAACTGATCGATTTGAAGGACACGGCACCCGAATCATGGGGGCCGTACCGGACACGGAAGTCCGGATGTAAGGAAACACCCCCCGTCCAGGGATGTGCCGGGCGGAGTGGATCGCAAGATCCACTCCGCTCCGGACATTAAAAGGGCCCCGCAAGTTCGTTGCGCAGCCCCATTCCGCAAGTTGAGCCTCCATTCCACTAGGTGAGCAAGCCACCGCGCCCTGAGAGGCCTTGCGGCGCGCGTCGTTAAGATGCGGCGGTGTTCAAGACAACCACTGTCGGCAGTCTGCCGAAGCCCGATTGGCTGGCCGAACCCGAAAAACTTTGGGCAGCTTGGCGCCTCGATGGCGAACCGCTGCAGCGCGGCAAGGAACGTGCGGCACTCGAGTGGCTGCGCGCACAGGAGAACGCCGGGCTCGACATCGTCGGTGACGGCGAACAGTTCCGTATGCACTTCGTGCACGGCTTCCTCGAGCGCATCGACGGAATCGACTGGAACCGCAAAACGCGGATGGGTATCCGCAACAACCGCTACGAAGCTGACGTACCCACCGTCACTGGGCCGCTGTCGCGTCCGCAAGCCGTGCACGTAGCCGACGCGGCCTTCATGCGCGCGAACACCGATCAGCAACTCAAAATCACGCTGCCTGGTCCGATGACGATCTGCGACACGCTGGCCGATGGTCATTATGGCCGTCGCGCCGACATGGCGATGCGCTTTGCGGAACTGCTCAACGAAGAGGCTCGCGAAATCGAAGCGGCGGGCGCGGATGTCATCCAATTCGACGAACCCGCCTTCAATGTTTTCCTTGAAGAGGTACGTGACTGGGGGTTGCCGGCGCTCGAGCGCGCCATGCAGGGACTGAAGACCACCACCGTGGTGCACATCTGCTACGGCTATGGCATCGAAGCCAATATCCGCTGGAAAGAATCGCTCGGCGATCGATGGCGTCAGTACGAACAAATCTTCCCGTGGATCAACGCCAGCAGCGTACGCCAGGTATCACTCGAATTCGCCGGATCGCGCGTACCGCATGAGGTGCTGCGGCTGTTGCCCGACAAAGAATTGCTGGTCGGTGCCATCGAAGTGTTGCCGGGCAAACTCGAAAGTGCCGAAGAGGTCGCCCACAACATCCTCGAGGCGACGCGTCACGTCGAAAAATCGCGACTGCTACCCTGCACCAACTGCGGCATGGCGCCGCTGTCTGCGGAGCTTGCGCGCGGCAAGCTGCACGCACTCGGTGCGGGTGCAGCACTCGCGCGTCAGCGTATCCAAGCACACCGGTAAAGGAAGAACACCGCCATGGATCTGCAGTTGAACGGGAAACGGGTGGTGCTGTGCGGTGCGGCGGGCGTACTCGGCAAGGCGATCGCCACGAGTCTCGCAGCCGAAGGTGCAACGCTCGCCTTGCTCGGCCGTGACCTGCCAACCTTGCAAGCCCTCGCGGTTTCACTCGTCCCTGCCGCGACGACGCATCGGACCATTGCCTGCGATTTGTCGAATGCCGAGTCGGTCGATGCTGCCATCGATCAGGCGGAAAAATCTTTGGGCGGCATCGACGTGTTTGTTTCGGCGGCGGGCGCTGCGCAGGGCGGTGTCTTCTGGGAAATCGATGATGCGGCCTGGCGCAGCAATCTCGAGGTCAAATTATTCGGCACCATCCGTATGCTGCGCGCCGTGGCGCCGCGGATGATCGCCCGTCGCGGTGGGCGCATCGTGCTCGTGGTCGGCAACTCGGCGCGTCAGCCCGAACCACGCATGCTGCCAGGCGCTGCGGCCAACGCGGCGCTGCTTGCCATCGTGCGCGGACTCGCCGAAGAACTCGGACCTCACGGTGTCGCCATCAATGCAGTCAATCCTGGTCCGGTACGCTCATCGCGCTGGAATACTTTGATGCAGAGTGCCGCTACGCGCGAAGGCATCACGACAGCCGAAGCCGAAGCGCGTTTCCTCGAAAAGACGGCACTGCGCCGCCTCGCGAGTGCCGAAGAAATCGCCCAGCACGTCACGTTCCTCGCTTCACCGTTAGCAGCGCATCTGACCGGCACCTCTCTCACCATCGACGGCGGAAGTACCAAATCACCATGACCGACCAACTTGGACATCGCGGGCGAATCGCCATCGTCGTTCCCTCGACGAACACCAGCTGCCAACCAGAATGCGAAATGTTGCGGCCGCGCGGCGTCACCAATCATCTGGCTCGCATCAGCATCAAGGAACGTCCACTCACCACCGAGCAAGCCTTCATGGAACACGTGCAGGCGATGCGGGACGGCATGCGCACGGCGATCGATCAGGTGATGACCTGCCAGCCGACACACGTGATCATGGGTGTCGCGCTCGAGGCTTTCTGGGGTGGCGTGGTCGCGGCGGACGAACTGCAGCGCGAACTCGTCGAGCGTGCGGGCGTTGGTGTATCGATGGGCTCGACCGCTACCGTGACGGCGTTGCGTCGACTCGGCGCCAAATCGATTGCGGTACTGACGCCACACCAACCACGCGGTGACGAGCAGGTACGGCGCTATTTCGAGGAAGCCGGCTTCACGATCCCCCGACTGATCGGTCTCAAATGCCCCTCGCCCGTGCAGATCGCCCATACCACGCGCCGACAAGTCATCGATGCCCTGCGCTCGCTCGATGGCAGCGACGTCGACGCCGTCGTACAGGTGGGCACCAATCTGGCCGCCATCCACACCTGCGCCGAAGCTGAACGCTGGTTCGGCAAACCGGTGCTGGCCATCAATGCGATCACTTATTGGGATGCGCTGCGCCGTTCCGGTATCGAGGATCGCGTTGCGGGATACGGGCTCACGCTCGAGACTTTTTAAGTCGTGACTGCTCCGGTACTCATCGCAGGCGGCGGGCCCGCAGGCATGGCCACCGCGCTCTTTCTCACCGCGCAAGGTGTGCCCGTCGTGGTCTTCGAGCGCAGCGCAGCGCCGCATGCCGATCCGCGTGCGGCCACTTATCATCCACCGTCACTCGAGATGCTCGAGCCCTCCGGCGTGACGGACGAACTGCATCAACGCGGCATCGTTGCGCGCACTTGGCAGTATCGCGACCGAAGCGAGGGCGTGATCGCCGAGTTCGATCTGCAGGCGCTCGCCGGCGAAACGCGCTATCCGTATCGACTGCAGTGCGAGCAGCACAAGCTCGTCGCGATGATCGAAAAACGTGTCGCCGCCTCGCCGCTCGCCGAAATTGTTCACGGCGTCGAAGTGACGGCGGTGTCGCAAGATGACTCGGGAGTGCGGGTCGAACTGCAAGACGAACAAGGGAATCGCCGCTGGCACGCCGGCAGCTGGCTGGTCGGTGCCGATGGTGGCCGCAGTGTCGTGCGCAAGAGCCAGGACATCGAGTTTCGCGGCTTCACTTGGCCCGAACGCTTTCTCGTGATCACCACCACCTTTGATTTTGCGCCGCTCGGCTTCGCCTTCAGTTCGTACACGATGGATCCCGTCGAATGGACAGCCACCTTCAAGATACCGGGCGAGGACGAGCGCGGCATCTGGCGCAGCGTCTTTCCGACCAACCCCGAAGATGACGAGCGCGACTTGCTCGACTTCGGTCGCGCAACGGAACGCCTCGCCGCCTTCGTGCCCGAGAGTCGACGCGGCCAGGTGATCCACACCAATCTTTATGCGGTCCACCAACGCGTCGCCGCCACCTACCGTCGGGGTCGCGTGTTACTCGCCGGCGATGCCGCCCATGTGAACAATCCGCTCGGCGGCATGGGTCTCAATTTCGGCCTGCATGACGCACACAATCTCGCCGGCAAGTTGGCCGAGGTCTGGCGGGGCGCCGATGCCGCGCTGCTCGATCGCTACGACCGGCAACGGCGGGCCGTCGCCGAGCAATATCTGCAGACCCAGACCATCGCCAACAAGCAGACGCTGGAAGAAACCGATCCCGCCAAGCGCGCCGCCCGCCAGGCCGACATGCGGGCGATCGCAGCGGATCCGCAGCGAACTCGGCAGTACTTGTTGCGCACCGCCATGATCGAGGGTCTGCGCGCCGCCGCGGCGATCGAGTGAGCGACTGCGGCAACCGGCGAGTACCACGCTACAATGTGCGGCGCGCTTCGTCGCGCGAAACGAATACGGGGTAGCGTTTCCTTGAAGAGTTGGCTCAGGCGCAGTCTGATCGCTGCAGGCATTCTGTTTGTCCTGCTCGCTGTGTTCTCACTCGAGTTTCTGTCCTTCGGAGGTCAGTTCCGCGAGTTGCAGCCGCAAACTCCGGGTGAATGCACGACGCTGCCATTGTCCGCAAGCGCCGAAGATATCCAGATCGATCGCAACCGCAGCATCGCCTATCTCTCCTCGCTCGATCGACGCGCACTCGTTACCGGTGCCGATGTCGAGGGCGAGGTGCTGCAGATCGATCTCGCCGCCGATCCCTTGCGCATCGACAAGGCGCTGGAGTCGGCACCGCCGTTTTTCAGACCGCATGGCATGGCGCTGTATCGCATGGGGGACGGCAAGCTGCGTCTGTTCGTGATCAGTCACCCGCCCGAGCAGTCGCACACCGTCGAAATCTTTGAGCAATCGGCTACCGGTCGATTCGTCCACATCGAGACAGTGCGCGATCCGCTTTTGGTATCGCCCAATGCCATCGTCGCCGTCGGGCCACGCCAGTTCTACGTTGCCAACGACAAGGGCGCGAGCAATGTCTGGCAACGCTTCCGCGAATCAGCGCTGCGTGCCGGCCTCTCGACGCTGGTTTTCCATGACGGCACGACGGGCCGTATCGTCGCCAGTGGCCTGAAGAGTGCGGTCGGCCTCGGTATCTCGCCGGATGGGCTGCGCTTGCATGCGGCCGAGACCTTGGGCAAGCGCCTCGCCGAATACTCGCGTAATCCGCTCACCGGAGATCTGCGCTTCACGCGTCACATCGAACTCGATGGCTCACCGGATAACGTGAACGTCGACGTCGATGGCACGCTGTGGATCGCCATCCATGCGCGGCTGCTCGACCTGATCCGCCACTTCGGTGATCCGCAACATCCCGCGCCAACGACCATCGTGACCTACGCGAACGATGCGGTTCGACCGGTGTATGTCGAGGATGGCTCGAGCATTTCGGCGGGTAGCGTCGGTGCCGTGTTCGACGGACGGCTCTACATCGGCTCGATCACCGAGCCCGAATTGCGGGTCTGTCGGTTGCGCTGAGGCGGCACCTCGACCTTGGACTGCGTTACCGCCCGCACGGTGGCCGGAAAAATTTGAAGCCGTACGCGGCTCGCGGTACAACAGAGGCAATCAGAGGAGTGTTCTCCATGGGTATCAATCGTCGCGAGTTTGTCGTTGCCTCCGCCGTGTCGGCTGCCGTCGCCGGCTGGTCATCGTCGGCCTATGCTGCGGGCACGGGTGATCCCGATGTGATCGTCATCGGCGCCGGATTGTCCGGTCTCGAAACCGCGCTCACCCTCGAAGAAAACGGCCTCAAAACCCTGACGCTCGAAGGCCGCAACCGCGTCGGCGGCCGCGTCTATACCCTGTTCGACGTCCCCGGAAACCCGGAAGTCGGCGGCAATACCATCGCCAATGCCTATGGCCGCTGCATCGACGCGGCAGCACGCAACAACATCGAAATCGTCAATCTGGCGCCGCGGCTGTTCGCCAATCGAGCGGGTCAGGAGATGTTCCTCGGCGGCGAACACATCCCTCTCAAAGATTGGCCCACTCACCCGCGCAATCCGTTCGTCGGCGAGCAAAGAAAACTCGCGCCTTGGGCTTGGGCGGATGCGCTCTTCAAGCAGCACATGCCATTCCGCGATCTCGAGAACTGGCACGACGCCGCACACGCCAAATTCGACATCTCGGTCCACGAATTCCTGAGTTCGCACGGCGCCAACGACGCCATGATCCGGCTCGGCTTCGACACCAACATCGCCTATGGCACCACGGCGCACGACGTGTCGTTGCTGCAGCAGGCTTTTGCCGACCATTGGCAGAACGTGAATCGCGGCGCCTTGATGGCCTTTTCGCGCACGGGCGCTGCGAATAATCCGCCCCCCGCCGGAGCGCAGGCCGCCGCAGGCTCGGCCCGTCCCGCGCCGGGAGCGCCGTCTGCACCACCCGGGCTGCTGATCGGCGCGTTCAAGGGCGGCAACCAAAATTTGCCCATGGCGATGGCGCGACGGCTGAAGGGTGATCTGCTACTCGATCGACGCGTGATCGCCATCGATGTCGATGCCACGAGTGCCAAGGTCACCTGCAGCGACGGCAAGGTCTACAAGGCCAAAGCCGTGGTGTGCTCGATGCCGTTCTCCACGCTGCGCCACGTCGCCATCAACCCGCTGCCCGAACCGGTGCAGCACAAGGCAATCCAGACGTTGGGCTACATCCCGATCACGCAGTTCCATCTTGTTTCGAAGCGACCTTTCTGGCTCGATGACGGCATGTCGCCCTCGATGTGGACCGATGGGCCGCTCGGTCTCGTACTTGCACAAAAATTTGGCAAGACCGACGACGAAGTCACGAGCCTCACTGTGTGGGCTCGTGGTTTGAATGCACAGTTCGTCGATCGTCTGCCGCCCGAAGAAGCCAAGCAGCTGATCATTGCCGAGTTCGCGAGACTGCGTCCGGCCTCAAAGGGTCAGCTTACCGTGGCCGGCATGCACTCCTGGGCGGCAGATCCTTTTGCTGCGGGCGACTGGGCGATTTTCCAGCCCGGTCAGGTACGCGAGCTGCGCGCGGCCATCGCCAAACCGCACCAAAGACTATTCTTCTGCGGCGAGCACACCTCGGTCGGCAGTCGCGGCATGGAAGGTGCCTTCGAATCCGCCGAGCGCGTCTCGCTCGAGGTGCTTCAGGCGATTTGACGGGGTACAACCGTCGAACGCGCACGCCAAAGAATCAGCCACCAGAAGCCGAAGAACGACAGCGTCATCCAGCAAAATTCGTGCATGCCCCAGCGCTCGACGCCGAGGCGGGCCAAGTTCTCGAAGGCGATGAACGCCACGGTGTATGCCACGGCGCCGCCGAGTGCACCGGCTTTCCAGGCGAGTGAACGCGGGCGACCACGCACGCCGATCACCCACCACGCCACAAGATAAAACACGGTGTAGGCATTGATGAGGATCAGCCACACCGGAAAAGGCGCCTTCAACCAATAGTGGTTGATCCAGAACGCGCCCGCGCCGAAGAACGTCAGAAGCACGTAGCGCCATTCATCCAGCGGTTCCTTGAGAACCTTCTGCCAAAGCCATACCAGGAACACATAGACGGTCCAGGTACCGAAGATGAGTTCGTAGAACTGGACCTTGCCCTGCCAAGCGTCCTCGAGCGGTGGCATCCACATGTTTTTCCCCCGGAAATAGTTGTTTGCCGGCAGGCTACCGCAGGCGCGAGTCCGAAGACAAACCCCTGCAGTCGATGGCTACGCAGGTCGGTCAGGGTTATCCTCGCTGCCTCGGGGGGATCACATGCCGAATGCAACCATCACGGGCTGGGGCAAATGCCTGCCGCCCGGCGTTCTCACGAATGCCGATATCGCGACCTTTCTCGATACGTCCGACGAGTGGATCACGAGTCGCACAGGAATCTCGACGCGTCGCGTGTCGCACGTCTCGCTCGGTGACATGGCCCACGTGGCGGCGGCGCGCGCCTTGGCTTGTGCCGGGCTTACCGGCCGCGACGTCGAACTGATCGTCTTCGGCACCACGACTCACGACGATCAATGTCCGAACATGGCTTCCGGGCTGCAGCAAAAACTCGGCGCCGACGGCTGTGCCGCCATGGACGTCAATACTGCCTGCACGAGTTTCCTCTACGGTCTGTCGACCGCCGCGGCGATGATCAAAAGCGGCGTGGTCCGTACCGCACTCGTCGTCGGTGGCGAACTCATCTCGCCCTACATGAACTGGGACGATCGCAACGTGGCGGTACTGTTCGGCGATGGCGCCGCAGCGGTCGTGCTGCAGGCCACCGATCGCGATGAGGGCTTGCTGCTCGAAAAACTCGGTTGCTACGGCGACTCGCGCGAGATCCTGCGTATTCATGGCATCGGCGGCGCCTATGTGCATCAAGGCCGCATGCTCGGCGCCACCGAATGGCAGTTCGAAGGTCAGGAGATCTTCAAAAAAGCCGTCAACGGCATGGGCAGTGCGAGCGAAGATGTACTGCGCCGCGCCGGCAAGACCGCGGACGACATCGATCTCGTGGTGCCGCATCAAGCCAACCTGCGCATCATCGAATACGTCGCCAAACGCGCCGGCGTGCCGATGGAGCGCGTGTACGTCAGTGTCGATCGCTACGGCAACATGTCGGCGGCCACCGTGCCGGTGGCGTTGTGCGAAGCGCTTGAAGAGGGTCGCATCCGCCCGGGCGCGTTGCTGCTGATGCCGGCTTTCGGCGGCGGACTGACCTTCTGCGCGCACTTGCTGCGCTTTGGCGAACGCACCACTCCGCTTGCGATCAGTGATATCGATTTGCCGCCCGCCCCATACTCCGCGCTCGAGCTCGTGCAGCGCTATCGACAATCCAAGGGAGCGGGTTTCGGTTGAGCACCCCCGATCCACGGCGGCGCATGCTGCCGATCGTCGCCATGGCGCTGTTCATCGACTCGCTGGGCATCGGCATCATCATCCCGGTCGCACCAAAACTGGTGATGGAGTTGTCCGGTCTCACCATCGCCGATGCCGCACCGATCGCCGGCTGGCTGACGCTCGCGTATGCGTCAATGCAGTTCATTTTCTCGCCCATCCTCGGCAACCTGAGCGATCGCCTGGGTCGCAAGCCCATTCTGCTCGCCTCGCTGGCGGCTCTCTCGATCGACTATGTGTTGATGGGCTTTGCTCCCACACTTTTCTGGTTGTTCGTCGGCCGTCTTATCGCAGGCATCGCCGGCGCCACCTTCGCTACCGCGAACGCGGTGGTAGCCGACATCATCCCACCCGATCAACGCGCCAAATATTTCGGCCTGAACGGCGCCGCCTGGGGCATGGGCTTCATCGTGGGACCGGTGATCGGCGGCTTGCTTGGTGGCTATGGGCCACGCGTGCCATTCTTTGCCGCTGCCGCATTCACCGCCCTCAACTTCCTGATTGCGCTCGCGGTATTGCGCGAAACCCTGCCTGCGACCGACCGTCGTGACTTCTCGGCACGTCGCGCCAACGTCATCGGCGCGCTGCGCTCGATGAAAGCCATTCCGGGCGCGCTGTTGCTGCTGTTCGTGCTCTTCATGTACCAGATCGGTCATGACACGCTGCCCTCGACCTGGGCGTGGATGACCATGGCGAAGTTCGACTGGGCCGAACGCGATATCGGTATTTCTTTGGCCGTGCTCGGGCTCGGCACGGCGATCGTGCAGGGCGGGCTCGTCGGCCTCTTCACCAAACGTCTCGGCGAGCGGCGCACGGCGCTGATCGGCCTCACACTGGGTGGCGTTGGTTTCATCGGCTACGGACTTGCCACCACGCCCACGATGCTCTTTGCGAGCGTGCCGCTCGCCTGTCTGATCGGTCTGACCATGCCCTCGATTCGCGCGATCCTGTCGCGTCAAGTTCCGGCGAATGCCCAAGGCGAACTGCAAGGCGCGATCGCCGGCATCGTCAGTTTCACGGCGATCGTGACTCCCTTCACCATGACGCATCTTTTCAGCGCAGCGACCACGGGTTCCATGAATCTTCCGGGCGCGCCCTTCCTCGCCGCAGCCGTGTCGCTGCTCGCCGGTGCGCTGGTGTTTTCGCGCTTGCGCGCTAGCGTGTCTGCAGCGAAGTGAGTACGTAGCGCAAACCGCGCGCCGGCAACTCCGACTTGACGACGATGCGCTCGGGTCCGTGTACCCAAAGATCATTCATGCCAGCAAGGCGATAGCGGTGCGTCTCGAAGCGGCCCGCCGGTACCTCGATGGTCTCTTCACCGAGAAATTCGATATCGAGCGAGACCAGCGTACCGAGCACGGGCTTGGCGGGATCCGCGCCCGCTTCCACGCTGTAGAGCGAAATCTGCTGCTTGCCAGGCTTGGTTGCATCGTGACTCGCGGTGTGCCAACCATCGGCCGAGACCGGGTGCGCGCCGATGGAAAAGCGCGCCGGAACGACGGTTTCGCTGCGCTGCACACCACTCGTCTTGCCGCGTGATTCGGCGAACACGCGCTCACCCTCGACACGAAACAGCCCACTGCCCTTGTGCACCCCGCCGTTCCAGTAATCGGCATAGGCCTCAAGCGGGCGGAAATCTGCGGCGCTGCGCAACACCACCGTGAACCAGGCGTTGCGCGAAGTGAGATCCGAAGAAATCGACACGGTTCGCGAACCATCCACATGCACGGCGAGCTCGAAGCGCTCGCCACCTCGGCGTGCGCCCTCGGCGATGGTTTCGTTGCGATACTCACCGCTGATGACGCGTGGCGTCGCGCCATTGCCGGCCGCGATGGCGGTTGCGGACGCCGCTACCCACAGCGCACCGACGAGCACACCAAACCGCAGGCGATCACGCCCGCGGCGCGCGCGCCTGCTGCGCAATGCTGCGCTCATACGACCCTCACGCCGCTTGTTCGGCCGCCGGGGAACGCGGCTGCATGCGCACCCAGGCCGCGTAGACCAACAAGACGACATTGGCGCCCGCCATGATGATGAACGGCGCGCCGTAACGCCACTCATCGAAGGCGATACCGCCAATCTTTGAAATGGCCAGGATGCCGAGAGCGCCAAAGAAACCCACCATGCCGATCACCGCGCCGCGAATCGCGCTCGGCGCTTCCTGAGCGATCAGCACCTGCGAGGCGAGGATGCCGCTCGCCTGACCGATGCCGAGCATCGCCGCAGCGGCGAAGGCTGCAGCACCGACCGCTGGATCGGGCGTGAAACCCATCCAGCCATAGCCAATCACCGACAACACGGTGGCGATGATCACCAGAGTCACTCGATCAAGTTTGTCGGCCATCCAACCGAAGATGGGCGCCCACAGCATTGCCGAACCCTGCACGATGCCAAAGAGCGCGCCCTGACGCGCCGCCGCCTCCGCCGGGGTCGCGCCATCGGCGATCGCCGCCGTCTGCACCCACAGCGAGAGGAACAAGGCGACGATCACGAGATCTGCGCGTGCTGCAAACGACGCTGCGTAAGCGAGTGCAATGCGGGGTCGACGTGCCGCGGCGATGCCCTGCGCCAACAGGGTGCTCAACGGGAGTCGCTCGGCTACCTGATCGGGACGTCCAGGCTTCAGACCAAGCATGATCAAGGCGCTGATCACGCAGATCGCCGCGATCGTCAGATAAGCAAAGCGCCCTGCCTCGGTCTCGGTGGCGCCGAAGCCCGCATACATCTGCGGCAAACGCGTGAGTACGGCGAAGAACAGCAGCGCGCCGACGGCGTTGAGGAAGAACGAGATACCCGTGAGCTTGCCGCGATCGGCATCCACCGGGTAATCGGCGAGCACCGTCGCCAGCATGCCGCCAAGCGCGGCGATGCCGACCGCATAGATCAGCCGATAGATGAGCAATTGGCCGATGTCGTTGGCAAAGGGATAGGCCGCATACGCCAAGCCCGTGATCAAAAAACCGACCATATAGATCAGCCTGCGACCCACCCGATCAGACCAGGCACCAAAGAGACCGACGAAGAGCAGCGTGACGATTTCCTGCCAGAACTGCAGGTCACCGGATACAGCGCCGCGCTGTTCTGCCGGCACACCAATGTTGACCTCAAGCAAATAGGGCTGCAGCGCAGTGGCATAGGTAAAGATGCCAATGCTGACGAAGGCCGCCCAAAGATAGGCCCCGACATGGCCACGGGTTACGCCCGGCATCAGGCGTACGGGGCCAAACTTCTGGCCAGTGACGGACTCGGTCATTCAAGGTCTCCCTGAGGACGGGTGGCGGGATGGTACGGTCTGGCGACGGCTCAGCGAAATAGCCAAGAACGGGGAAAGCGCGCATGCAATCGGGCATCGAGTCCATGCCACTGCCCGGTGGGCCAGATCACGAACGGCAGGAACATCAACCCGAGGACGATCAAGGAGGCATCGTAATAGCCGCCCATGGCAAAAGAAAACATCATCAACATCGCACCGGCGGCCGAACTGCGCGTCATGCAGCCGAATAACAGCCCGAGACCGATGAAGGTTTCACCCCAGCAGACCATCCAGGCCAGCGGCTGAAAATAGGGCAGGCCAATATTTTCGATGAACCAGGCACCGAAGGATTCGGGATCGATTTCTTCGAGGCGTTCGGTGAAGATGCGCGAAAGACGGTCGCTGAAAAGATAATTCTGCTGCCACTTGTTGACGGCAGCACCCAAGAAAAAAACGGCAAGTAGATAGCGCAGTGCAAGCGCTGCGATTCGTCCCGCACCGAGCCTGCGTCTTGTCGGTGGTGAACCACTCATGGCCGACTCTCGACTGGTTCGCTGCCGGCAAGTTCGCCCCCGCTCGCCCCCGGCATTGCCGTCGTCGACAATTCGCGACCGAGCAGCGCTCGGACCCAGGCGTAGCCTTCGCGCCGCGGCAAGGTTGTGCAGCGACCCTGCAACTCGCCACGCAGATCGCGCCAGTCGCCATTGCGCATGTCGATGCTCGAATCCGGCAAGCTGATCAGACCCACGGCCGCGTCGACTCGTGCCGACCCTGAGATGTCGAGAATGCTGCGCTCATCGCCGTCGTTGAGATAGACCGTCAAGGGGCGCTCATCACTCGTTTTGCGCTGCAACCACTGCACAAGGTAGTCCCAGATGGTCGCGATCTGCGCCCAAAAGCTTTTTTCGCGCAGTCGATAAATGCGATAGATCTGCGGTGAGTCAGTGCCGAGGGCGGCCTCGACGTCAGCGCGACGCTCACAGCGCAGAAAATCGTCGCAAGTGGTGCACAGCAGATTGATGCGGATCTGCAGGCTCTCCGCGGGCAGGGCGACCGGCCCCCGGTCGCATGCCGCGAGCACAAGACTGGCGGCCAACGCGGCGACGAGCCGGCGGCGCAGCCTGGGCACCGAAGAATGAACGACAGCCATAGGGTGGATTTCGGTCGTTGCGACGGATCAAGTCAACGGACGATTTCGCGGGCGTGTACCTTGCGGTCACTGCCCACCCGCAAGGGAGTCAAAAATCATGCCCGATCGTGCCGTTCTTTGCCCGTCCGCTTTCTTCGCCCGATGGCGCTGGCGCGCCATGTTCGCCGTGCTCGTAGCCGTGACCGCCGCAGGTTGCGCGGGTACGCCGACACGCCTTGCACTCGCGCGCACCTCGGCCGAGTTTTGCATCGTCGCCCAGACCGCCATCGTCGCAGCGAAACCGGTCGCGCGTAATGAAATCCACGACGACTTCACGGCCTTCACCAAATCGAAACCGGTCGCCGAACCGCTCATGACGACTCAATACGTCTGGCGCGAGAGCCGCGATCCGCAGGCGGGCCCCATGATGATCTCCTGCAAGATGAAGACGGCGGATCACCTGATCGCTGTCTACGGCGCCGGCGCTGCGGGTGCCGATATCGGCTGCAGTGGCGTCAATGAAATCACACTGCGCCAGGTGCTTGCGTCGTTCACGGCGAAAGAACGTCGAGGATTGCGCTTCGAGGGTGGCCGCAGGATCCGCTTCGAGGCCGACATCGTGACCACCCAGGGCCCGGTATGGCTCGAGCCCTACGCACTCGCTACGCTTGGTGCAGAGGGCAGTCTGCAGCTGCAGGCGAAGGGCATGCGCAATGATTGGCTCGATCCGCGCTACGCCGAGGCGCCACCGCAATTTCGCGGCACGCGCTACTGTCATCTCATTGCCCCGGAGTATCTGCGTCGGCTGCTGCTCGGCGAGGTTGAACCCGGCAAGGGCTGAACGAGCGAAGCGTCATGATCAGCGCATGGTGACGAATTCTTCGGCGCTGGTCGGATGGATTGCGACCGTATCGTCAAAATCACGCTTGGTGGCGCCCATCTTCAACGCCACCGCAAAACCCTGCAGCATCTCGTCAGCCCCTGCGCCGATGACGTGACAACCGACGATGCGCTGCTCGGGCCCCACGGTCACGAGCTTCATTTCGGCCCGCGGCTTGCGCGTAGTCAGTGCGTGATACATCGGCACGAAGCCTGAGGTGTACGTTTTCACGGCTTCCTGACCATAGCGATCGCGCGCCGCTGCTTCGCTCAAACCTACGGTACCGATCGGCGGATGACTGAAGACGACGGTCGGGATGTTCGAGTAGTCGAGATGACGATCGGTCATGCCGCCGAACAGCCGATCAGCGAGCCGTCGCCCCGCGGCGATGGCCACCGGTGTAAGGAGCGCACGCCCGGTGACATCACCAATCGCGTAGATGCCGCCAACGTTCGTCTGCTGCAGCGGATCGACGGCGATATGTCCGCTCGCATCACGCTGCACACCGGCGCGATCGAGCGCGAGATCGGCCAGCATGGGCTCGCGACCGATCGCCCACACCACGCTGTCGAAGGGCCCGCACGATCGACCGTCGACGGTGAGCAAACGCAGGCTGCCATCGATATCACGATCGAGCGCACGCGGCGTGGCGCCGGTGACGATATCGATACCCTCGTCGCGCATGATTTTCATCAAGCCGTCGCCGAGCATCGCCTCGAACTCGCGCAACACACGGTCCCGGCGGATGATGAGCGAGACCCGACTGCCAAGCGCAGCGAACACACCGGCAATTTCCACGGCGATGTAGCCGCTGCCCACAATGGCTACACGAGGCGGCCGGGCCTCGAGGGCAAAGAATCCATCCGAGGTAATACCGTATTCCGCACCGGGAATGGCGGGCACGGCGGGTCGGCCGCCGGTGGCGATGACCACATGCGGCGCCTCGAGACGCCGATCGCCGACGCGTACCTCACCGACTGCGGTGAAGTGACCATGACCGCGCACGAGTTCAACCTTGCGGTTGGCGAGATTGCGCTCGTAGATACCATTGAGTCGGGAGATATAAGCCTCGCGCGCCGCGCGCAGCGCCGCCCAGTCATGACCCGCGAGCTGCAGATCGAACCCGTAATGCGCCGCATCGTGCGCCGCGTGGGCGATCTGCGCGGCGTTCCACATCACTTTCTTCGGCACGCAACCGACGTTGACGCAGGTACCGCCGAGTCGGGCGGACTCGATCAGTGCAACTCGAGCGCCGTATTCCACGGCACGCTGCGCGCAAGCGAGTCCGCCGCTGCCGCCACCGATCACGATCAGGTCATGGGTCTCTCTTGTCATGCGCGAATCGTACACGGGCCTCGCAACCAACGCTGCGGGCTGCATAACTTCTGCCGCTGTCCCATAATTCCGCATGGCCAAAATCACGCTCGCCACCTGGAACGTCAACTCGTTGCGCGTTCGTCTGCCGCAACTGACGGAGTGGGTGACCGTCGCCCGCCCGGACATCGTGGCGCTGCAGGAAACCAAGTTGCCGGATGCCGATTTTCCGATGACGGAGATCGAGGCTCTCGGTTACCACGTGGCGTTCAGCGGTCAGCGCACCTACAACGGGGTCGCCGTCCTCTCGCGGCAGCCGCTTGAGGTATTGGCCGCGGGGATCCCCGGCTTCGAAGATGAACAGCGACGCGTGCTCGCTGTCAAAACCCAGGGTCTCACGGTCGTCGATCTCTACGTGCCGAACGGCCAGGAACCGGGCTCCGACAAATACGCCTACAAGCTGCGCTGGCTCGAGGCACTCGAGCGTTGGTTGCGCACCGCCTTGCTGCCGCAGGGCAATGTGATCCTGCTCGGCGATTTCAACATCGCGCCCGAGGACCGCGACGTGCATGATCCCGCTGCCTGGGAAGGCAGCGTGCACGTGAGTCCGCCCGAACGTGCCGCGTTGCAAAGATTGCTCGATGCCGGACTCGTCGATGTCTTCCGTCGCTTCGAGCAAGCGGAGAAGTCATTTAGCTGGTGGGACTATCGCGCCGCAGCCTTTCGGCGCAATCATGGTCTGCGGATCGATCTGATCCTCGCGAGCAGCGCGCTCGCGGAGCGTTGCACCGGCTCACGCATCGATCGTGAACCGCGCCGCGCGGAGCGGCCTTCAGATCACACGCCGGTGCTTGCTGACTTCGAACTCGAGTGATTCGCGCGGTGGTGCGGTGATGTTCGCCACATAACGGTGGTGGATGTCATCGATCCGTTGCAGCACGAGTTCGCATCCCTCGAGCTTGCGCCCCTCAAGCTCGACCTCGCGTAACGTCTCTGCGAGCAGTTGCGGCGTCAACGCCGACAAGAAATTCGCGGCGAGCGGCGCAAAACTCAGATGCCAGGGCTCGGGGCTCACGCCGCGAACAGCCTCGTCTATCGATGGCTGATAAGGCCTGAAAAATCCGTAGCGCCCAAGATGACGCTCGAGCCAGACATCGAGCCTCGCAAAAGGTCCGGTCGATGAATACTCTTCGGGCACCAGGCGTAGTTGCGAGATATCGGGCATCGCTGCCGCATCATAGACATCGAAGTCTGTTCCCCAATGGTGACGACTGGCGCCAGGCAGCGCTGACCACGCGAGGATCGCCTCGATGCGCGCGGCCGCATCGAGCGTATTCGTATCAAGCAGTCGTCCCTTGCGATCGAGCAGCGGCCGCCGACCGCAAAACTTGTCGTTCCAGATGATGCGTTGACGCTCGAAATCACGAAAGGAAGAGGCCACACGCAGATCGATGCCCTCGCCTGTCGCCGCAGCGCGCAGCGCGAGAAATGCTTCGATCGTTTCGTGATGCAACGTGCAGCCGAGTTCGGGCCGCTCGACGACATGCGCGCGGCTGCGGCCGGTCAGCAGCGCCGCATCAGGCGGCGGGCGCGAGCTCATCGATCACCCTCAAGAACACCTCGAGCGGCTGTGCGCCGGAAAATCCTTGCCGGCGATCGAAGATGAACGTCGGCACACCCGTGATGCTCGAGCGCTGTGCGAGGCTTTCGAGTTCGACGACCTGCGCGTGCCGCTGCGGATCATCGAGCGCTGCGCTCGCCTCTGCATCACTCAGACCAGCACGCACGCCGATTTCGATCAGCGTCTCTGGGTCGCCGACATCGCGCCCCGCCGTGAAATACGCCTCGAACAGACCGCGGATGATCTCGGCCTGATACGTCGGTGACCGCTGGAACGCCGCTGCGGCAAGTGCGTGCGCGCGGCGCGTATTCGGTGCGCGCTCGATCGACTCGAAACGAAAATCGATGCCGAGTTCGCGGCCGATGTCGAGCAACTGCTGCTGGCCCTTGGCGAACGGGTTGGGATTGCCGAAGCGCTCGGTCAGATATTCGCGACGATTGCGCCCCTCGGGTGGTAGCTGCGGATTGAGTTCGAACGGCAACCAGATCACCTCGATGGAGCGATCAGGCCGCGCTGCGAGCGCTTGCTGCAGTCGGGCGTGACCGACATAACACCAGGGACACACCACGTCGGAAAAAATCTCGATCCGCATGCGGGGCGAGCATACACGTAGAATCCCGCCGGTGATTCACCTGCGCGAACTGCGGCTGCGACGCGGCCCGGAACCCCTGATCGAAGCGGCGACGCTCAGCATCCTGCGCGGCGAAAAAGTGGGTGTCGTCGGGCGCAACGGCTGCGGCAAGTCGACGCTACTCGCGCTGCTGCAAGGCACGATCGCACCCGATCTCGGCGAGTTCGAAATGCCGACTCATTTGGCCGTCGCTGCCGTCGCCCAGGAACTGCCGCATTCACAACAACCCGTAATCGAACACGTGATCGACGGCGATATCACCTTGCGTGATTGCGAGCGACAGTTGCATGAGGCCGAGGCACGTAACGACGGCATGGCACAGGCGCAACTACTCGCCGAGTTCGAGGCGCAGGGTGGCTACACGGCCCGCGCGCGTGCTGCCTCGCTGCTCGATGGACTTGGCTTCGATCCGGCGGCAATCGACCGACCCATCGCCGAATTTTCGGGGGGACTGCGCATGCGGGCGAACCTCGCCCGTGCCCTCATGTGCCGGTCGGATGTGCTGCTGCTCGACGAGCCCACCAACCACCTGGACCTTGATGCGGTGCTCTGGCTCGAGCGCTGGCTGCAGGCCTATCCCGGCACGCTGCTGCTGGTCTCGCACGATCGCGACTTCCTCGATGCGGTGATCGGGCGCGTGTTGCACATCGCCGAGCAGCGCGTCACGAGCTACACCGGCAACTTCAGTGAATTCGAGGTGCAGCGCGCAGGTCGCGCGGCGCAACAGGCAGCGGCCAATGAAAAACTGCGCCGCGAAGCGGAACATGTGCGCAGCTTCATCGAACGGTTCCGCGCCAAAGCTACCAAAGCCCGACAGGCGCAAAGCCGCATCAAGTGGCTGGAGCGACTGCCGGCGATCGTCACGCAGCGCAATGAAACCCGTTACGAGTGGCAGTTCGCCGTGCCACGAAAATTGCCCGCACCGCTGATCGATCTAGATCGACTGCAGGCGGGGTATGCCGATCGTCGGATCCTGCGGGACGTGCGGCTCTCGATCTCGCCCGGCGCAAGGCTTGGCATACTCGGCCGCAATGGCGCGGGCAAGTCCACGCTGATGAAAACTTTGGCCGATGAGCTGACGCCGCAAGACGGCACGCGCACCTTCGCACCCGATCTCGAAACCGGTTTCTTTGCGCAACTCGAAGTCGATCAACTCGATACCTCGGGAACCGCCATCCTCGAACTTGGGCGCCGGGGTGGCAACGAAGCCGCCAACTGGAGCGAGCAGCAAAAGCGCGATCATCTCGGCCGCTTTGGCTTCTCGGGCGATCGACCCTTCGAACCGCTGATGCATTTCTCGGGCGGCGAACGCGCGCGTCTGTCGCTCGCGATTCTCGTGGCCCGCCGACCGAATCTGCTGCTGCTCGATGAACCGACCAATCACCTCGATCTCGAGATGCGCGATTCGCTGTTGCTGGCACTGCAGGAATTCCCGGGCGCCGTGGTGCTCGTCTCGCACGATCGCGGTCTGCTCGGCAGCGTCTGCGATGAATTCATGCTGGTGAGTGAGGGTCGCCTCACGCCTTTCGATGGTGATCTGACCGATTACGCCGCGTGGCTCGCGCAACAGCAGCGCGGCTCGGGCAACGGCCATAGCGACGGCAATAACAATGGCACTGAAAGCGGCGGATCGCTGGGAACAGCACCAGCCTCGGCCGCAGCGGCGCGCAAAGACCGCAAGCGTCAGGAAGCCGAGGCACGCAACCTGCTCGCGCCACTACGCGCGGAGCTCCGCAAGGTCGAAGCAGAACTCGAACGCCTGACGGCAGAGCGGGGACGCCTTGAACGCAGTCTGGCCGACCCCGAGTTCTATGCCTCGGCGGACCCGGCGGTGCGCACCCTGCCCGCCCGGCATGCCGCCGTTCTCAAGGAGCTCGCGGTCACCGAAGAGCGCTGGCTGGAACTGAGCGAGCAGCTCGGCGGATAGGATGGGTCGATCGAGGGCGGAAAAGAAAAAGGGCGGATCTTTCGATCCGCCCGAACGGGGGTCACTCGTCAGAAGGGACGGTTGACGAGTTGAATTCTACGGGTTCCGAAGGCCGTGTCAAGCATTTGTCCAGAACAAATGCTGTACGGGAAGGGAGGACAACCTTCGACCCCAGAATTCTGTTGTAGATTAAGGGCTTATTGTTGCCGGCGAATGACGCCCCGGGGTCGGGGCGATGACATTTCTGGTCAGAGCCTCGCTCGCACGCCCCGCCAGAGCCGACAGTGCCTGGGCCGAGGCGTCCTCGAACGCGGCAACGATGACGCCCATGCGGTTGGTCCCGGCCATCGCCTCGCCCTCCACCGCAAACTGCTCGACGACTTGCCGGTCGGCGCGGCGCAGTACCTCGACCTCGAGGACTACCCGTGCCACCGGCGCGGTAGCCGCGGCGCGATATTCGGCATCGAAGCGGCGCACCGTGACCCGCAGCAGATGCGTGGCGGCGATCGGCGCCGCAGCATCGTGTGCCGCGACGCCGACCGTACGCAAAGCCTGCACGGCGAGCGTCTCGACCACGCGCGGCAGCGCATCGGGCCAGCGACTGGCGGCAAAAACATCGAGACGCCGATCAGGCAGCGTGGCGAGAATCGCATCGGTCGCATAGCCGGGCGCAGCTGCGACCGTCCCCACTTGTACAACCACCCCGTCGAGGGATGGCGAGCCCGCGCCCCCTGCGACAGATGGCGTGCCGCCAAAGACCGGTCGCAACACGTAGGTGACTGGCGCTTCGGCACGGCTCGAGAACAAACTGCCGCAACCCGCAGTCAGTAGTGTCATCGCGATCAATGAAATCGTCAGCACCCGCCGCGACAGCGAATGTCCGGTTCCCTGCAGCGTGACATGCCTCATCGTGGCACCTCGATACCCCGCGGCGGGGGCTGGTAGATGATGCGTGACGGATCCTCGCGCAACGCTCGGCCGAGCGACTCCAGCTCGCTTGCCGCCGCGCTGCCCTCGCGCATCAGTCGCTCGACCTCGGGCAAACCGTATTGCGCGAATTCATTGATATTGACGGCGTTATCCTCGATCAATCGATCGAGTCGAGTGCTGGTCGCCGCCAGATTGTCCGCCACCTCGCCAACGCGCTCGATAGCCTTGCGTATGGCGGGCGTCGCCTCGGTGGTGGTGGTCTGCAATGATTGGGTGAGCTGCGCAAAATCGCGGGATATACCTCGAAGATCGCGCACCAACAGGTTAACTTCGCGCGTCGTCTCCGGCAGCTCGCGGCTCGCACGATCGAGGTTATCGATGGTGCGCGACAAGGCATCTATATTGTCGTCGGAGAGTAAGCGGCTCGCCCGTTGCGCAACCTCGGAGGCGCGGCCCATCACCTCGGGGACACCGGAGAGGATGACGTCGAAACCCGAGCGTACCGAGCGAATTACCGGATACCGCTCGCCGGGGATCGGGGGTGTCAACTTTTTGGTGCCGGCATCGCCGAGCAGATCGACATATAACAGGCCGGTTACACCGAGCAGCGACAACTCGGCCACGGTCTTGTCGGAAATGGGCGCGTCTTCGGCGATATCGACAATCACCTGCACGCGCTCCGCAGAGCGACGATCAATGTTGAGCGCAACGACGCGACCGATATCGACACCGAGATAGCGCACCGTGCTGCCGACGTTGAGCCCGGACACAGAGCCTTCGAAATAGATCTCGTGTCGCACATAGGACTTGGCATCGCGCGCATCGGAGTACCAGTAGACGAAGGCGACTGTCATCGCGAGCACCAACAGCACGAAGGCTCCGACCGCCGCATATTTGGCCTCACGCTCCATGAGCCGCTCCGAAGCGACGCGCACGGTCGCCTTGAAAATAAGCCTGTATCCAAGGGTGCGGATGATGGACGATGGTGTCCAGATCTCCAGCCACGAGTTTTCGATCGACGATCACGCCGACACGATTGCAGTTTCTGAAAATGCTGTCCAGATCGTGGGTGATCATGACCACCGTGAGCGCGAGTTCGCGCTGCAAACCCAACAATAGTTCATCGAACGCGGCAGCACTGATCGGATCGAGCCCCGAGGTCGGCTCATCGAGCAACAACAACTGCGGATCGAGAGCGAGTGCTCGCGCGAGTGCAGCGCGCTTGACCATGCCACCCGAAAGCTGCGAGGGATATTTGTATGCCGCCTCGGGCGGCAAGCCAACCAGACGCACCTTGAGCATCGCGAGCTCCTCGAGCGCTCGCGGACTCAGGCGCAGATGTTCCAGCATCGGCAACTGCACGTTCTGGATCACCGTAAGCGCAGAAAACAGCGCTCCGGCCTGAAAAGTCACGCCGTACAGGGTTTTGAGGGAACGCAGTGCGGCATCATCGAGCTGAGTGATGTCGGTGCCGCGGATGCGCACCTCGCCCGCCTGCGGTCGACGCAAGCCGAGCAGGGTGTTGAGCAGCACGCTCTTGCCCGAACCGGAGCCACCGACGATGCCAAAGATTTCGCCTGCATGAACGGTGAGATCAAGACCGTCGTGCACCACCTGTGTGCCGAAGCGGTTGACGATGCCGCGCGCCTCGATGATCGGCTGCATTGTCATATGCCACGCCCCGCCATCAGATGCCCATCTCCATGAACAGCACCGCAAAAAGCGCATCGGCGAGAATCACGAGGAAGATCGACTGCACCACCGCCACGGTGGTCAACCGGCCCAATTCGCGTGATGAACCACGCACCTGCAAGCCACGATAGGTGGCCGAGGCGGCGATCAAGAGTGCGAACGCCGGGGCCTTGACGATACCCGCCCAGAAGGTGAAATCGGCGATCGATTCCTCGACGCGCTGGAAGTACTGCACCAGCGGCATGTCGAGCAGCAAATGGCAGACCAGTGCGCCGCCGAGCACGCCGACCGCATCAGCGATCACGGTGAGCAGCGGCAGTGCGATCATGAGACCGATCCAACGCGGCAGTACCAGCACTTCGAGGGGCTCGACACCGGTTGCCTTCAAGGCGTCGACTTCCTGATTGAGTCGCATCGCGCCGATCTCGGCGGCAAAGGCACTCCCCGAGCGGCCGGCGACGATGATGGCCGTGAGCAGCACGCCCAATTCGCGCAGCACGCCGACGGTGACCAGATCGACCACAAAAATATCGGCGCCGAACTGCTGCAACTGCTGCGCGCCCATGTAGGCAATGATCACGCTGATCAGAAAGGCGATCAGCGCGACGATCGGGATGGCGTGGATTCCGGTTTCCTGGACATGACGGGCGATCGAAATCGGCCGCCACACTCGCGGATCCAAGAAACCGTGGGCAAACCGCAGCGCCGACTCGCCGAGAAACGCGAGCCCGGTCTGTGCCGACTGCCAGCGATCGAGCACGCCGCGGCCGAGCGCGACGACCGGCTGGATACCGCGATCAGGCTTGACGAAGGGTGGTCCTGCCGCTGAAAGCAGCGTCTGTTCGACGAGAGCGACGATTGCAGGCCGCGAACCGTCATAACTGACCGCAATACCGGCCGCGTTGGCACGGCACTCGAGATCGTGGATCAGCCAGGCGCCCGACAGATCGAGCGTGTCGATGGCGCCACAGTCGAGCTCCAGCGAGCGCACACCACCGAGATCGACAGCGAGTGTCAGCGGTTCGAGGTCACCGATGAGACGCGCCGTCCACGCGCCCTCAAGGGTGAGGCGCAGCGCCGCATCGCGCCGTGCCTCCCGCAGAGACATCAGCCGAGATTCTTGTGCGACCCGTCGCACAGCGGCGCCTTGGCCGTGTGCTTGCAGCCGCAAAACCAGACTTTGCCGGTCTTGTCGGCGTCGTATTTCAGCGGCGTGAACTCGGTACCCTTGTGCGAGCCGTCGCAGAACGGCTGCTTGGCAGACTTGCCGCAAGTGCACCACCAATAACTTTTGCCGGCTTCGACATCGATGGGAAGCGGCGTCTTGCTGGCTATCACGGGTGCGGTCATGGCGAAAATCCCTGCGGTTAAACTATTGGGCAGTTTACCGCGAGGCAGCGCATGACGACCATCGGCACCCCACAAAAACCCTCGGCGACCCGTTTGATGCTGCTCGGCTCTGGGGAGCTCGGCAAAGAAGTCGCGATCGAAGCGCAACGGCTCGGCCTCGAGGTGATCGCCGTCGACCGTTACGCCGACGCACCGGCGATGCAGGTGGCGCATCGAGCCCACGTGATCCGCATGCTCGATGCCGCGGCGCTGCGCGAGCTCGTACTGCGCGAGCGTCCGCAGTTCATCGTGCCGGAGATCGAGGCCATCGCCACCGCCGAATTGATTGAACTCGAAGCTCAGGGGTTCACGGTGATCCCGACCGCACGTGCCGCGCGTCTCACCATGGACCGTGAAGGGATCCGCCGTCTCGCCGCCGAAGAACTCGGCTTGCCGACCTCGCCTTATCGCTTCGCCTCCACGCCGGCGGAATACCGCGATGCCATCAGCGCCATCGGCCTGCCCTGCGTGGTCAAACCGGTGATGTCGAGCTCGGGCAAAGGACAGAGCGTGGTCCGTCAGAGCGCCGATATCGACGCGGCTTGGGACTATGCGCAGGCGGGCGGACGCGCCGGCGCCGGTCGAGTGATCGTCGAGGGCTTCGTGCCGTTCGACTATGAGATCACCCTGCTGACGATACGGCA